>Ga0209040_10001121_pt1 | contig 20891 bp, 23 predicted proteins | sample BogFormECP12_OM3_FD_188240 | JGI IMG/M metagenome (GOLD analysis project Ga0209040, IMG submission 188240) | Bog forest soil microbial communities from Calvert Island, British Columbia, Canada - ECP12_OM3 (SPAdes) (version 2) | ecosystem: Environmental > Aquatic > Freshwater > Wetlands > Bog ... | reverse complement strand
CTATCTCGAGCGCTACAACTTCAGGCGACCACACGGCTCCCTCAGCCACCAACCGCCCGCGTCACGGCTGACCAACGTCTTTGGGAACTACACCTAGCCCTCCCGCGGGGGCAGCTCGCCGTCGTAGTAGTCGACGAGATCGGCGATGCGGAACATGCTCTGCAGCCCCCCGCCCCGCGACAGGCGCTCGAACGCGCCGAGCTTGCCCGAGTCCGGGTAGATGACCACGTCCGGATCCCCCTGCGTGCTGAGCGCGATGAAGCGCACGGTCTCGGCGCTGCGGTTGACGAGCTGGTGTCCCCCGCGCTCGCCACGCGGGAACGAGACGACCTCACCGCGGGCGAGCTCGCGCCAGCCCTCGGGCGTACGCAGCCTGAGCACGCCGTCGAGCACGATCACGAGCTCCTCGTCGGTGAGGTGGTAGTGGTACGGGTAGGCCGCTTCGCCGGGCAGCACCTCCCACAGGCTGATGCCGAGCCGCTCGCTGCCGGCCTGGCGGCCGATGCGCGCGCGTCGCGCGCGAAAGCCGGGCTGCTCGCGCGCTTCGTCGAAGCTCGGCTCGCCGATGTTGGGCACCGTGGCAGCCTAGCCGCCGGCGGTGGCGTGGCATGATTGCGCGCGCGGTGGCCACGATCACCCTCAGCCACAAGCAGTACGAGAAGGAGCTCGTGCGTCTGCAGACCGAGCTGGTCTACATGCAGGAGTGGATCGTGGCGCGGGGAGAGCGCCTCGTCGTCCTCTTCGAGGGCCGCGATACGGCCGGCAAGGACGGCGTGATCAGGCGCATCACGATGTATCTAAACCCGCGCACGTGCAGGGTCGTCGCGGTTCCCACCCCGGGCGAGCGCGAACGCTCGCAGTGGTTCTTCCAGCGCTACGTCGCGCATCTGCCCGCGGGCGGCGAAATCGTGCTGTTCGACCGCAGCTGGTACAACCGCGCCGGCGTCGAGCGGGTGATGGGCTATTGCACCGATGAGCAGTACGAAGAGTTCCTGCGCTTCTGCCCGCAGTTCGAGCAGGCGCTGCATAACGACGGGGTCATGCTGCTGAAGTACTGGCTCTCAGTCAGCGACGAAGAGCAAGAGCGGCGCTTTCAGAATCGGCTCTCCAACCCCCGCAAGCGCTGGAAGTTCTCCGTCACGGACCTGCAGGCACGCGCGCGCTGGGTCGACTACGCCGAAGCCAAGGACAGGATGTTTGCCTACACCGACACCGACGCGAGCCCGTGGTTCGTCGTCGAGGCCGACGACAAGCGCACGGCGCGCCTGAACCTGATCAGCGACCTGCTCTCGCGGGTGCCCTACGAGCGCGTGCGCGACGTCGAGAAGATCAAGCTGCCGGCGCGCCAGCGTCGTCGCTACGTGCGCCCCCCGAAGGCCAAGGAGCGGCTCGTGAAGGCGCGCTACAGCGTGAGCGGCTGAAGTTCATACGAGCGTCCAGATCTCGGGCCTGAAGCTTGGCCCCGCGCGATCGCTGCCCGAAAGGGACGACATGGATTGCCCGAATAGGGAAGACGAACTGCCCGGGGCGGGCAGGGGGAGCGGAGAGCGGGCCGCGGAGTTCAGCGGCCGTGCGTACGTTGGGGCGCCGGCCGGCGCTGATCCGTCGCCAATCGGACAGCAGCGGCTCATCTCCGCATCCGCGCTCGAGAAACTGGTTGCCGGCCCGCCGCGGTACACGCCGCAGCGGGCCGACGAGCGGGCGCTGAGGTGCGTCTCCTCGGGCTATCTTTCGCACGGATGCTCGTGCGAGGCCGAGATACCGGCAAAGGTCGTCGTGGCCGCATGGGCGCGCGAGCGCACCAGCGGCCGCCACGACCGATTCTTCAAGCTTGTCTGGGGCGCGCCGCTGATGGCGGCCTGAGACGATCGCGGGTGATGAGATGCGTCCCCGCATCCCAGCGACGCGGACGCGGCGCGAGCGTCGTGCGCCGGGCGTTTCGCTGAGTCGCCGCTCGCTTGCCTGCGCGCCTGCTTGCCTGCTTGTGCCCTTCAGGGCGCGCCCTTCAGGGCGCACCCGCCAGGGTGTCCTTCCGAAGGGAGGGCGCGCCTGCTTGCATACACGCGTCAGCGTGAGCCCTTCGGGGTGCGCGGGCCCTGCGCGACCGGTCTTGCACGCGTTGACGGCGTGCGCTCACCCGCCTACGCTCGGAGAGCGTTGTCAAAGTGAGCAGCGTGCAAGCAGTCACGGACGACGCGTCAGCGTTCAAGGAGGGACGAGCATGGAAGCATCGAGGGCAGACCGGCGGCGAGTGCTCCGCCGTGCGCGCAGGGACGTTGCGGCTCACTGGCAGGGCGCGGCGCTGATCACGGCGCTCGCGGCCGGCGACGTGGCCTATCGGCTGCTGATGCGCGAGCCGCTGCGACGCGCCCTGGGGATCGAAACCCGGCGCGCCTAAAACGAGCGGCGCCGCGTCGCGGCGCCGTCGAGGGGGCCTCGCGGCCGGCTGCGGGAACGGGGGCGCAGCCGGCGCGAGCGCGCTCGGCTAACCGCGCGCGAACCGCATGGGCGCGACAATCAGATGCTGCGCGGCGCCACGGTCGGCGCCACGCGCGTGGCGCGCACCGCCGGATAGAGCCCGGCCAGGGCGCGTCGTCGACGAGCAACAGACGATGCCCGGATGCTCGCGCCCGAACATGAAAGGAAGCTGACCGCTCGGCGTCGGGATCGCCGAAGGCAGAGAGGGGGCCCAGAGGCTCTCAGGAGTGCCCGAAACGGACCTCGGGCAGGATCCGCCTCGCCCATCGCGGCAGGTACCAGGCCCGGCGGCCCATGACGCGTAGCAGCACCGGAAGCAGCAGCAGCCGGATCAACGCCGCGTCGAGCAGCACGGCCGTGCCAAGGATGACGCCCATCTCCTTCGGCGGCAGCGGGCCGGAGAGCGCGAACGTGAAGAACACGGCGACCATCACCGCGGCCGCGGCGAAGATCACGCGGCCTGAGTGTGCGACGCCGCCGACCATCGCCTCGTGGGGATCGTGGCTGCGGTCCCAGTGCTCCTTCGCGCTCGAGAGCAGGAAGACGGTGTAGTCCATCGAGATCGCGAAGATCATCGCGAAGAAGAACACCGGCCCCCACGCGTCGAGGAAGCCCTGCGGCTGGAAGCCGAGCAGCGCGTGCAGGTCGCCGTCCTGGAAGATCCACTTCGCGACTCCGAAGGCGGCGCCGGTCGCCAGCAGGTTCGTGAGCACGCCGGCGGCCGCGACAAGCGGAGCCTGCAGCGCGAACAGGAGCAGCAGGAACCCGAGCGCGATCACGACGCCGATCACGAGCCAGGTCTTCTGCGAGAGAAGCCGTTGCAGGTCGTGGTTTTCTGCGACCGCGCCGCCGAGGAGCGTGCCGGCCGGAAGCTCGCCGCGCAGGCGCTCGACCGTTTCACCGACGGCCGGGTTCGAGGGGTCCTGGCGGGGGATCGCGGTGATGAGGTCGAGTCCCCCGGCGCCACGTTGTGGCGGCATGACCCGCGCCACGCCGGGGTCGGCGTCGGCGAGGCGGACCACCTCGGCCGTGTCGGCGGCCGGCGCGATGATCTGCAGCGGACCGTTGGATCCCTCCCCGATGGCGGCCTGCACCTGCTGGTAGCCGACGCGCGAGGAGTCGCCGGGCGGCACCACCTTGATCGACGGCATAGAGGTCTTCAGCTCGGTGACGGGAAAGGCCAGTACCAGCAGCACGATCAGTGCCGGGATCCCATAGAGGGCGGGGTGGCGCCACAGCCGCTCGCCCCAGGCCGCAAAGCGCGGGGAGCGGTGCTCGCCGGAGCGCGCCCACGGAAGGGCAAGCCTGTCGACGTTCGGGCCGATCCGGCCCAGCACGGCGGGCAGCAGCGTCAGCGTCGCCGCCAGCACGAAGATCACCGCAAGCATGATCCCCAGGCTCATGCTGCGGAACGCCGGGCTCGGCACGAGCATCACCGCCGTCAGCGAGATCAGCACTGTGACACCGCTGAACAGGACCGCCTTGCCGGCGGTGTCCATCGTGACCGCTACGGCCTCCTCCGGGTCGAGGCGCTCGCCGACCATCGCGCCGCGGAAGCGGTAGACGACGAACAGCGCATAGTCGATGCCGAGCGCGAGGGCGAACATGAGCGCGAAGTTCATCGCCCAGATCGAGATCGGCGTGAGCAGCGTGCCGAGGTAGAGCAGGCCCGCGGCGCACAGGAGACCGACCATCGTCAGCATCAGCGGGAGCCCCGCCGCGACGAGCGAGCCGAAGGCGAGCAGCATGATCGCGAGCGTCACCGGCCACGAGATGACCTCGGACCTCAGCATCGCCGATCGGTTGGCAGCGTTGAAGTCGGACCACATGCCCGCCGCGCCCGTGAGGTTGACGACCACGGTCCCGGACGAGAGGCGGTACAGCGGTCCCTCGAGCTTGCCGGCCGCAGCCACCATCTCGTTCGGGCTCTTCGCCGCGCCGGCCTCAACGATCGCCGTATGGCCGTCCGGCGAGATCGACACCCCGGAGACGGGAGCCACGACGGTGCGCACCGCGGCGTTGGAGCGAAGCAAGCGCTCCACGCGCGCTGTGACCGCCTTGAAGGCCGGCCCGGAGGCGAGTTCCGTGGGCGAGTAGACGACGGTTACCAACCCGTAGCTGCCAAGGCCGGCGAAGTCCGCTTCGACCAGCTTGCGCGCCTGCGCCGACTGCGACCCGCTCGCTTCCCAGCCGGCGCCCGAGAGCGCGGTCTCGACTTTGGGGGCGAAGAACCCCAGCGCGACGGCTACCGCCAGCCACACGCACAGCACGGTTTTGAAGTGAGTTGCGGTATAGCGGCCGAGGCGACCGATCGGGCCGACCCTCGTCCGCGCTGCAGACGGAGCCTCGGCGACGAGGCGACGGCTCGGGGCAGCGCTCGCGACGCTCACGAGCTCGCCGCCTGGGCCAGGAGCAGGTGGGGAACGGTCACGGAGATCATCGCCGCGAGCATAACACAACTATATCGTTGTATGCTACTGTAATTGTATGAGTGGCCGCCCCGGATGGAGCTCGCGTAGTTGAGGCGGAGGCGATCGGCGCTGGCGAGCGCGACGATCAATCGTGAGAGAGACAAGGAGAACGACGATGGCCATGACCGCAACAGCCCGCCGTGTCGGCAAGGGCCTCGAGCACGAGGTGCTCGTCAACGGGCGCCACACGATCACCACCGACGAGCCCGAGCGCTTGGGCGGCGGCGACCGTGGACCGGCTCCGCATGAGCTGCTCGCCGCGACGTTGGCCGCGTGCGTGGCGACGATGGTGGCCTCCTACGCGCAGAATCGCGGTTGGGAGATCGGGCAGGCGAGCGCGGACGTGAGCTACGACACCGACGGCTCCCCGCGCCGGCTCGTGGTCGAGCTGCACCTACCCGCCTCGCTGTCGGTGGAGCAGCGCAAGCGCCTGGAGCGGGTCGCGGCGACGTGCCCCGTGCGGCGCGCGCTCGAAGAGGGCTTCAGCTTCGAGGAGCGCACGATCTACGAGGCCGCGCCCGGACTCGCCGCATAGCCGCGCAGCGCCGGCCGAGCGCAGCGCGGGGGGATAGGCTGCCCTGGAATCCACGACCGGGAGGACGAGCATGCCCGAGCCCCCCACCCTGTTCGTTTGCCATGGCGACGAAGGCGGACCGCGGATGCATCCCTGTCGTCGCGTGCAGGAGGCGCTGCGGGCGGCGAACATCGACTACGAGAAGGTGGTCGCCGTTCATGGCAGCCCTATCCCGTTCCTGCGCAAAGGCTCGCGCGAGGAGCTGCGCGAGGCGACCGGCGACACGAAGGTGCCCGCGTTGAAGCTCGCCGACGGGACGGTGCTGACGCACTCGCGCGCGATCTTCGCGTGGATCGAGGAGCAGAAGCGCTCCGCGGTCCCCAGCGCCGGCTGAGCTCCTAGGTGCCCGAAAGCGCCCTCAGCGGGCGCATACGCGCCACGCGCCAGGCCGGGTAGATCCCTCCGAGTACGCCGATCGCGACGCCGACGAGCAGCCCGCGCCCGAGCCCCCACGCGGTGATCGAGGGTGACACGTACGCGCTCACGCCCAGCGCTTTGACGAGCAGGCCCCCGCCGATCACGCCGATCAGCAGGCCCGCGCACGCCCCGAGAACGCTCACGGCGACTCCTTCGCCGAGGATCAGAGCAGCGACACGGGACGGCGCCCATCCGATCGTGCTGAGCAGGCCGAGCTCGCTCTGACGTTCGATGATCGACATCGCCATCGTGTTGACGACGCTGAGCGCACCGAGCAGCAGCGCTATCACCACGATCACGAGGATCGCCTTGGAGATGAGCGTGCCGTTGGCGCCAACGCGCAGGGCCTGTTCGGGATCGCTGATCACCTGGGTGCCGGGGAACGCGTTCTCGATCGCCCGCGCGGCCGCGCCCGCCCGCACGCGCGGCGCGAGCTGGACGACGACGTCCGTCTCCTCCCCCGTGCGGCCGGTGAGCTGTTGGGCGGCGGCGAGGCCGAGCACCGCACCGGAGTCCTCGAAGAGGATGCCCGAGTGGTATACGCCCGCGATTCGATAGGGGCGTCCGTGGACGACGAGCTGCCCGCCGGGGCGCCGACGCAACTGCGCCGCGAGGCGGTCGCCGACGAGGATTTCCTGCGCCGAGCCGGGGCGGTGACCGGAGACCACGACGAGGCTCTGCGAGAAGAACCCGTTCGGCTGTGCGCCGAAGACGATCGCCGCATCAGCTCCCTTGACGGCTTCGACGACCAACAGAAGGGGCGTGGCACGGGCGACCTCGGGGCGCGCGGCGAGGCGGCCGACGAGCGCTTCGGGCAGCAGCGAGGCGGTCGGTTCGGACACGTTGGCCTGGAAGACGCCGAGGCCTGAGCCGCCGAGGTGGACGAATCCGGCCGCGGTCTGCTGCAGCCCGCGCGTGAACGACAGCAGCGCGACGATCATCGCGATCCCAACAGCGATCCCCGACGCCGTGAACACGGTCCGCGCCGGGCGCCGAAACAGGTTGGTGGAGATGATCGCGTACATGGGCCCGCCCCGCTCAGCCGACGAGCGACTCGGTGGCGGAGTCGATGTGACCGTCGATGAGCGTGACCGAGCGATCGGCGCGCACGCCCACGGCGTGGTCGTAGGTGACGAGCAGCAGCGTCATCCCGAGCTGCTCGCGAAGACCGAAGAGCAGATCGAGGACTCGTTCGGAGGTCGTGCTGTCGAGCGCGCCGGTCGGCTCATCGGCGAGCAGCAGGCGCGGCTCGTTGGCCAGCGCTCGCGCGACGGCGACGCGCTGGCGCTCACCGCCGGAGAGCTCCGCGGGACGGTGCTCGGCGCGATCGGAGAGGCCGACGGCCTCGAGCAGCTCGAGCGCGCGGCGGCGGCGGGCCCCGCGATGCACGCCCGCACCGATGAGGGCGACTTCGACGTTTGCTCTCGCGGTCAGCGCGGGAAGCAGGAGATGGCTCTGGAAGACGAACCCCACCACCTCACGACGCGCCCGCGCCGGGTTGCGCCCCGTCCACAGGGGCAACCGGTCGAGCAGCACGCGGCCCCTGTCGGGCTGCTCGAGCCCCCCGATCAGCGCCATCAGGGTGCTCTTGCCAGAGCCCGAACGTCCGCTCACCGCGACCGCCTCACCCGGCGCGACGTGCAGCGACACGTCCCGCAGGGCCGCGATCCGCCCGAAGCTCTTGCTGACGCCCTCGACCAGCACCTCGACACCGGCGGGCTTGCTCACTGGCGCACCTGAACGGGATAGTCCAGGTCGATGCTGACCCCGCCGGAGGTGACCACGGCGCGGAACGTGAGCGGATAGCCGACCGCCGTGGAGGGCCACATGAGGACGTCGGAGAAGTGCCCCACGAAGACGTAATGCGAGCGGTGCGCGACGACGGCCCCGGCGTAGAGGTACTCATAGCCGATGCTCGCATGAGCCGGGCGACCGTTCGCCGTCACCGTCACGTGTATCGGCCACCCCTGTTCGACCTTGGGGCTATGCGTGCCGGCCCGCATCGTGGCGGTGATCCCCGCGACGGAGCCGGTCACGATCCCGGTCCCGATCACCCTCCCCGACGCGGCGGCGGCCGGCGGCGCCGTCGCTCCAGAGCTGCTGCTGGAGGTCGGAGCAGGCGTCGAGCTGCGCGTCGAGGGCCCCGAGGATCCGCCGCAACCGGCCACGGCGAGGACTCCCAGCACCATGGCCGGGCGGAGCAGCGTCGCAGCTGATCGGTATGTGCGCACAGCCAGAATCTAGGTCACGGCGTCCCGCGCGCAAGGCTAACCCGCTCGAGGACGTGTTGAGAGCCCAGCCCAGTTTGCCCCACGACTCGGATCGTTCCTCCAGAGCCGCCCGCGGACGCGGGCGAGGCTCACGTCAGCTAGCGCCGGCGTGCAGATCCAGCCACTGGATCGCGAGCCTCGCCACCTGCTCGAGCGCACCCGGCTCCTCGAAGAGGTGTCCGGCGCCGTCGACCACCGCGAGCTCGCACTCGCAACGCATGCTCCGCTGCGTCTCGCGGTTGAGCTCGAGCACGAGATGATCCAAGCCACCGGCGATCAACAGCGTCGCGGCGCGCACCGCGCCGAGCCCGATCGCCAGATCCGTCCGCCCGCCGCGCGAGATCACCGCTCTGACCCGATCGCCGAGCTCGCCGGCCGCGGTGAGGGCGGCAGCGGCTCCCGTGCTGGCGCCGAAGTACGCGAGCGGCAGACCGGCGCAGCGCTCCTGCGCCGCGAGCCATCCGCTGACCGCCACCAGCCGCGAGGCGAGAAGCCGAATGTCGAAGACCTTCTCGCGCTCGGCCTCCTCCTGCGGCGTGAGCAGGTCGAACAGCAGCGTCGCGTGGCCGGCGTCGTTGAGCGCGCGCGCGACGGCGCGGTTGCGCGGGCTCAGGCGGCTCGAGCCGCTGCCGTGCGCGAACGCGACGACGCTTCGAGCGTTCGGAGGTACGACGAGATCGCCCCGCAGGGGAGCTCCGAGCCCGACGTCGAAGTGCATCGCGGAGGCGACCGATGCAGCCTGCGGCGCCTGCGCCGCACCGCCGCGCGCGGCCTGCTCGAGCGCTCTCACGACCTCCTCGTCGGAAGTCGGTCGAAAGTCGCGGTACCAGAGGCCGACGGCCCACAGATCCCGGGGCATCTCCACGCACACGATCTCATCGGCCTCGCTGCGCAGGGCGCGAACCGACTCGGGGGCCGCTACGGGCACCGCGAGGATCACGCGCTCCGCGCCGCGCCGGCGCAACGAGCGAATCGCGGCCTGGGCCGTGCGGCCGGTCGCCAGACCGTCGTCGACGAGAATCGTGGTTCGGCCGGCGAGCGGGGTGGCCGCTCCTGATCCCCGATAGTCGCGGCTGCGCTGCGAGAGCTCGCTCTCCGCGCGCTCGATCAGAGCCCGCACGTCGGCGTCCGAGAGCTCGAGTGCGTGAACCGCGTCGAGGCTGAGCACGTGCACGCCGCCCTCGGCGACGGCCCCGATCGCGTACTCGGGGTTCATCGGCGCGCCGACCTTCCGCACGAGCACGACGTCGAGCGGCGCGTGCAGGGCGCGCGCCACCTCGGCGGCGACGGGCACGCCGCCACGCGGGATGCCCACGACGACGGGCTGCTCACCTTGCAGCGGCTCGAGCTTGGCCGCGAGCCTGCGCCCGGCATCGCGACGATCCCTGAAGGCACCTTCTGCGGGCTCGAGCGCGGGAGGATCCTCGAGCATCGTGACCGCGTCAGCCGGATGCCGGTCGTCAGCCGGATGCCGGTCGGGCTTCCCGGGCTTCCTGCTCATCGTGCTACGCGCCCCCCGCACCACGCGCGGGGAGAGGATTGCGTGTGATGTGGGAGGACGCGTGCATTGAGGCCTCTGCTGTCGGTGATCGCCTCGTCCAGACGTCGATTCCGCTGCGCGCGTATCAAGCAAAGCGCGAGACTGCGCGCCGCACATCGGGGATCTTCCGTGAATCCGGGCAGCAAACTACGGACGCCGACGGCCTCGCAGTCTCCGAGAGGACCGCCGCGGAGAGCGCCCCGACTAGGGGCGCCGGCCAGTGTCCGCTCGGGGCCCGCCGGCGAGCGGATCGAGGCTGTCCCGCGGGCCCGCGTCGAGCCGGCCGTCGCCCGCTACCCCTCGCCGACCTACTCCTCGCGTATGTCCGCGACGTGCGCGGACGTGATGCGGATCACCGCCGCGGGAGCGACTGTAACCGAGTGGCGATGATCGCCGGCCGGGCAAACGATCCTCGCCTGCACGGCGAGCGCCCGATCGAAAACCTCGGCCGAGGGCACCATCGGCCCGAACGGCGGCACCGCGCCCGCTTCCAAGGTCGGGAAGTCCCGCGCTATCTCCTCCTCGCTGGCCAGTCGCAAGTGGCGACTTGCACCCAACAGCTCGCGCAGCTTGTGGAGGTCGAGCCTGTCGGCGGCCGAGATTGCAACGATCACGTACGCGTCACCGTCGTGCAGCACGATCGTCTTGGCCGTCTGCTCGCGCGACCAGCCCAGCTCGTCGGCTTCGGCGCTCGCGCTCGAAACCGGCCGGTGCTCGATCACCTCATATGACACGCCTGCTCCCTCGAGAAACGCTGCGATCTCCTTGACGCGCGTGCCCACCACCATCGCGGAGGACCCTTTATCAGTCATCTCGAATCTCCTATGTGTTGGGCTTCGGGCGAATGCCTGCTTGCCGGTTATCTGCCTCGTGAAGCTACGCTGGGGCGTGCCGGACCGCATTGGGGGAAACCACGATCTCGGGATCGGCTTTCCACCGCTACGAGCGCGATCGACTCGCGGGACCCGAGGCGGACCTAGCCGCGGCGAGTCTGCTGAGGAGGGGGTCCCTGTGGCGCTCAGCCGAACGTGAGCTCCGCGCCGCGGACGAGCGCGAGCACCGGGCCGACGGCGCGCTCGATCTGCTCGCGCTCGTCCGCGCCCACGCGCAAGTGCCCGACGGGGGTGTCGGCCCGCGAGGCGATCACCAACAGGTCGGCCTCCTCGGAGGTGAGCACGGCGCCGAGCGCGTGCGCGAGGCTCTTCGCGGTCGCCTGCGCCGCCTCGTCGTCGTGCTCGTCGTAGAGCGCAACCGTGCCGATGCTCTGCTCGACCGGCTCGCGTCGCAGGCCCGCAGGCGCGAGCGCGAGCGAGCAGCTCACGCCGAGATCGAGCAGCTGCTCGGCGGTGTGCGGCACCTCGACGTGCCCCGGCGGCGAGCGGTAGCTGGACCCGAACGCGATCACCTCGGCGCCCAGCTCGGTCGCGAGCTCAGCCAGCCCCTCTGCGGTCGAGCGGTTGACGATCACGTACTGGCCGACGTGGGACCCATCGAACTCGTCGGCGCCGACGGCGAGCAGGTGCTCGGCCTGTGCCTGGGCCTCTTGCTCGCGTCGGGAATCGGGCTCGGCGGCGTGGCGCACATAGGCAAGCGAGACCTGAGCCCCGGCCTTCGCGAACAGCCGCCCCAGCGCAAGCGCGTCGCGGTCGTTGCGGGTCCCGTCGTAAGAAACGATCACACGTGCCATGGCGTCTCCTCGCTGCCCCGAAGTCCTCGAAGGCGCCATCGCCCACCCCCGACGCGCCAGTGGCGCGAATCTTGCCACGCTCGGCTCCGGGCGATCTTGGACAGCAGTCCAGGATCCTCGTGCGCGCCTCGACCCGAGTCGAATCGGCGCGAGTCGCATCGTGGGCGATCGCCCCGCCAGCTCATTCCACGATGGGTGAATGGCTGCATCGGGGCAGGAGGCCTCACCGCTCTCGGTCGCTGTCAGATCCCGCCTCGAGCAGCGTGCCACCCCACTCCTCTGGCGCCACGTCGCCCAGCGTCTGCGAGAACGTCCATTGGTGGCCGGCGAGATCCTCCGCGGTGTACTGGCGCTCGCCGTAGGGGAAGTCGGTCGGCTCCATCACGACGCGCGCGCCCTGCTGGCGGGCATGCTCGCAATGCGCACGCGCGTCGTCCACTCGCACCAGCACGCTGTGCGTGACCTCGCCGGCGCGCGGCTGCCTGCGCTCGTTGCGCGCTTCGCCCACGATCACCGCGGCGTCGGCGACGCTGAGCTGCGAGCGGTGGCGCTCACCGATGCGCAGCCGCTCGCGGAACCCGAACGCGGCGCTGAGCCACTCGACCGCAGCGCGCACGTCGGGATAGATCAGGACGGGGACGACGGTGGCATGCGGAATGGATCGGTTCGATCGCATCGTGTGCGCCAGGGTACATCCGCCCGGGCGGGTCCGGACTTTGCAAGACTCGCTCGAGCGCGATGTCGATGACGACCGCAAAGAGCCCTCGCAGCGTGCAGGAGACTGTCCAGCGGGCCCTCGCCGCGCTGGAGCGTCGCGACATCGAGCTGTTCGCGCGGATCGACCACGGCGCCGGCGCCAAGGACGCGGGGCTCGAGCTCGGAGACGAGAAGCTGCTCGTCTTCGGGGACCCGCGCGTCGGCACGCTCCTGATGCAACGCGATCGCTCGATCGGCTATGAGCTGCCGCTGCGGCTGCTCGTGTGGGACGCGGACGGCCAGACGATGCTCGGCTATCGCCCTCCGACCGAGCTCGCCGGCGAATACCACCTCGCCGATCGAGTCGAGGTGCAGCAGCGGATGGGCGCGCTCATGCAGCAGCTCGTCGACGAGATCGTCGGCGAGTAGCCCTCACGGACGCATGCTGAACGGCGGGTACTCGTCCGTGACGAGGATGAACGCGTATCCGATCACCCGGTTGTGCCAGCGGATCACGCCTTCCACGTACTCGAAGATGCTGCGCGGATAGCGGCCCGAGGCGAGGATCGCAAACCAAGCGCCGACCACGCCGAGGATCGCGCCCACGTAGAGGACGAACAGGACCACGTAGTGGGGTATCGCGAGGAACCACTTCACGAGCGGGAGCCAGCGGTTCAAGCCCGCGCGCGCGTCCGGGAAGGCGAACTCGAGATGCACGGCCTGCTCGTCCTCGGTCGAGGGGTAGCGATCGTCCATGAGGGCGAGGTACACCCCAACGCGGTTGGCGAAGCGCAGTAGCTGAAGGTTCCAGTCGAACCACCAGCGTGGATATCGCTGCCGGAAGACGATCAGCAGCAGCGGCGGCAGGAACAGCAGCCCGGTGCCGCCGATGGCGACGGTGCCGGCACCGGCGGACGAGGTGCCCCAGCGCGCGCTGTAGCCGCCGATCGTCCCGAGGACGACCGCGATCGGGATCACCCAGAAGAGGCGCAGCGCGCTGGAGAGCCGGTCGAGGTCACGTTCGGGATAGTCGACCGTGAGCTCCACGGGATGGCTCACGCGCCCAACCCTCCGCTCGGCCGGACGGTGCTTTGCGCCTGCGGCGGCGCGCTCGACGGCGAAAGGCCCGCGATCGCTGCGCCGCGCTCACTCACGAGCGGGCCTCGGCGGTCTTGCGGGCCTGACCTTCGTGCAGCCGCGCGAGCTCCGCGCCCCAGGCGCTAGCGCGCTCGAGCTCGCCCTCCTCGAGCGGACCCTCGGAATCGTCGACCAGGAAGCTCTCTGACGCGAGCACCTCGTACCCGCGCCGGCGCAGCCGGCGGGCGATGCCGCGCGAGGCGACCCCGGTCATCCACGGCGCTCTGTCCAGGCGCGTGTCGAACGTGGCGGCCGCGGCGCCATCGCTGTGCTCGAGGTCTCGGAGCCATTCGCGCAGACCTAGCCCCGCGGCGTGCGGCTCAACCATGGCGGCGCCGTCCTCGTCGGCCGCGGATACCGCCATCTGGCGGCTGCGCACGGTCGAGAGGCCGTGCACGTGAGTGGGCCCGCCGACGACGAGCAGGTCGACGTTGCCAGGCCGATCGCCGGCGTCGTGCACGGCCACGGCCTCGGCGCCCAGCGCATCGGCGACCGCCTCGGCGACCGCGCGGGAGTTGCCGTACATCGACTCGTATACGACGACCGCGTTCATGCGTGGCTCCTTTGCTCGGCTGTGCGCTGTTGAGATCGCGCTGCCGCGAAGGCTCCCCCACGCGCCCGCGCCGAACCTCCGGGCAGCACCGCACGATCGTCCGCTCCAACTACTGAGCTGGGTTTCTCGCGCCGGGCCCGGCCTGCGGGCCCAGCAGCCTGCGTAGGGCGCCGCGCCGGGCGGTTAGACCGTCGGCGGGTTGGGCTGGTGGGCCAGATACCAGAGCTGGCGGATGCCCTGGTCCCACCGTTCGCGCCCGTGGGCGAGCTGATCCTCGTAGACGGCAAGCTCGGACTGGCGCGGCGCACGGGCGTACGCCCTCAGCGCGGCCATCGCCATCAGGAACGCGGTGGCTCCTTCGTTCAGTTCGAGCTCCGCCTGGCTGACGTCTTCTTCTTCGCCGTTTTCGGTGACGCTCCACTCGCTCGCCGGAACGACGTCGCGGCGGCCCCTTCTCGCGTCGAGGGAGAGCTGTTCGAGCTGGGTCTGGGTCGGCGGTCTCGAGAGACGCGAGACGGCTGCCTGCACCGTCCTGGTCGCGGCCGCGGCGCGCGCGGCTTCGCCGGCGTGTTCCCTGTAGAAAACGTCGGCCCCGGGCTGCGCGCTGCTCGAAGCGCATCCCGAGACGGCGAGCGCGCCGAGGATCGCAACGGCGAGGTGAAGCCGGTTGGCCCGACCGCTGGACATCCGCCAACCCTATAGCCGCCGATCTCACGCATCCGCACGCTGCGCAGGCCCGACCCACTCGCCGAAGATGTCGACCTCGACCTGCGGCGAGCGCGCCCCGCGCGGCCTGGCGAGCGCGCCCCGCAGTCCCGCGCGGCCTGGCGAGCGCAACCCGCAACCGCTGGTTGCGTCTGTGCTAGGCTACGCGCAACTATCGGTTGCATGTGAGAGAAGGAGGAGGAGCTACTTGGTTCCCGACCGCATCGAACGCGAGGTGCTCATTAACGCGCCAGTCGAGATCGTCTGGTCGATCGTGAGCGAACCGGAGCACGTCGCCAGATGGCTGAGCGACTCCGCCGCAATCGACGCGCGGCCCGACGGCGAGCTGACGATCGCCTGGGAGGACTACGGGGCCGCGCGAGGCAGGGTCGAGCGGATCGAGCCGCCGCACCTGCTCGCGTTTCGCTGGATGAGCCCCACCCGGGCACGCGACGCGGTGGTCGAGATCCGCGAGGAGAACTCGACGCTCGTCGAGTTCCGGCTCAGCGCGGCGGGCGAAGGCACCCGCCTGTGCGTCGTGGAGAGCGGCTTCGCAGGGCTGGAGGGCTCGGATGAGGCGAACGCGAGCAACGCCGAAAGCCACGTCAGCGGGTGGGCCGATCACCTCGACGAGCTGGTCGATTACGCGGCGCAGGTGCGCGCCTCGGTGTGACTATGAGCGCCGATCAGATCCACGCCGACGAGCAGTGGGCGGCGGTCGCCGACCCCACCCGCCGCCGGCTGCTCGACGTGCTCTTGGCACGCCGCGAGGCGACCGCGACCGTGCTCGCCGGCGAGCTGCCCGTGACGCGGCAGGCGGTCGCCAAGCATCTCGTCGTCCTCGATCGCGCAGGACTCGTCGAGAGAACGCGCAGGGGGCGAGAGGTGCAGTACGCGGTGAGACCCGAGCGGCTCGACGAAGCGGCGCGCTCGATGGTCGCCGTCGCCGCCCGCTGGGACGAGCGCCTCACGACGATCAAGCGCCTCGCCGAGGCGACCGCCCGCGAGCAGGCGCCTCAATCGTGGGTGTGAAACGGCAGCGTCGCGACGACCACGTCGGTCTCCTGCTTGAGCACGCTCTCGAGCAGCCGACCCCGCTGGTTGTGCAGGATCTCGTGGCGGCGCTTGCGCGGCATGATCTGCGGGATCAGCACCGTGATCGTGAGGTCCTCTCGCTCGATCGACTCGATGTAGCGCAGCACCGTCCGTACCAGTGAGCGACGGGGGTCGATCAGGACCTCTATCGCCACGCCCGATCGCCAGGTGTCCCAATTGCGCTTGATCTGGTCGCACTCTTCCTCGTCGCGCGCGACGGCGACCGCGACCACCGTGTCGCCGAGCGAGAGGCCGGCGCTGATCGCGCGCTCGGTGAGAAGGCTCACGGTGGTGGTCGGGATCACGACGACGCTTTCGCGCTTGCACGGCGGCGGCGGCGTCCTACCGAGCTTCAGCTCCCGCGCGATCTGCGCGTAGTAGCTCTCGGTGCGCTCGAACAGGAGGATCAGGAGCGGGATCGTGAGCACGACGACCCACGCGCCGGCGAGGAACTTCGTGGTGAGGAACACCACGACGGCGATCGCCGTCATCACCGCGCCGGTCCCGTTGATCGCCACGCGTAAGCGCCAGTGCGGCGGGCGCTCGGTGGACCAGTGGCGCACGAGTCCGATCTGGCTGATCGTGAAGCCCACGAACACACCGATCGTGAACAGCGGGATCAACCGCTCGGTCTGGCCGTCGACCGCGATCAGCAGCAGCATCGCGGCGAGCGCAAGCGCGACGATCCCGTATCTGTAGACCGGCCTCTCGGCGCGCAGGTAGAAGAGGTGCGGGAGCCTGTTGTCGCGCGCGAGCAGGCTCATGAGCACGGGCAGCCCCCCGAAGCTCGTGTTCGCGGCGAATGCGAGCACAAGCGCGACCGCGAGGTTGGAGACGTAGAAGACCCAGCCGGTTCCGAAGGCCCCGGCGCTCACCTGGGCGAGGATCGTTACCCCGCCCCTCGGGACGACATTGTGTGAGCGGATGAGAACGCCAAGCCCGACGAGCATCAAGCCGAGCAGCGCCCCGAGCGCGATCTCGGTGCGCTGTGCGGTCCTGACCGCAGGATGCCTGAACGCGGGCACGCCGTTGGAGATCGCCTCTACGCCGGTGACCGCCGAGCAGCCCGCGGCGAAGGCCTTCAGGATCAGCGCCACCCCCACAGCGGTCGTCGGCCTGATCGGGCCGAGGTAGGTGCCGACGCGAGCAACCGGGTGGGGATGCAGCGCGCCGAGGATGATCATGGCGAAAATGCTGAGCACGAAGATCACGGTCGGCAGCATCAGCAGCCTCGCGGACTCGGCGAGCCCGAACAGGTTCACAACCGTGAGGACCACAAGGCCGATGAGCGAGACGAGCAGCAGATGGTGGGCGAGCGACGGGAACACGCTGCCGAGGCTGGCCGCGCCGGCCGCGAGGCTCACGGCGACGGTCAGCACGTAGTCGACGACAACCGCCGCTGCCGCCAGCAGGCTCGCGAACCGGCCGAGGTTGGCCTTCGCGACCGCATACGCTCCCCCGCCCTCCGGATACGCCTCGATCACCTGCGTGTAGGAGACGACGAGCAGCGCGAGCATCGCCGTGATCACCAGGATCAGGGGGACGGTGAAGCGCAGCGCACCGACCCCGCCCGCGACGAGCACGAGGATCATCGCTTCGGGTCCGTAGGCGACGCTCGAGAGCGCGTCGAGGCTGAGGGCCGCGAGGCCGCCGAGCACGCCGAGCTCGTGACCCTCCTCGGCATGCTTGCCCGCCGCCCTCCGCGGTCGCAGCACCTGGAAGCGGCCGCGCGGCGGGTGCGAGACGACTCCGTGGGAGACGTCGGCTGGCGCCTGCTTTGAGGCCGGGTCGCTCAACGCGGGAAGCTCACCGGCGCCGCGGGCCCGCGCGCGAGCCTGTTGCCGTGAGGGGTCCGATCACGCTCAGACCCTACGTCAGGCCGGGGCGTGGGCCCGCACTCGCCACACGCGCACGGCCTCCACTGGTGAACCGAAAGGTTCAACGGCCCTACCTTTGTATCTTGGATGGTCGGCCACCGGGCACGACGGGCACGCCCCCAATGTCGCGTCAGGCACCCGCGCTGCGGGTGCGCCCGGTGGCCTAGCGCTTGCCGGGAAGGCCACTCCGGCGCGCCAGGCTCTCCGCGTGCGAGACGACGACACGCCTCTCGGGCAACCGCGAGCCGCTGAGGCGGCAGCCTTCGAAGCAGCCATCGCGCGCTATGACGGGTCACTCCCCCGGGTGGCCTCCGAGTGAGCGCCAACCGCGACAACGACCCCGGTGGCGAGGCGGCGCATGGCGCGCGCGAACGCTGCTCGCCGTTCGGCCCGGAGGACCAGATCGGGATGCTCAACCACGTGACGAGCGCCAAGCGCATGCAGGCGCTCTCACTGGTGCGGGAGGGGAGGCTCTATGACCTCGGCCACGTGCTCGACGAGAACGTGCCCACATTTCCCGGGCGCTACTTCCGGCAGACCCTCGTCACGACGGCCCACCACGTCAACGCGATGGGCAGCAGCGCTGCAAGCGATCAGACGCTCTCCACGGGGGTGGGCGACTGCAACGTCAACTGGGTGGCTACAACGGCTGGACCGTCGCCGACCTCGCCGAGACCTGGGGCGTGAACCGTCTCGGCGCCGAGACGATCCCGCAGATCGTCACGCGCGGCTGGCTGGTCGACGTGCTGGCCGCACGCCGAGTGGGCCGGCTGCAGGCTGGCGATGTGATCACGATCGCAGACGTGCTGCACGCGCTCGACGGCAGCGAGCCGGAGCCGGGCGATGCCGTCCTCTTCCACACCGGCTGGGGCGCGCGCTGGGAGGACCCCGACGAGTATCTCGCGGGCGAGCCCGGGCCGGGACTGGAGCTGGCCGAGTGGATGGCACAGCGCGGCGTGGCGCTCACCGGCTGCGACACCTGGAGCTACGGCCCCGTGCCTGCCGAGGATCCGAACGCGCCGTTTAACGTTCCCCAGCATCTGAACGTCAACCACGGTGTCTTCATCGTCGAGAACCTCCGCACCGCCGAGCTGGCCGGCGCGCGCGTACGCGAGTTCGCCCTGATCCTCAGCCACCCGAAGCTGCGCGGCGCGAGCGGCGCTTGGACTTCCCCGATCGCGCTCGTGTGAGGAAGGCGAACCACGCGAGCTCGCCAAGGGCACGCTGATGGGCCGCGCGCCACGCTTGCGAGCGCCTGGCGCACCGACCGCCGCGGCTCGATGCGCGGCACGGTCCGCGCATACCACCGCTGCGCTATCGAGCGTCCTGGTGCGGAACCCTGGCGGTCGCCGTGGGTTTGCCGTCGTGGGGGTAGCGAGAGGGGACCCCCGACACGACCCGCCACGTCGTGTCGAGAAGCGAGAGCGAAGGCACGGAGGTCCTTCGCTCTCGCTCTCCGCTATCGCTTGCCCGGGGCCTCCTTGCGCTCCGGCGACGCCACTCGGACCTCCTGGAGCTGAAGCGCCGGGCGCTCCGGTCGCTGACGTTGTGGCCCGAGCTCGCTAGCCGGAGTCCTCCATCGTGTCCATTCCCGCCTCGATCGCGCTGCTGTCACCGCGCGCCATATCGATCTCCCAGGCCGAGGTGATGAGCCCGACGTGGCTGAACGCCTGCGGAAAGTTGCCGAGCTGCTCGCTGGTGGTCGTGTCGATCTCCTCGGCGAGCAGGCCGAGGTCGTTGGCATAGCCGACGAGCTGGTCGAAGAGCGCTTCGGCGCGGTCCACCTCGCCCGCTTTCGCCAGCGCGGATACGAGCCAGAAGGAGCAGATCACGAACGTTCCCTCCTCGCCCGTGAGGCCGTCGGCGTTGAGCCCGGCCTGGTTGCGATAGCGAAGCACGAGGCCGCTCTCGGTGAGCTGATCGGCGATCGCGTCGATCGTCGAGCGCATGCGCTCATCACTACCCGGCAGGAAGCCGACGAGCGGCATCAGAAGCTGAGCGGCGTCGAGCTCGTCGGAGTCGAAGGACTGCGCATAGGCCTGGCGCTTCTCGCTCCAGCCGCGCGTCAGGATCGCCTCGCGAACGCGCTCGCGCTCGGCGGTCCACTGCTCGACCTTGGCGTACTCTCCAAGCCGATCCGCGAGCCTGACCGCGCGGTCGAGCGCCGTCCAGCACAGCACCTTCGACGACAGGTGATGACGCGGCTCGCCTCGCATCTCCCACATCCCGGCGTCCCGCTCCTGCCAGCGCCCTGCAGCCGTGTCGGCGAGATCGGCCACGAAGCGCTTGATCTCGGGATGGAACTCGCCGATGCGATCGCCGTAGAGGTGCAGCGAGTTCAGCAGCTCGCCGTAGACGTCGAGCTGGGTCTGCCCCCAGGCGCCGTTTCCAACCCGCACCGGCGAGGAGTCGCGCCAGCCGCGCAGGTGGGGCAGCTCTCGCTCCGAGAGGTCGTGCTCGCCGCCGATCCCGTACATGATCTGCAACGAGCCCTCCATCGCGCTGCCGCCCGCCGAGCTCGTCATGAAGGAGAGAAAGTTCTCGGCCTCGTCCGAGCAGGCGCCGATGTAGAGCGCCTCGAGGGTGAGGCTGGAGTCCCTGATCCAGGCGTAGCGGTAGTCCCAGTTGCGCTCTCCACCGACGGTCTCGGGAAGTGACGTCGTCGGCGCCGCCACGATCGCGCCCGTCGGCCGGTAGGTGAGTCCCTTCAGCACGCGCGAGCTGACGCGCACGAGCTCTCGGTGCGGACCCTCGTAGATGTCGTGCTCGGCCTCCCACGAGCGCCACGCCTCGACCGTGTCGTCGATGCGCGCGCGGACGGTCTCCGACGCCGAGGGCTCGGGCGCCGCACTCTCGATCGCGGCCCAGCGCAGCGAGAAGCCGATACCCGCACCCGCGCCCGCGCTGAAGCGTGCGCGCATCGTCGCCCCCTCGACATCGACCGGCACCCCGGCGCGCACGGCGATCTGGTTCGGCCCGCCGAACGTCCGCCCGCCGCCGTCGGCCTGCCTGAACAGCGGGCTCACGAGACCGTACTCGGGCCGCGGGGCGAGCTCCATCACGAGCTCTATGCTGCCCCGCAGGCACTCCACGAGACGCACGAGCTCGTGGGGTGCATCGAGCCCGAGGTCGTGGCGGCGCTGGCCCGGCGAGAACAGCAGCGCGTCGGTCAGACGCACGCTTCCTGTCTCGGTCGTGAAAGTCGACTCCACCACGAGCGTGCCCGACACGTAGCGACGCTCCGAGCGGAACGGAGCCGTGGGCGTGATCGACCAGTGGCCGGCGCGGGGATCGAGGATGCGCGCGAACACGGCCGGGCTGTCGTAGCGTGGCAAGCACAGCCAGTCGATCGAGCCGTCGCGCGCGACGAGCGCGGCGGAGTTGCAGTCCG
>Ga0209040_10001120_pt1 | contig 20899 bp, 20 predicted proteins | sample BogFormECP12_OM3_FD_188240 | JGI IMG/M metagenome (GOLD analysis project Ga0209040, IMG submission 188240) | Bog forest soil microbial communities from Calvert Island, British Columbia, Canada - ECP12_OM3 (SPAdes) (version 2) | ecosystem: Environmental > Aquatic > Freshwater > Wetlands > Bog ... | reverse complement strand
CAGCAGTCGCTGGCCACAGAGGCCGAAGGCCTCGTCACGCGCCTGCGCCGATATACGCATCTGCCCATTGCTGTGGGCTTCGGCATTTCGAATGCGGAGCATTTTGCAGCGGTGGGCGAGTTCGCGGACGCAGCCGTAATCGGCAGCGCGCTGGTGCGCATCATCGAGCAGGACATTGAGCGGGCCGCTCCACAAGACGCGCCCAGCTCGATCGCGCGATTTATCGAGGGTCTGAGGGCGGGCCCGCGAGCGCCCGTTCTGCAGGCCCGTTAATTCCACCGTTCGTATATTGCACTGAAACAGCAGGCGCGGCCGAACGCGTGCCGCATAAGGGGATTGCATGGAAATCGAAGACTGGCGGAGAAAAATCGACGAGCTTGACCGGCAGATCGTCTCGCTGTTGAGCGAACGCGCGGAAGCGGCGCAGGCGATCGGCAAGCTGAAGCGCACCACCTCCCTGCCTATATACGAACCGAATCGTGAGCGCGTGATTTTTGAAAATGTGCGTGCGGCTAACCGGGGACCGCTTCCCGATATTGAGCTGACCCACATTTATGAACGCATTATCGACGTGATGCGCGCGCTCCAGGGTCAGGAACTGGCTTCCAGAGGCAGAGCGACCGCATCTGGCAGTGGAGAGTAACCGAGCGCGAATGAATCGCGCAGGACAGGAAAAGCAATCATGATTGTTGCCATGCAGGAAAAGGCCACCGACGAGCAGATCCAGGACGTAGTCGAGCGGATGGTCGAAGTCGGATTCAACGTGCACCGCACCACCGGGGCCCTCCAAACTATTCTCGCGGGAGTCGGCACACCGAGCCAGTTCGACCACAAGGACTTTGAACTACTGGCGGGTGTTGCGGAAGTCGTCCGCATCTCTTCGCCCTACAAACTGGCTGGCCGCGGCTTCCGGCCAGAGGGGACGATCGTCCGCTTTTCGAATGGCGTTGCGGTCGGCGGAGACGAGGTCATTGTCATGGCCGGCCCTTGCTCGATTGAAAGCCGCGAGCAGATCTTTACCTGCGCCGCGCAGGTCAAGGCCGCCGGAGCCAAGTTTCTTCGCGGTGGCGCATTCAAGCCACGCAGCTCGCCGTATTCGTTTCAAGGCATGGGACTCGCGGGTCTGAAGCTGCTGCGCGAGGTGGGCGACGCAACCGGTCTGCTCATCATCAGCGAAGTGATGGAAATTTCGCAGATCGATCTCATGCTTCCCTGCGTCGATTGCTTTCAGGTGGGTGCGCGCAATATGCAGAACTTCAACCTGCTACGCGAACTCGGTCAGGTGCGCAAGCCTGTGCTGCTAAAGCGCGGCATCGCCGCTACACTTGAAGAGCTGCTGCTGTCGGCGGAGTACATTCTCTCCGGCGGCAACTACGACGTGATCCTTTGCGAGCGAGGTATCCGTACCTTCGAGACCTACACGCGCAACACGATGGATATCTCGGCGATCCCCGTCGTGAAGAAGCTGTCGCATCTCCCCATGGTTGGAGATCCTTCGCACGGCACCGGCCGCCGGGACATGGTTCCCCAGATGGCGCGTGCAACGGTGGCTGCCGGCGGTGATGGCCTGCTGATCGAGGTGCATCCGAACCCGGACAAGGCGATTTCGGATGGAGCGCAATCGCTCTTTCCGGACCAGTTCGCAAAGCTCATGGATGAATTGCGCATCATCGCTCCGGCGGTGGGGCGCAGCATCGCTCAGCCCGTGGGCGCTGCTGTCTGAGTCGCATGGCGATCGAGCGCATCGCGATCCTTGGCACGGGGCTCATCGGAGCTTCGGTGGGGCTGGCGCTGCGCTCGCATGGCTTCGCAGGACACATTACCGGATGGGACCCTAGCCCCGCCGAACTCGCTGCCGCCGAAGCGAGCGGTGCGATCCACTCCGCCGCTCAGGACCCGGTTCGCGCCGCGCGCGAAAGCCAACTCGTCCTGCTCAGCGGCCCGGTCTTCACGATTCTCGAGTGGCTTGACCGCCTTGCTCCCATTTTGCAATCTGGTCAACTGGTCACGGATGTGGGCAGCGTGAAGGGCACGGTGTGCGAGCGTGCGAGAGGGAAGTACAGCCTCGTATACACAGCGGGCTTCCTGCCCGGACATCCGATGGCGGGGAAGGAAGTGAGCGGGGCGGCGAACGCCGATGGCGATCTCTTCGAGGGAGCCGCGTGGCTCTTCACCGAAACGCCGGAGTCGCGCTCTATGCATCCGGCGTCTCGAAAGCTTGCCGACGAATGGCGTGCGTGGCCGGAGAAATTTGGCTCCCGCGTCCTCGACCTCGATCCTGCCCGGCACGACGTTCTCTGTGCCTGGGTCAGCCATTTGCCGCAATACCTCTCGACTGCGCTCAGCGCACTGCTAGAGGATGAGTTTCCCGCAAAAGACGAAGTGCTTCCAATCGGCGGCCGCGCTCTGCGCGAGATGACGCGCCTAGGAGCAAGTCCATTCTCCATGTGGCGCGATGTGGCTCACACCAACACGGAGGCCGTGGCAGCATCACTGCTCGCTCTTGAGCAGCGGCTGGCGCATCTGCGCGAGAACCTGAAGACGCCCGAGCTGCGAGACGAATTTGAGCGGGCGAATCGTTTCCGCTCGACGACAGCGCCGAAAAAGTGATCGCAACGGCGTTAATTTAGTATGTTCTGCATGCGCCGCTATGCCGTTCTTTCTGCTCTGTTTCTCGTCGCCCTGTTTGCGACCGCTCAGCTGACGCCTACGCTGCTCGTCGATATCGACCATCGCCCGGCCACCAGCCTCGATGGTCCCTGGCATTACATCGTCGATCCCTATCACGGCGGCTGGGGATCGAATACTTCAAATAGCGATGTGCCTAGTCCGCGCGGATACGCCAGAAACCTGCATTATGTGCCCGGCGGCCCGTTGCTTGAGTACGACTTCGCCAAATCGCCAGTGATTCAGGTTCCCGGTGACTGGAACTCGCAGAGCGAGAAACTCTTCTACTACGAAGGATTGCTCTGGTACCAGCGCGATTTCGATTACCATCCCAAACCGCACACGCACATTTTTCTGCACATCGGGGCGGCAAACTACGCAGCGCACGTTTTTGTGAACGACGTGCACATTTGCGATCACGAAGGCGGCTTTACGCCCTTCGATTGCGAGATGACCAGCGTTGCGAAGGAGGGCAACAATTTCGTCGTGATCGCTGTCGATAATACGCGCGCCCTCGACCACGTTCCGACGATCAAGAGCGATTGGTGGAATTATGGCGGATTAACACGAGATGTCTCATTGGTCGAAGTGCCCGAGTCTTTCATCGATGACGAGACGCTCTACCTGACTGGCGCCGGCGACATTCAAGGCTATGTTCACGTAGTTGGAGCCACGGCCGGGAGCAAGGTCGCGCTTCACATACCAGGCCTTCATGTTGACCAGGGCGCCGTCATTGGCGGCGATGGCCGTGCGAGTTTTTCTTTTCGCCCGAGCGATCTCGAGCCCTGGTCACCAGAGCATCCACGCCTCTACAAGGCTGAGTTCACGGCTGGAGACGATCATCTCTCCGACGACATCGGCTTCCGCACGATCGAAGTACAGGGCGATCAGATACTACTCAACGGCAAGTCGATTTTTCTGCGTGGGGTCAACGTGCAAGGCGAGGCGCCCTACCGCTCAGGGCGAGCTTGGTCGGATGAGGATGTAAACACGCTGCTAGGCTGGGCGAAGGAGCTGAATTGCAATTTCATTCGGCTAGCGCACTATCCGCACGATGAACGCATGACGCGCCTGGCCGATAAACTCGGCATCCTCGTCTGGTCTGAAATTCCCGTCTACTGGAGTATCGACTGGACCAATCCGCGCACGCTCGAGGTGGCGAAGCAGCAGCTTCATGAGATGATCCGCCGCGATCACAACAAGGCGTCGGTCATCCTGTGGTCCATGTCGAACGAAACACCAGAGAGTCCGGCGCGTGACACCTTTATCAGAAACCTCATCGCGCAGGCGCGACAGGAGGATCCCACGCGACTGATTACATCCGCGATTGTGACCAGATTCAAGGACAAGACTGCGGCCCTCGACGATCCGCTGGGTGCTGATCTCGATGTGCTTGGCTATAATCAGTACCTCGGCTGGTATTCGGACAAACCGGAGAACGCTCCCCTGTACAAGTGGGAAGATCCCTTCCACAAACCGGTCATCATGAGCGAATTCGGCGGAGGCGCAAAGGCAGGCCTTCACGGCCCTGCAAATCAGCGCTTCACGGAGGAATATGAGGCGGAAATTTACCGCCAGCAATTTCTCATGTTCAAGAACATCCCCTTCCTGCGAGGACTAGCCGCATGGGTGCTGATGGATTTCCGCTCGCCCACGCGCCTCCTGCCCGATATCCAGGATGGATACAACCGCAAGGGACTCATCTCGGACAAGGGTGAGAAGAAGAAGGCCTTCTTCGTTCTGCAGGATTATTACGCGAAGATGCAGCCCTGAACGCGGCTGGATCGATCAATTCGATACACTGCAATTGCCAACACCTGAAATTCATGAGGACACGATCCCCGCATGAAATTGCTTCGCGCGCTCTATTGCTTCACGCTTCTGGCGTTCGCCGCCAGCTTCTCACCTCTCTCCGCGGCTCAGGACAAGCCTGCCGCCCCCGAAGAAGACTACGTCAAGGCGCATTACACCAAGTACGAATACCGCATCCCGATGCGTGATGGGGGCCGTCTATTCACCGCCGTCTACGTGCCGAAGGATGCGTCGCAGAGCTACCCATTCATGATGGATCGCACGCCTTACAGCGTTGCTCCTTACGGCGAAGACCAATATGCCAAGCGTCTCGGGCCGTCCGACGAGTTTGAGAAGGCCGGATATATCTTCGTCTACCAGGACGTGCGCGGACGTTACATGTCGGAAGGCACTTTCGTGGAGATGCGTCCTCACATCGACGTGAAGACCTCTCCGAAAGATGTGGACGACAGCTCCGATACCTACGACACCATCGACTACCTGCTTAAGCATGTGCCCAACAACAATGGGCGCGTGGGTATCTGGGGCATTTCTTATCCGGGCTTCTACACCTCGGCCAGCATTATCGACTCTCACCCCGCGCTCAAGGCTGCCTCGCCGCAAGCCCCGATGACCAATCTTTTCATGGGTGATGACGGCTACCACGGCGGCGCGTTTATGCTCGACGCCAACTTCGGCTTCTACACCTTTTTCAGGCCGCAGGACAATCCAACGACTCCGAAGCGCTCGATCCCTTTTGACTTCGGCACTCCCAACGCGTACCAGTTCTATTTGAAGGCTGGGCCCATTTCGAACCTTGACAAAGTTTATCTCAAAGGCTCGAATCCGCTCTTCAACGACCAGATGTACCACACTACCTACGACGAATACTGGAAGGTTCGCGACCTCTCGCAGCACATGAAGAACATTCACTGCGCGGTCCTCACCGTCGGAGGATGGTTCGACGCCGAGGACTTATCCGGACCCATGCGCACCTACTATGCGATTGAGAAAAACAATCCGGGAACGGTCAATACCATCGTCGAAGGTCCGTGGGTGCATGGGGGATGGGCGCGCAGCGACGGCGATCACCTGGGCGATGTGAAGTTCAACGCGAAAACCTCGGAATACTTTCGCAAGAATATTCAGTTCCCGTTCTTCGAGTATTACCTGAAGGACAAAGGCTCGCCGATGCCGGAGGCCTATGTATTCGAAACCGGCACAAATGTCTGGCGCAGGTATGATTCTTGGCCGCCGGCGCAGGCCAAACCACGGGAGCTGTACTTCCATGCTGGCGGTAAGCTCTCATTCGATCCGCCCGCTGCCAACGAAGGCTCCGACTCCTATGTCAGCGATCCCGCTCATCCCGTGCCCTTCGTCGGATATGTAACCGACACAGTGCCACAACGCTATATGGTCGATGACCAGCGCTTTGCCTCAACCCGGCCCGACGTTCTCGTCTATGAAACTGACCCGCTCACGGAAGACGTGACCATCTCCGGCCCTATTTCACCGAAACTCAAAGTCGCGACAACGGGAACCGACTCTGACTTCGTCGTCAAACTTATCGATGTGTATCCGAACGATTATCCCGACCCGGATACCGGTAGCGAAACGGGAAAGCGCGTGATCGATACGCCGGCATTGCGCATGGGCGGCTATCAGCAGCTGCTGCGCGGCGAGCCGCTGCGTGGCAAATTCCGCAACAGCTGGGAAAGGCCCGAACCTTTTGCTCCGGGCAAGATGGCTGAGGTAGACTTCGCGATGCCCGACCTCGATCACACCTTTAGAAAGGGCCATCGCATCATGGTGCAAGTGCAAAGCTCATGGTTTCCGTTGGTCGATCGCAACCCGCAGACCTTCACGGATATTCCAAATGCCAGCCCTGCCGATTTCAAGCCGGCGACGGAGACGGTATTCCACTCCGGGGATGCCGCTTCTGGAGTCGAAGTACTAGTTCTACCGCAGCCGTAAGGGCAGGGAACAAGGAATCAGCGATAAAGCAGTGCTGTCCCTTGCGGTAAATAATGGGGCTTCGCGCTTTTGGCAAGGAGACTTGCAGTCATGGACCACCCACGCCACCGACCCTGCCCAGCCCGACGCCGATCACGTAGGTCACGATACCTTCCACGGCGCCCACGAGCGTCATCTCCGTGCCGCTGGCCCACCAGGAGCGCACCGTGATGAGCGACTTGGCCGCGCCAACGGCGAAGTGTGCAGCCAGTGAGACGATTGCCGAAGCAATCACCGCCGGATAGCCGGTGAGAAAGAAGAAGGGAATGATGGGAATGAAGGCGCCAATCGCAGTCGAGAGCGCGCCCGAAACCGCCGATGTCATGGGGTTGCGCAGTGCTTCTTCGGTTGAGTTCAGCCGTTCCGAGGCCAGCGCGCGCAGGAGCTGATCCTTGTCCTGCGCGATGTGTTCGACGACGTGATCCGCGTCATCTTCCGGAAGTCCCTTCACCTGATAGTAAAGCGACAGCAACTCGCGAGCCTCGGGTCCGTTCATCTCGATGGCTTCTCGCTCGCGTTCTAATTCGGCCTCGTAAATTTCCCGCTCGCTCTTCGCCGCCAGATATGCACCGGATCCCATGGAAAGCGCGCTGGCGATCATGCCTGCGATCCCGGCCAGCAGCACGTATTTGCTGGTACCCTGCGTCGCTCCCGATACACCCGAGACGATCCCGAAGATCGCGCCCAGGCCGTCGTTGACGCCATAGATGGCGTCGCCGATCCAGCCGCCCGTCTGTCTGCCGGTACCGGTGCCGTTGCGCTTCGCCAATAATTCATTCAACAAAGCCTGCGGCTTTGATGTTTCTCTTTCCTGCGGTCTGGGCAGATAACGCTGCCGGATCAGGCTGCTCAGTTCGCGATAGTGGTCGCGCTCTTCCTCAATCACCTGCCGAAGAACGGTGAGGCTGGGCTTGTCGTCCATCTCCTTGAGTTGCTGGCCATAGAGAGCGATGGCGCGGCTTTCATCGATCTCCAGCCGCCGCAGAGCCATTCGCTGGCCGCCCAGCCGGTTCGCAAGACTGTCGGCATCGCCGGTAACCTTGCCCTGATATCTGGGCTGCGTCCCGCCAAGCTCAAGAATGCGCTTTGCCCAGAGGGCGGCATGTTCTGCCTCGGCTTCAGCCATATGCCGCAACGTCTCTTTACGCAGCGGGTCGTCGTCGCGATCCGAGAGCGTGAGATAGGTGTAATAGCCGCTCATCTCCGTTTGCCAGTTGCCTTCGAGGGCGGCGAGCAGTTTGCGTTGCTTTTGGGTTTGCTTCGTGTTTTCCGGCCTCGGGTCAGCCATCGTGAAATCTAATCTCCGATCTGATAACCGAAACTGAACCGCCCGATTTGCATGAGTGTGTGATCTCCCGGCGGCCAGACGCGAAATGATTCTACCCGAGTAATCGCCGGATTCAATGTGGCTTCTACCGAGCCCAGCAGTTTGCCAGAGGCGGCTTCATAGAATTTCACATTGAGCCTGTCTTCCAAATGCTCCCAGCCAATCACATAGGCGCCCGGTGTCAGCTGGAAATTGGCGATCTTCAATGGGACCTGGGTCAGGAAGTAATGAGAGTACTTGCCATCGGCGGAATATCCGGCCGTAATCAGAACCACTCCTGCGACAAATTTGCCGTGTCCGTCGGTAATGCCGGAAGCGGTCCGCATCTCCGTCTCGATGCGCTCCTGTTGCACAGGCGCGCGCGCAGGAAGCAGATTCTTCAGCTCACCCTCAGTCGCGGCGCGCCAGCCTGAGTTTCTTATTCCCTGAGCGGCGCACGAGAGGGAGTAGATAACAATCAGGATCGCGAATGCACTGAATCTTCGCATCGATAAATCACTCCCCGGAACTAGTCGAGATGAACGATGCCGCGCTGCAACGCTGTCGTCGCTGCCTGCGTGCGATCGCTCACGCCCAGCTTGCTCAACAGGCTGTTGATGTGGGTCTTCACGGTGGCCTCCGAGATGTGCAGGTCGCTGGCGATTTCCTTATTACTGCGTCCAGCCACGATTCGCCTTAACACCTCAAGCTCGCGCGTAGTCAGAGCAGGGCCGCCCATGCGTTCGGCCAATTTCTCGGCGACAAAGGCGGGAATCCTCGACTTGCCCGCGTAGACCGAGCGGATGGCAGATGTAAGCTCATCGGCATCGGTCCCCTTCAGCAGATAACCCTTGGCTCCCGCCTGAAGCGCTCGAAAGATATCCTCGTCTCCATCGAAGGTGGTCAGCACGATGATGCGCGCGGCTGGATGTTCCTGCCGGATCAGCGCAATTGCATCTGCGCCGCCCATCTTCGGGAGCCGGAGATCCATCAGAGTTACGTCCGGTCTGTGTTTGCGATGGGCTTCAATCGCTTCCTGCCCGTCAGCAGCCTCGGCAACCACCGTCAGATCGGGAACTGTATTCAGCAGCGCGACAATGCCTTGCCTCACAACCGTGTGGTCATCGACAACCAGGATACGAATCTGTTCGCTCATTGGTCTTTCACTCTCATTCTCTTTCACCCGTCGGTATTTCCACGCAGACACGCGTGCCCTGGCCTTCTTTGCTGCTCACCGTCAGTGAGCCGCCGATATGCTGAGCGCGCTCTTTCATGCCGGTCAACCCAAAGTGTCCATCCTGGGTCGACGGAACCTCGCCGGAAAAACCGCGACCGTTATCCTCGACGCTCAGCTCCATCCGCTTGGCTGCGAACCTCAATTGAATCTCCACGCGGTCCGGATCGGCATGTCGCACCGCGTTGGTCACGGCTTCCTGTGCGATCCGCAGCAACTCGTCCTCCACTCGCTTGGGCAGAGGGCGATAAGCGCCATTTACGCGTACCTCTGTCTTGATCACGGTTCCTGTGGTCACTCGATCGGCCATCTGCACGAGCTGAGCGGCAAAGTCCCGATTCACGGCGCTCTGCGAGCGAAGCTCCCAAATCGCCCTGCGCGCGTCTTCCAGCCCACTTCGCACCAGTTCCTGCGCTTGCCCCAGGTGGTGCCGAGCCGCGTCCGTCGAGCTCCCAAGCAGACGCGAAACAATCTGCAATTGGAATGATACGGCCACAAAGCCCTGCGCCAGCGTGTCGTGAATCTCTCGCGCGATGCGGTTGCGTTCCGCCAGCACAGCATGGAATCTCGACTCCACCTGCTGCACGCGCCAGCGATACCATCCATACCAGAGCAGCGCCGCGGTCAGAATTAGCAGCAGATAAAACCATATCGTCTGGTAGAAATACGGCTCCAGCCGAATTGCGAGCGAAGCAGGCGCATCGCTCCAGACGCCGTCGTTATTGCAGGCCAAAACCTGAAACGTGTAATGCCCGGGCGGAAGATTCGTGTAGTAGGCGGTGCGTAGCGTGCCCGCATCTACCCACGCGTGGTCAAAACCATCGAGCTTGTACTTGAAACGCACCTTCTGCGGAGCCGCGAAGCTTAGCCCTGCGTATTCAAATGCGAATCTGCGGCCTCCTGGTTTAATCGTAACTGTGTCACGCGCAATTGCCGGTTTGTCGTCGACGCTGACCTGCTCGATGCTCATCAGCGGCGGTACGCGATTCATCGCCAAATGCGCGGGATCGACCGTGGCCGCCCCTTTCAGCGTCGCGAACCAAAGCTCGCCGTCCTCAAGTCTCCACGCTGCGGGATGGCCGCCGCCGCTCGCCTCGTTGACCTTCATGCCGTCCGCAACGCCGTAGGCTGTGATCGCCACGGTTGAGGCTGCGCCATCCGCATAGCGATTGAGGTCGTTGCGATTCGCGCGAAAGATCCCGTGGTTCGAGCTCATCCACAGATTGCCGTTGCCATCTTCGAGAATGCTGTAGATGGTCTCGGGCAGCGCCGCGTCTTTCAAGGCGATCGCCTTGAAAGCGCGCTGCCGCCAGCGATTCAGGCCTCCGCCATTGGTCCCAATCCAAATGGTTCCATCCGCGTCTTCGTGCAGTGCTGTGACGGTGTGGTTCGAGAGACCATCCTTTTCTGCATAGTTCTTGAATTGCCCATGGTCCAGATGTGTCAGGCCACCCAGCGTGCTGATCCATAGCGAGCCATCTCGCGATTGCAGGATCGAGCCTACGAGATCGCTTCCCAGGCCATCCAGCGCGGAGTAGGTCGTAAATTTTCCGTCCTTCAGTTGCGAAAGCCCTCGCCGCGTCCCAATCCACAACGAGCCTTGCGCATCGAAATAGAGAGACCGCACGAAGTCATCCGCCAAACCATCGGCTGAAGTGAAGACGGTCACCTTGCCACTGTGCATGCGATCGAGACCATCCGGAGTGCCCAGCCAGAGATTGCCATTGGGGCCGCTGGAAATCGCGAGAACCACATTACTCGAAAGGCCATTTGCCGTCGTCAGCGTGGTGAATCCGCCCTTCACTCTACGATCGAGACCGCCGCCGCTGGTGCCCAGCCACACTGTGCCTGTGCGATCCTGGTAAATCGAGCGAATGTGATCATCCGAGATGCCGTCCTGCGCCGTGTATGTCGTGAAGGTGCGGTCGCGCAGGATATCGACGCCGCCGGATTCCGTTCCGAGCCAGAGATTGCCCTCGCGGTCTTCGAGAATCGAAAGAACAACATTGCTCGAGAATCCTTCTTTCGGCGTAAATGCCTCGATTTTTTCGTTCGAGAAGCGAGCGATGCCCGCGCCGGTTCCGACCCACAGCGAGCCTTCGCGATCGCAGAAGAGCAGTTGCACGATGCCCGAAGGTAGGCCGTCTTTTTCTGCGTATGCGGTCATCCGCGTGCCGTCATCCCGGATGAGGCCGGCGCCGGTTCCAATCCAAATCGTGCCCGCCGCATCCACCGTGAGCGCGGCAACGTTGCGGGACGCAGGCGTAGCGCGGGGCAGAGTGACCGCATCGCACTTCTCCGCCGCGCAGACTTCAAGACCGTTCTGCATGCCTGCCCACACACGACCGGTCTTGTCCAGGGCGAGCGCCTGGATAGTGGCTGCCTGCCCGGCGGCCCGGAATCGGCGGGTATCGCCCCATTCCGCGTGGTAGAGCCCATTCGATGTTGCGAGCCAGAGATCTCCATACGCGCCGTCCAGCATCCGGCTCGTTTCGCTCAATGGAGGAATTTCGGCCACAGCGCGAAAGCTGTGACCGTCGAAGCGCGCCAAGCCGCTCGCGGTGAGCGCCCAGATCGCGCCGCTGCGATCTTCGTGCAGCGACCACACGGCGCTTGGTTGCAATTCATCGGACTGCGCAAAGGCCTGAAAGCTCTTATTGCGATAGCGCGTGACGCCGTCCGAAGTGCCTATCCAGAGCGTGCCATACTTGTCCTCCATCAGGCTGTAGATGAGATCGCTGCCAAGTTGCGGGGTGTCCTTATGAGTGAAGATCGCAAATTTCACCGAATCGAAGCGCACGAGGCCAGCCTCGGTTGCGAGCCAGATGAAGCCGTCGCGCGTTTGCAGCACCGCATGGACGGTGTTTTGCGGCAGGCCGTTGTCGGTCTGCCACGACTGGTAACCATAATGCCGCAGGCTCTGGTGCGGATCGAGAGCGAAACCCGTGGTTGCGGCGAAGAGCAGCGCAGACCCCAGTACTGCGCTCTTCCATACAGGATTTCTCTCGGCTCGCCGGCAAAGCATTTGCATTCTTGTCCGAATACTACACACCGGGCGGGTGAGAAAAATATCCATCATAGGGTGGAGAAAGCACAAGGCTAACCGGGCACGCCACTGTCGACGGCTGCTTCAACGGGAATTTTTCATCGTACCTTTCTTGCTGTTCTAGAGACCGCAGTTGTTCTTTGCCGACTCCGGCAATGCGGGAAAGTCGAACTTTACGTAGTGAATTGTCCGATAGCCATCAGCGAATTCGATTATTGCTGAACCCGATGCCAGCAGTTTCTTCACCTCATCTTCACCCAAGAGCAATGCGGAATGGTCCGGTGGTATCTTGTGAGACTCGGACTTAGGCTTTGAGTTACCATACTTCACTCTGACATCCGAGAACCACGACAACCTAAACTCAGCATAGTTGTCTGGATGGAATATCAAACCTTGCACTGTCACTCCCGCTTTGGTTACTTTTCCGTTACGACAGCCGATATAAAAGTGACCGAGCTTGTCTGTATCCTCATTAAGCAGGCCACCACTCAGCGTGTACACCTGATAGGTTTCCTGCTTCATCGGATCGCTATAGCTTGTTTCCGTCCACTGTCCATACGATAGGGATGGAAGCATCATCATCGCGAGCATCAATAACTTTCTCATTTCAATTCACTTTCCTACCATGCAGTTGACGCAGAAAATCCTTCAACAAATACATCTAATCTTCGGAGTTTACAATCGCGATACCTTCTTCGCGACCATACGGTTACTGGCAATTGTAGACATACACTGGTCTCCAACACATTTGTATTTAGCTCCGCCGTCGCCCACCACCCGTGGCGTTCTGCGCCCGCGGCTTCACCCAGACCTTTTCCGCGGCCGGCGCTCCCAGGGTGAAGGATCCCGTTGGTGTTTCGATCGCCAGCGTCTGGTCGTAATTTTTTTTGAGCACGCGAACCGACCCTCCCGGCTCGATCCCTGTCTGATGCAGGAAGCGCAGGAGCTTTGGGTCGCGCTCATACAGGCTGGCGACGGTGTACTCCGCATCCTCGGCGCTCTCCGCCAGCGGGCGCAATCCGCGCTTTGCCCGTCTGGCGGGATTCTCCGGAAGCACGGCATTTCCGTGCGGACACATGCCCTGCTCGCCCAGCTTTTCGAGCAGACGCGCCTCAAATGCGGGGGACACAGCGTGCTCCAGCCGTTCGGCTTCGTCGTGAACCTCATACCACGGCATGCCAAACATCTCCGAGAGCATGCGTTCGATCAGATGATGCCGCAGAGCCGTCCGGTGGGCGGTCTGCTTGCCTTTGGGAGTCAGGCGCACCACGCCATCGGCCTTCACTTCAACATAACCGTCGCGCTTCAGGCGGCGGATGGCCATCGAAACCGCTGGAGGCGACACACCCAGCCAATGCGCCAGCGTCGCCGAGATGACGGTCTGCCCCTCGCTCTCTGCTTCGAGAACGGCCTTGAGATAATCTTCCTTTGATACGCTGATTGCTGTCTTCACTGTTTCCTAAGCATCGCGCCTGCGTTCGATGCTTGTAAAGCGTTATGCCATAGATTCCGCCGACCGTCTTCCACCTGACCGACCCAGCGCTAACCACGTCAACCGTAAGGAGCACTGCATGACTCAATCCTGGTGATACGCCGCACAGCAATCCACCACGCCTCTCGCCCCCTATAGCTTCAGCCGCCGCGATCTTACAAAGCACGACGTTGCCATTGAAATCGAATACTGCGGCGTCTGCCATTCCGATATCCACTCCGCGCGCAACGAGTGGGGCAACGCCATTTATCCCATGGTGCCGGGACACGAGATCGTCGGCCGTGTGACCGCCGTCGGGTCCGGAGCCAGCAAATTCAAGGTGGGCGACCGCGTTGGCGTAGGCGTGATCGTCGACTCGTGCCGGACCTGTCCGAGCTGCAAGGCCGGAGAGGAGCAGTACTGCGAAGTGGGCGCCACGCTTACCTACGGCGTGAAGGACCGTTATGGAGACCTGACCTACGGCGGTTATTCGAGCAACATCATCACCGACGAGCACTTCGTTCATAGCGTGTCGACGAAGCTCGATCCTGCGGGCGTGGCTCCGCTGCTTTGCGCCGGAATCACGACGTATTCGCCGCTGCGGCACTGGAAAGTGGGCCCGGGCATGAAGGTCGGCGTGGTGGGGCTGGGTGGCCTCGGTCACATGGGGCTCAAGTTTGCTCACTCCTTCGGCGCGCACATTGTCCAGTTCACGACTTCGGCATCCAAGACAGCGGATGCGAAACGCCTGGGCGCCGATGACGTCGTGCTGTCGAACGATGCGGACGCGATGAAGAAAGAGCTCAACAGCCTCGACTTCATTCTCGATACCGTCTCGGCCGTCCATGATCTCAATGCTTATCTTCCGCTCCTCAAGCGCGATGGAGTGTATTGCCAGGTGGGTCTGCCCGATCAGCCGCCGCCGATTTTTATGGGAAACCTGATCTTCAAGCGCCGCTATCTCTCCGGATCGATTATCGGAGGCATGGCAGAGACACAGGAAATGCTCGACTATTGCGCCAATCACAACATCACGTCCGATGTCGAAGTGATTCCCATCCAGCAGATCAACGAAGCTTTCGAGCGCGTGGTCAAGGCCGACGTGAAATACCGTTTCGTGATCGATATGGCTTCCCTCAAGAAGCCATAATCGTAAAGTATGGCGCCGGGCTGTGGGTCCGGCGCCGACAACCTTCGGAGGTGCGCTCGCTTCTCATTTGCGTGGAGGAAACGCAATGCCTACAAAGAAGAAGAGCGCGAGCAAGAAGGGTCCAACAAAGAAAAACTCCAGCGCAAAGAAATACGGTCCCAAGGCCTCGGCGTCGGTCGAGCGCGAGATGAAGGCGATGAAGCAGGGCAAGCTGACGTCGGGGCGCAGCGGCAAGAAGGTTACGAATCCCAAGCAGGCGATTGCGATTGGTCTGTCCGAAGCGCGCAAGGCGGGAGCGAAGGTGCCTCCAGCCAAAAAGAAATCGACGTAGACGTCACTCGCTCTTGCTTGCAGTGGATGAGGTCGCAGACCCAGCGGGAGACGATCCAGAATTCGATGACGCCGAATTCGAAGTAGACGTGCTGCCGCCTTCCGACGAAGAGGCCGCAGCCGGTTTATCTGAACCGCCGCTCGATTCTGCCGCGCTTCCAGCCGGCTTGGAACTGCCCTTGCCGGCGTAGTCGTTCACATACCAGCCCGATCCTTTGAACTGGATGGCTGGCGCGGAGATGAGACGTTCCAACTCACCCTTGCAGACCGGACACTCCTTCTCATCGGGCGCGCTGAAACTTTGAATTTTTTCAAACTGATGACCGCATTGTTTGCAGCGGTATTCGTAAAGCGGCAAGGCTAACGCTCCTGACAAACTTACAATTTCTATTCTACCGGCACTGGCTGAAGCTTCTCGCCCAGGCTGGCCACGTGGACCTCCCTGATGGCTTCCACCCCACGTAGCGCCTTCAGCACCGCTTCTGTGACTTCACCATCGACCTGCACCACGGCCAGCGCCGTACCCTGCGGAAGACGATGGTCACGGCCCGCGCGGCCCAGGGCAAAGTTCGCAATATTGATGTTGTGCTCGCCGAGGATGGTTCCAACGCGGCCGATCACACCGGGAACGTCCTGATTGCGGATCGTCAGCACAGTGCCTTCCAAGGGCGCTTCAATGTCGATGCCGTTCAGGCTCAATAACCGCGCGGAGGTGCCATGCAGAACCGTGCCGCTGCCTACAACATCGCCGGCGCGTGTGTGAATAGTGAGTTTGAGTACGTTGCCCGCGCCGCCATTGGTGGAAGTTTTCTTCTCTTCGTGAATGCGTATGCCGCGTTCTTCGGCGACTGAAGCCGCGTTGATGCGGTTTACCCCCTCGGCATGTCCGAGAATCCCTTCGATGGCGCTGTTGCGAATCAGATCCGTCTTGCCTTCGGCGATGCGGCCGTTGTAGGAGAGATGAACGCTCTCCAGGCTGCCCTCTGGAAACTGCACCAGGAAAGAACCCAGGCGGTCGGCGAGAGTGATGTAGGGCGCGAGCTCCAGATACTCCTCGTGCGAAAGGGAGGGTAAGTTTACCGCATTCTGCACCACGCCGAGTTTCAAATACTCGCGCACCTGCAGCGCAATCTGCACGCCTACCGCCTCTTGTGCCTCGGCGGTCGACCCGGCGATGTGCGGGGTGAGGATCACATTCTCCAATTCGAAGAAAGGCGAATCCTTCAGCGGTTCCTTGTGAAAAACATCGAGAGCTGCGCCGCCAACATGGCCGCTCCTAAGGGCCTCGGCCAGAGCCTCTTCGACGATCAGCTCGCCGCGCGCACAGTTTACGATGCGCACGCCCTTCTTCATCGTCGCTAGCGTTGCCTGGTTGATGATGCCCGCGGTCTGCGGCGTGAGGCCGACATGCAGCGTAAGGTAATCGGCTTCGCGAAAGAGCTCATCGGTGGATACGAGTTGGATCGCATTTTCACGGGCGATCGAGGCCGAGACAAACGGATCGTGTCCGATTACCTCCATACCGAAACTCCGCGCGCGCCGCGCGACTTCGAGGCCGATGCGACCCAGTCCAAGCACGCCCAGCTTTTTGCCGCGCAGTTCAGCCCCCTGCAGGGATTTCTTCTCCCACTTGCCGGCGTGCATGGTGGCGTTGGCTTTCGGAAGCTGCCGAGCCAGCGCAAGCATCATGCCCAGCGTGAGCTCGGCGACGGCGATGGCGTTCGCCCCGGGCGTATTCATCACCACGATGCCGCGGCGCGTGGCCGCATCGGCATCGATATTATCGACGCCTACGCCGGCCCGGCCAATCACGCGCAGCTTCGGAGCGGCAACCAGCAGGGAATCATCGACCTGCACCGCGGACCGGACGACAAGTCCATCGGCATCGGCAATCTCGGCGGCGAGGCCATTTTTTATCTGGTCATGGGTAACAATCCGCCAGCCGGGCTCGCTCTCGAACACGGCAAGCGTAGCGGGAGAAACCTTCTCCGCCAGAACGATCTTCATTCTTACTCCTAATTGTTTTTACCGAGTGAGGGCCTGCGTACCGGCCCTCTCGGTTCAGCGTGCGGAAACGGCCTCGGCCAGCTCCGGTTTTGCCGGCGATCCAACTCCGGCAAAGACCCGCTGCGCCGCAGCCAGCGCCTGTCCGAATTCGAAGCCCGGAATCTTCAACGTCGAAACCGCAATCTGTTCCAGGGCTCCGACGATGGCGATCGTGTCCATGTAGTCGAAGAGTCCGATGTGCGCCACGCGGAAGATCTGGCCCTTCATCTCGCCCTGACCGTTAGTGATGACCGCGCCGAAGCGATTCTTCAGCTCCTTAACGATCACGCCCGAATCGACGCCCGCAGGCGGCAGCACCGCCGTTGCGGCTGCGGCCGGCGCATCGGGCGCGAACAGCTTCAGCCCCATCGCTTCGACGGCAGCGCGCGTCATGGCAGCGCACTTCTCGGCGTTGTCGATAAGAGCGTCGCGGCCTGCGGCCAGATCGCCGCCGGCCTGCGCGGCAATGTAATCGAGCGCGGCGCCCAGTGCCGCGATCAGCGCGACTGCGGGCGTATAGGAAGACTCGCCTTTATGGGCATTCTTGCGCTCCTTGCGCAGGTCGAAGTAATAGCGCGGATTCAGCGAAATCTCCATCGCTTCCCATGCCCGATCGCTCACGCCGAGATAGGCGAGGCCGGGCGGAATCATGACTGCCTTCTGCGATCCGCCGATAATGACATCGACGCCCCAGCCGTCTACGTCGAAATGCGTCGTGCCCAGGCCGGTGATGGCGTCCACCACCAGCAGAGCGCCGCTGTCGGCTTTCTTCAGAAGCCGGGCCACGCCTTCCACGTCGTGGCGGACACCGGTCGAGGATTCGGTTGCCTGCATGAACACGGCGCGGCTCTCGATCTTCAGTGCCTTGCGCACTTCATCGAGCGAAAATGTCTGCCCATAGGGCACGTTCACCACATCGACGGCGCAACCAAAGGCGTTGGCCAGCGCAACCCAGCGCTCGCCGAATTTTCCAGCAGAGAGGACCAGCACCCGGTCGCCTGGCGAGGTTAAGTTCGAAACCGCGGCTTCCATGGCTCCCGTGCCCGACGAAGCGAGCAGCAGCACATCGTTTTTTGTACCGACGAAGGTCTTCAACTGGTCAAGTACGCGTTGATAGAGCGCGCGAAATTCCGCCGTGCGGTGATGAATGTCCGCCGCCGCCATGGCGAACTGCGCCGCAGGCAGCAGGGGCGTCGGGCCGGGCGTGAAAAGTCGGGTTTTCCGGATCATCGTCTGAGGGTTCCTCTCCTCGTTATTGTACTGAGCGGGCGCGCGCCGCGCTTTCTTTCTATAATGGAAGGTTTGGAGTTCGACATGACGCACGCGAGCATTGCAGCGCAAATCGAGAAAGACATCATTACCGCCATGAAAGCGCGGAACTCGGAGCGCACAACCGCGCTGCGCATGGTAAAGACGGCGCTCAAGAACAAGGAGATCGAGAAGCGCTCGCCGCTTGATGAAGCCGAATCGATCCAGATTCTTACTACGCTTATCAAGCAGCGCCGTGATTCGATCGAGCAGTTCACTAAGGGCAATCGCCCCGAGCTTGCCGCCAAAGAAGCAGCCGAGATCGAGTTAATCGAGGCCTACATGCCAAAGGCCGCAGGCGAGCAGGAAATCCGCCCGATTGTGTTGGAGACGCTGGCGGAGCTTGCGCAATCCGGCCCCAAGCTCGGGCCGAAAGATATGGGTGCGGCGATGAAAGCGGTGCAGGCGCGCATTCAGGCGGCGGGTCTTCGCGCCGATGGCCGCCAGGTGAGCGAGATCGTCAAAGGTGAACTAGCGAAATAAGATTTGCGGAATGAACGAGGATTTCTTGCGATGCGCAAAGTCGTTCTTGGCCTTGGCATAAGTCTTGATGGTTACATCGCTCGCCCAAACGGCGCGGTTGATTTCCTCATCATGCCCAGGGATTACCCGTTCGCAGCGTTCTTCGCCACCATCGATGTCGCCATCATGGGCCGCAAGACGCTCGATGTCGCGCTCAAACTGGGTCGCGGGTCCTTTTCGGGATCTGGGCCTTCGATGAAGAATTACGTCTTTTCGCGCTCCCGGGCCACCGGCGAACGCGACGGTCTGGTGTTCACCAGGCAGGCTCCCTCCGCGTTCATCCGAAAACTTCGCAAGCGCCCCGGCAAGGACATCTGGCTCATGGGAGGCGGCGAACTGGCTCGTGACTTTCTCAAGGCCGACCTTGTGGACGAACTCTATCTCGGCATCGTGCCGGTCTTGCTTGGTAAGGGCATTCCACTTTTTCCGAGCGGGTTCCCTCAGCGCGACTTTAAACTGATTGAGAATAAGAGCTACTCGAAAGGCCTGATCGCCCTCAGGTACGAGCGCCTGCGCAAGAAAGCCAAGCGAAAGGCGTGATTACCGGTGCGGTTTATCCGATAGCCTTTCGCCCCATGCCGCGATCCATTGCCACATTTGCCAGACGGTCGGCATGCTTGTTCTTATCCCGAAGCACGTGCTGTATCTGGAATGAATCGATCCGGGCGATCCGCCGTTTGGCCTCTTCGTAGAGTGGGCGCAGCTCCGGGCTGTTGACGCGATATTGGCCTTTGATCTGCTTCACCATCAGCTCGGAGTCCGAGACCACCTTCAACCGCGGGTAACCCTGTTCGAGGGCAAAACTCAAGGCCGCCAGCAGGCCGGAATATTCGGCAAAGTTGTTGGTCCTTTTCCCGAGAAACTCGCTTAATTCGCCCAGTGTTTCGCCGTGCGGCCCCTCGACGTAAACGCCGAAGCCCGCAGGTCCGGGATTGCCGCGCGATCCGCCGTCGCAAAAGGCGGTGATGATCCCCTCGTCCTTTTCCTGCGCCTCCGGCCAAAGTTGCCCGCTGCCTGCTTGCTGTCCTTTGTGCATGACGCGAGTGTAGCCGATTCCTCTGCAAGGAAAATTCAGCCGCGGCTGCTAACGAATCGCGTTGTCATCCGTCTCCAGCAATGGAGAGTCTGCCCATTTTGAGGAACCTTGATGTCTGCTGAATCCCTGCGATTTTTCCCGCCTTCCAGCGCCCAGCTCTCAGCCACGTCTACGCCAAAGATACAATCCTCGCAAGGTATGGCGACCGATCCCAGCGCGCGCGCGACGGAAACCGACTTAATTCGCGAGGCGCAGCAAGGTTCGCGCACAGCCTTTGACGCTCTCGTACGTCAATATGATCAGGCGGTGTTGAGGTTGGCCCTGCATCTGACGGGTTCCGAGCAGGACGCCGAAGATATCCACCAGGAAGCGTTCCTCAAAGCGTACCGGTATCTCGGGAATTTTCGCTTTGAGTGCTCTTTCTATACGTGGATTTATCGCATCGTCACGAATTTGTGCCTCGATCTGCTGCGACGCCGCAAGTCGCGCCGGGAAGATCAGGCGGTGATGCTCGATTCGTCGGGCGAAGAGATTGACCTGCTGACGAATGTTTCCGATCAGCGCGCGAGCGCCAATCCGGATCGGGAGTTGAGCAGAAAGTTTCTGGGAGAGCGTATTCGCGAGGCGCTCGATAAGCTCACGCCGCGCGAGCGCATGGTGTTTGAGTTGAAGCATTATCAGGGACTCAAGCTGAGAACGATCGGCGAGATGTTGAACACGACGGAAGAGACGGCAAAAAATACACTCTTCCGCGCGACCAGGAAGCTACGGGCGAACCTGGCGGAATTGCGCTAAGGCCCAAGGCCGCAGCGATCTTTTTGAGGCGAGTGAAGCATGGGAAATACCATGAAGTGCGAACTGGCGCAGGAAATGATTGCCCTTTCGGTCTACGGCGAGTTGCCCGACGATCAGGGCCCACAGCTCGAGAGGCACTTGGCCGCATGCGAGCTCTGTCGTCGCGAACTTGAGGCGGTGCAGG
>Ga0209040_10001117_pt1 | contig 20937 bp, 15 predicted proteins | sample BogFormECP12_OM3_FD_188240 | JGI IMG/M metagenome (GOLD analysis project Ga0209040, IMG submission 188240) | Bog forest soil microbial communities from Calvert Island, British Columbia, Canada - ECP12_OM3 (SPAdes) (version 2) | ecosystem: Environmental > Aquatic > Freshwater > Wetlands > Bog ... | reverse complement strand
GCAGCCTCGGGGTCAGGTACCGTGAACAGCACCAGGCCGTTCTCCAACAGAGTGCGGCTGTTCTCCGTCTGCACCACTGCCAGATTTCCGTAGGCCGAATTGCGGCTGTCCAGCAGATGAAATCCGCGCCAAAGCCGTCCCAGGCAAAGCGTCTCCAATCGCGGTGCTGCGAAGGGAAGCACCCCAACGGCGAACACCGCTAACACTGCGCCATACGCCAGTCTCCGCCACAGCGGCTTGTGAACGATCAGGCTCGCGGCCGCCAACAAGTTCAACATTCCGAGGGCCAACGCCACTTGGAATGACGTGTACTGGCGCACCAACACCAAGCTGGCGCTCAAGCCGCCGATGCCCGATCCAATCGCTTCGAGAAGGTACACGGATCCCGTGGCGCTTGCCGGCGCGGCCGCGGTCTCTTGACCTACCAGGCGACTGCCCACAGAAAACGCTCCGCCCGAGAACAGGCAGAAAGGGCACAGAACCACGAGCGCCGTCAGCAACATCGGCCACGGCCCCAGCATTTCGCCCGGGACTGTGATGAAAAGTCCCTTGGCGCTTCGTACTGCCAGAATCGTCAACGGCTGCGTTATCGCCAGGAGTGTCTGCAATCCGGCCATGACTCTACGCGGATCTCCGAACCATGCGGCTCTCCGGCCAAAGAGGCTGCTGCCGATGCTCGTCCACAACAACCAGCTAGCCAGCAGAAGTCCCAGCGAGATCTCGTTGCCATAAAACACCACCAGCAACTCCCGCATCAGCAGAATCTGGGCAACGGTCGCTGTAAATCCGATCAGCAACAGCACTGGCCGGAGCCGCCCCATGCTCTGCTCTAACGCCTGAGGTTGCTGGATGGGAATGACCATGGGACTACCAAACCAATGGCTTCCATGCTCCTCCGTGCCCACGGGAGAGCTCGCGGCGCAGGCAAGTTGGTTTTATCCCTCGGAGACAACGAGTCCTCGTCATTTGGTTGCAGCTTCTTCGGCTGCGAGCAATTGATAGCTTACGAAGGCGACCTTGAGACTATCGGGCGACCAGGAAGGGACATTGATCGTGCCCTGCCCACCGAAGAGCTTGGCCAGCACCTTAATCTGTCCGTCTGCCAGATTCATGAGCCGCAGTTGCACGTCTTTATTCGGCGGGTGGCCGGTGACGTCCTTCTCATACGAGAGGAAGACCATCCACTTGCCATCGGGTGAAATGTGCGGAAACCAGTTATTGAAGTCGTCGAAAGTAAGCTGCTCCTGGTTGCTGCCATCAGTGTGCATGCGCCAGATCTGCATGCGGCCGGTGCGCTCGGAGTTGAAGTAAATGTACTGGCCGTCAGGCGAATAGTCGGGACCATCGTCGAGGCCCGTGGCGGTGGTGAGGCGCGTCTCTTCGCCACCAGCGACCGGAATGGTATAGATGTCGAACTCGCCGTTGCGCTGGGCACAATAGGCGAGGGTCTTGCCGTCGGGCGACCATCCATGCCAATAGGACGGCGAGTTCTGCGTGACGCGGCGAGGCGTGCCGCCGGCGATGGGCACGATGTAGATGCTCGACTGGTGGTCTTGCTGCGAAGAGTCGCTGATCGCCAGCCACTGGCCGTCGGGCGAGATGCCGTGGTCGTTGTTGCAGCGGTTGGCAGTGCCGGTGTCGACGGTCGTGGGAGTGCCGCCCGCAACTGGCAGCCGCAAGATGTGACCATCGCTATTGAAGAGGAAGTATGTGCCGTCACGGCTCCAGTTGGGCGCCTCGAAGTGAGTGGGAGCGACATAGACGACACGGCGATCGGTCGCGCTGATGGTCACCGTCTCCAGGGTGCTGTAGAGAACGGGCGGTGCGGCGCTAGCCGTGGGAGTGGCGAGCTCGACGTTGGAGAAGACGGCCTTCTCGACGGCGTTCTTGTCATGGGAGCAAACCCCCATGCCGATGTAAAACGGCCCCTGCAACGGAATCTTGATGGAAGCGCCGGAGGGTCGCAGTGGTTCGCCCGGGGCAGCGGCCAGGAACATATAGATAAAATCGCCGCGCTTCTCAATGCGCAGGCGGCTGGGCGCGGAGAGGTTGGATTGGATCTCGTGGGTCGCGCCGCCTTTGGCATCGCGAAACTGCATTGACGTGAGGCCTTCACCGTGCAGAGCGACATCGGCGTAAGGCGAGTCGGCGTCAAGGCTCTGCCGGATCATGAGCACGGCCTTGCGATGCGGGTTGCCGCCCTTTTCCGGAAACGCGATATCCGCGGTCAACGAAGTGTCCCCGGCGACTTGCTTCCATACAAACTGGAAGGCATCAGCGGTGAACCACAGATTTTCGCCGCTGCCGGTGAGAGTGTAGCTCTGATGCGCGGGGTCGTATTGCGCAGAGCCGGCGTGCAGTACCGTGCCCACATCGACGTGGTCCTGAAAGAGCCCGTGGGGCGGCGAGGCAGTCTGCGCAGCGAGTAAGCCAATGGCGGAGAGAAGGATGAGGGCGATGCTGCCAGAAAAGATTGCGAGTCTGTACTTGACTGTACGCACGACGAGAGTCCTCCCACAACACCACAGAGTCAACAACGCAACGCGTATTCGTGGGCTGGTGCGTCTGATGATCGGAAGGAAGCAGGAGTTCTATCGTCCCGTCATCGGCACCACCACGAAGCGGCTGAAGAAACTGTCGCTATCCCATTGCGGGCGCTGCGGGTCGTTCGCAACCTTGATCGCAAGCGCCTGCACGATATCCTCAAACTTGCCCGCAGCGGCAAGATCGACCGGCTGATCCAGGTCATCGGAAGGCGCGTGATAGCGCTCGGTCAACCACTTCTTTTCCGCCGCCGCTTCCGGCGAGTCCGGCGCAAACCCCACCTTCATTGCCACCGACGGAACTCCCTGCCTGATGAAACTGTATTGATCGCTGCGGATGAACGCGTTACGCAAAGGTTGTGGATCGGCTTGCACCTGCACTCCTTGTTCCTGTGCGACCTTCCGCGCCATGTCGCCAAGCGTGGATTCGTCAAGCCCATAGACGGTGAGGATCTTGAGCGGAAAGATAGGCAGGAACATGTCGGTGTTGATGTCGGCGACGATCGAATCCTTTGGCACCGTGGGCTTGGTCGCAAAGTACCTCGAACCCAGCAGGCCCTTTTCCTCGCCGGTGACGAAGAGGAACAACACCGATCGCTTGAGTTTGGTTTGCGAGCGATGCAGCGAGTTGGCGATATCGAGCACCAGCGCCGATCCCGAGCCGTTGTCCATCGCGCCGTTGTAAATCCGGTCGCCGTTGATCGGCTCGCCGATGCCGAGATGGTCCATGTGCGCCGACAGCACGACATACTCATCCTTGAGCTTGGGGACGGTGCCCGGCAGCTTGGCCACGACGTTGTCGGAGACAACGTCCTTCACGATGACCTTCGCGCGCGCCTTGATGCTGACCGTCAGCGGAAAGCCGGGAATCGGCTTGCGGTCTTTTGCCAGCGCCGCAATCTCCTCGAAACTGTGGCCCGAATCCTGGAACAGCTTCTCGGCGTCAGCAGGATTGAAGACGACCGCAAGCTGGATACCCGACGACTCGTTCATCCTGGGGTCGGCCAGCGCCATGCTGGGGCGCGTACGCGCCAGTGTCATGCGACCCCATGGAATATCCATGGAGGCGGGATTGGGGATCGAGACCAGCCCGACAGCGCCGGCCGCTCGCAGCGCCTGTGCGCGTTCTCCCATGGATTGATAATGCGAGGCCAAGGCCGCAGGCATGTCCGACGGGGAACCGGAGATGATCACCGCCACCTTCCCTTTCAGATCGAGCCCGGCGAAATCGTTGTACTTTTTCTCGGGGACATTCAGGCCGTAGCCCACGAAAACCAGCGGCGCGTCAACTTCGGGTGCGAGTTCGACGCGCGTGCTGAACATCGCGTCCTCGCCCAGCGTCAGCGGCTCCGTCGCGCCGTTACGGACCAGAGCAAGGCTCGAACCGGATTCATCAATTTGCCGGCTGATGAGCTTTACAGCCTGGTAGTAACCGTTGCTGCCGGCGGGTTCAAGACCGTCGTTTTTGAGTTGCTCGACGATATAGGCCGCGGCCCTGCGCAGGCCTTCGCTCCCGGTCTCGCGGCCTTCCATGTTGTCGTCGGCCAGGACTTTGACGTAATTCCACCAACTCTTGCCGTCGAAGGGGGCTGCCGAGGGCGCGGAGGAGTTCTGGGCAACGGTTGTGATCGAGAGCATCAGGACTAAGGCGCAGTGTTTCATGAGCATTCCTCGAAAGTTCAATTGGTCATTGTCGCACAAGGCACTTCACCGCGATTTCCGCTTCAGCGCCCAACAGCCCCCAGGCGATATACGCCGCGAGGGACATTGTTCGTGCTTGCCAGCCGATACGCCAGGTCGTAAGATGGCGCACTTCCGACTCAGGAGGTGGCTGTGCTCGATCGCAGACAATTTCTCTCTCTCTCACACAGCAGCAGGCCTTGGCGCCGCGTTAACGTTGGGGAGTCCGCTCTTTGCGCAACTGATGATGGTCAAATGATGCCGGCGTTGAGGGGACTGCGAGCGTCGATGCGCGAGGGCTTACGCCGCGACGTGTAGAATCGTGGCATGGCATTCCGAGGCACCAGCAACGGTTCGAACGCGCCCAGGGGGAAGACTCCCCCTCCCGATGACACCCATCAGGAAGCCACCTATCTCAAGGCGCTGGGAGAGAAGCAGGCGCCAGTGAGCATCAAGCTGATGGGCGGGGAAGTGGTTCGCGGTTGGATTGAATACTACGACCGGCGGATGGTGCGGCTGACACGCGACGGCGCTCCCAACCTCTTCATTTTCAAACACGAAATCGCCTATATTGCAGAGGACACGACCCCCAAGCCGCGCACTGAAAAGATTGTCAGTCGCGATGTTCCCATCCGCCGAAAATGAGTCAATACCTCCAAGACCTGGAACCGATAGCACGCGAAGCCGGCGCCTTGCTAATGAGCTATTTCGACCGGCATATCAAGATCGAATACAAGGGCGACGTTGACCTGGTGACAGCGGCTGACCGCGCCTCGGAGAAGCTGATCGTCGAGCGTTTGCAGGCGCGCTGGCCCGAACACGGAATCGTCGGCGAAGAGGGCACGCGCAGCGATGTCGGGGCGGACTACCGCTGGCTAGTCGATCCGCTCGACGGCACTACGAATTTCGCTCACGGCTACGCGGTGTTCTGTGTCTCCATTGCACTGGCGCGCAAGGATGACCAACTTGAAGCCGGAGTTCTCTACGACCCGACGCGCGATGAATTGTTCGCCGCGGAGCGTGGCCAAGGAGCGACGTTGAACGGCAAGCCAATGCACGTTTCGAAGACGGCGCGGTTGGCAGAGTCGATTCTGGGCACCGGCTTTCCCAGTCACAAGCGGCATAAGAATCCGAACATCCACTTTTATCATCAGCTGACCTTGCGCTCACATGGAGTACGGCGGGCGGGCTCGGCGGCGCTCGATTTGGCCAACGTTGCTGCCGGACGTTACGACGGCTTCTGGGAGTTCAACCTAAATCCCTGGGACACCGCGGCGGGTGTGTTGATCGTGCAGGAGTCGGGCGGCAGCGTGACACGCTTTGACGGCACGCCGTTCCGGCTCGACAGCCGCGAGGTGCTGGCGACCAACGGCTTGATTCACGAAGAAGTGCTGGCAAACTTCCGAGAGATTTTTGCCGGGCGAGGGTTGGAACTATTGCCGTCTCCGGTTGAATACGCGAAGTCGCGTTCCTAGCGCGTCCAATCGGGAGCAAATTCATCCGGTAGGTCCCCCATGCATCACTTTGGCAGACGACTCTGTTTCATGGCAGTGGTTCTTGCTTCAGTCTTTGGTTTGGCGCAGGAGAGTTCGGTGCTTGTCGGTGTCGCTCTCTTGCAGAATAATGCCGGGCGGTCGGTTCCGGCCAATGTCGAGCGCGACCGGCTGGTGAAGGCCCTCAACCAATTGAAGCCGGACAAGAAAACGCACCTGAAAGTCGTCGGCGTACCGCTTGAGGGTTCTACCCGAAACGAAATCAGCGAAGAAGCGCAACAGAAGAAATGCGCGTATGTGGTCTATACGACTCTGACCGAATTGCGAGCTGGCGACGAACCCTATCAGCATCAGCCGGGAACGATCGAGACGAATCCGAATCCTCAGTTTGGCGCCCGCGACCCCAGTAGCTATCGACTCGATCCCGAATTTCGGGTGACTGTGGAGTACAAACTGGTTAGCGTCGCCGGCAATAACGTGGTCGCCGGTGCGCCCTATTCCACGCAATTGGCCATGAACGAGATTGACGCCGTGTCGCAGGTGATGGACCGGGTTGCGAATGCGGTGTTCGGCGAGATCAAGAAGGGGCCCGCTCCCTTGCAGGAATAGAGCAGAGTCTGAGTTGGTGTGTCTGGGCGGAGCACCAAGATCGATTCCACTCTATGCGGCCCGGTCCAGGTAGCGTTAGTTCTGCCTCGCAACCCAGACTTCCTGTGATCACCTGGATCCGCCCTCAAACGAAAAGGCGCGGACTCAGCCGCGCCTGGAGAAATTGCTAACTGGTTTACAGGTTCTTGTCCAAAGCCTTCTCGATGACGTCCCGCGATACGTAGCCGACGATCTGCTCCTTCACCTGTCCACCCTTGAAGATCAGCAAGGTGGGAATGCCGCGCACGTTATAGCGCTGCGGGGTTGCAATGTTTTTATCCACGTCCATCTTGCCGATCTTGACCCTGCCGCCGTAGCTCTGCGCCACTTCGTCCACGATGGGCGCCAGTGCCCGGCAGGGGCCGCACCAGGTTGCCCAGAAGTCGATCAGAACAGGCTGGTCCGCCTTCAGCACTGACTGATCGAAATTCGCGTCCGTTACTTCCATGATTGCTTCACTTGCCATGTATCCTCCTAAGGGGTCGCCGCTGCGCATCGCGGCACAAGCCGAGCGACGTTTCACATCGTACCACTCGATCAATTCCTGATTGGAACGTATTGTTAGATGCAACGCCCGTCCTCCGGTTGCACACCCAACCTGATGGACCCAAGTTGCTCGGGTCGTCGACCGGAGAATCCTAGTGGAAGGAAGGCTCAGTTTTGCACAAAATGACCCAAAATCAAAAGCGCTCTGCAATGATCGCAGAGCGCTTAAAAGGCAGCCCTCCCCCAGAACTGCCTGACTACGCCTGCGATTCTGCGCCAACGTCGCGGGGTTGTAAATACACCTTCCGTACCCAAAAGGTAATCGCTAGTAACCTCCAGGCTGTGACGTATCTGCTACAAAATACTGGATTTCCACGAATGTGTGTTCTCGCCTTCACGGATATGGCCTATTTTGGCCAGTTACTACCGCACCCTGTAGTCACCTTCAAAGGGTACTCTCTAGCACCTCTGCCGGATGCACGACCGTACGGCCCATTCCAGCCATAAGTTGCTCGTGACAGGAGATCCCGCTGGCTACCAACACTCGCGGACCTCCCTCCTGTTCCGCCTGGTGCACCTGAGCAAAAAGGTCCGCGCCGACCGCCATGCTCAACTCGTAATAATCGTGTTTATAGCCAAAGCTGCCGGCCATGCCGCAGCACTCAACCGACGAGGTCACGACGTCGAAGCCCGCCGCACGCAACAGATCAACGGTCTGTGACCCGGCATTGCAGGTCCTTTGCTGGCAATGAGCGTGGTAGAACAACTTGATTCCGTATCGCGACTTGGCTGCCGGGAACAGTTTCGCAATATCGAGACCGGTTTCACAGGCGATGTCCCACAAAGCCTGCAGCGGCTCGAAACTGTTCCCCGCGAGGGCAGCGACGGCAGCCTCGTCGTCCAGCAAGTGCCTGACGTCGAAGTGCAGCATGGCCAGCACGCTGGGCTCGACCACGACGATCTTTCTGCCGCTGTCAAGGTAGGGCCGCAGCATGTTGGCCATGGCACGGGCCTGCGTTCTTGCAGTTTCGATCATTCCCTGCGACATGGCGGCACGCCCGTCAGGGATCGACGGACTCAACACCACGTCAATGCCAATGGCGCGCAGCACCCGGACCGCCGCCATTCCGCGCCCGGGCGAACCGTAATTCGTGAAGGTGTCGGCAAGCATCACGATGCCCGGCTCGATAGTGGCGACCTTCACACCACGTTGTTGCTCTTCGAGAAACATCTGCTCCCAGGTCTTGGCCGGGAACGCCGGCAACTCGCGACGCTGGTCCACGCCAAAAACATTCTCCATCACCTGACGCGCCATTGGCAGACGGGAGGATCCATTTGCCGCCGATGCAAACTTCGTGCCCCATTTACCGAGGGTGTGGTAGTTGGCGAAAAACTGCTTCGGCAGCGAAGCGACCTTGTCTTCCGGCGCGCTACCTGTGAGGTTTCCGAAGAGCGACTTCACGGCGGAACTGCCCTCTGCCGCATTCATGCGCTGGCGCAGGTTCTGGTTGAGCCAGGGAATATCAATGCGCACCGGGCAGTTCGGCACGCAGCGCGAGCATCCCGTGCAAAGTTCGCTGAAGCGCGCGTTCATCAGCTTGCCAGTGCCGGCTTCCCATGAGCCTCCGATGCCGCCGGAATACGTTTCGCCGCCGAAAGCGTGGCCGCCGACGGTCTCAAAGTTGGCGCAGACGTTGAGGCAGGCGCTACAACGAATGCAGTACAGCGCCTCGTTCAACACGGGATCTTCGCGCATCGTAGAGCGTCCGTTATCGATCAGCACCAGGTGGAACTCGCGCGGTTGCGCGGTCTTGCCAGGCGCGACAAACGGCAGCGCCGGCAGAGGCGGCCGCAAAATGCTGACATACGAGGTCAGTTGCTGGCCAGTCGCGCTGGCCGGAAGCAACTCGATGAACGACTGAAAATCCGAGCGCGACGGCACCACTTTCTCGATGCCCGCAATGGCGATGTGCACCGGCGGAAGTGTCGTAGTCATGCGAATGTTGCCTTCGCTCTCCACCAGCATGAGCGACCCACTATCGGCGGCGATAAGATTGGCGCCCGTGATGCCGGCATCGGCGGCAATGAATTTCTGGCGTAGTATTTCGCGCGCAAAACGGGTGAGTTCCTCCCCGGTATCGAGTGGCAGGTCGGTGTCGAACTTGCGCTTGAAGAGCGCAGTGATGCGTTCGCGCGAATAGTGCAGCGCGGGGGCTACATTATGAGAGGGTTGCTCGTCGGCCACCTGCAGGATGAACTCGGCCAGATCGCTTTCAGCTACGGTGATGCCGGCGGCCTCGAGCGTGTGATTGAGACGGATCTCCTCCGAGGTAATGCTCTTGCCCTTCACCACCAGTTTGACCTGGTGTTGCTGCAGGACATCGAGAATGTAGCGATTGGCATCGGCAGCGGTCTTGGCCAGGAAGAAGCGGCCTCCGTTGGAGACGACGCTGGCTTCCAGTTGCTGCAGCAACGCCGGCAGGTTGGCGATAGCTTTCTCTTTGATCCCGCGAGCGCGGTCCTTCATCGCATCGTAATCGGTGATGCGGGCAACCGCGGTGTAACGATTGCGATTAAAGGTCTGCGTGTTGTGACGTATGGCCGCGCTCTGCACGTCGAGGGTCATGCGGAGCGCTTCGGCCAGCGCTTGCTTGCGGCTCTTGTTGGCGACCTGCCGCGGGGTGATGTCGCTCGGGATGACGGGGACTGCCATGCTCACCTCAAAACTTCACTGCAACGCTTCACTTCAATTCTTCATTTCAAAACAATGATGTGCAAACGGTGCGGGCCGTGCACTCCACGAACCAGCGGGCCCATATCTGCGGTTGCGCTGGGGCCGGTGATGAAAACAAAATTCCGAACCAATCCTTTGCCGCCGAGCACGTCTTCGCGAAACAGATCGCGCGGTTGCGGCACGATGGTGTCCGACGCGACCACAGCAATGTGCAACGGCGCAAGTAAACTCGCCATGCCGGTCTTCTGAAAGCCGACATCAACGCAAACCGATCCGGTGCGCGCCACTCCGGCAAACGCTTCCGTAACTCCGGCCGGAGAATTGACCATCTCGTCGGGAGTCGGTTCGGTGCGAACCCGTGGATCGCGCGCAAAGTCGGCGAACAGTTCGGCGGGAAGGTCCTGCGGCGGCGCGTAAAGAATGCGATTAGCATCGCCAGCGGCCCGCAGGATAGCGTCACGCAAATCCGTGGGCGAGCGATCGATGACCTCTACCGTAGCCACAGCGGCGGTCGCAGCCGCCACAAATTGTTCGAGGGTGGAAGGGGGCGCCGACACCGTTTCATTTGCTGCCATAGCCAAAGATGCTAACAACGGACCCCGTGGTGTTCTGTGCGTATTGTCACAAAATCACGCAATTTCTGCCGCAACCCACGGCCATGCTTGCGGGTTACCGGTGGGTTGGAGCACCTACGAACGCGGGATTCCTCAACTACAATCGTCTCGAACGTCGGTGCGTGGTTCCCTGTAGCACCGGTGACCCTAAGTGTCCTCCTGGAAGGCAGCTTCGGACCGTCAGTTGCGATGGTGTGTCCACTTCGTCGCCGTAATGTCCCTGCTTTTCGCCTTAACCCCTTACGTGGCCCCGCAAACCAGCTCTGCCGCACCGTCGCGGGAGGCCCAGCGTCAGGATCAGGACATGTCTGGAATGAACTCAGACATGCAGGATCACGAACACATGGAACCTGGCATGACTGCCACCGAATTATTCTTCATGGGCGAGTCTTCTGGGACAGCGGTGCAGCCTGCGGCGTGGCCCATGCCGATGGTCATGACCGGCGCCGCCTCGTGGCACTTGATGTGGATGGGACAGGCGTTCCTGGTGGACACCCAGCAAACCGGCCCGCTCGGAGCCGACAAGCTGTATTCCACGAACTGGGGGATGCTCGGGGCCATGCATCGCCTGGGCGGCGGCAGCGTCATGTTGCGGACCATGCTTAGCCTGGAACCGGCCACCATCACCGATCGCCGCTACCCTCTCCTCTTCCAAACCGGCGAGACGGCCTTCGGCAACCCCATCACCAACGCGCAGCATCCGCATGATTTTGCGATGGAGTTGAGCGTGCAATACTCCCACAGCGTGGGTGAGCGGGCCACCGCCGACTTGTACTACGCTGTGGTAGGCGACGTCGCGTTGGGGCCGGTCGCGTATCCACATCGCGCCTCGGCTGCGGAAATCCCTCAGGCCACGCTGGGTCACCACTGGCAGGATTCCACCCACATCGCCAACAATGTGCTGACCGGCGTGCTGGATTTTAAGTCCGTGCGATTCGAGGCCTCGGGATTTCATGGCGCCGAGCCTGACGAAAACCGCTGGAATTTCGATTTCGGACTGATGGACTCCTATTCCGGCCGGATGACGTTCACTCCATCTGCACGTTGGGCGGCCCAGGTGTCGGCTGGACGATTGGCACGTCCGGAAGCCCTGGAGCCGGGCGACGTGGTTCGCACCACCGCGTCGGTGGAATACGTGGTTCCACGCCCTCATGACAACTGGTGGGCAACGAGCTTTATCTGGGGGCGCAACTGGAAGACCGCGCCAAAATACGGATCCAATGCGGTGCTGGCGGAGACGGTAGTTCCCTTTCGCAACAAGAACTTCATCACCGGACGCTATGAGTGGTCGCAGCGCGATGAACTCTTCGCCAACAACCCTGAACTCGCCGAACAACTCGCGATGACCACGGGCACACGATGGTTCAACGTGAATGCCTACACCGTTGGATACACGCGCGACCTGGGCGTCTTCTTCGGCGTTGAAACCGGTTTAGGTGCGAACCTCTCGCTTTACGGCATTCCCGATGCCATCAAGACGTACTACGGGGACCATCCTCTGGGCGTCAACGTCTATCTGCGGATACGGTTGAAGTAGGTCCGCAGACGAGGGGGACATCTCGAATTAAGCACGGCTTCACCTTTAATCTCGTAACTATGATATGTATTCACCCAGTATTGGGTGCGGCAAGGTGAGAAGGTAGACAATGCGAGTACTCATCGTGGAGGACGAACGGCGGCTGGCGGAAAATATCGCCCGTAGTCTGCGTGAAAGCGCCAGCTATGCCGTGGATGTGGCCCTCGAGGGCGAAGACGGCCTCTACATGGCGCAGTCGAACCCGTATGATTTGATGATCCTCGACTTGATGCTGCCGCGACTCGACGGGCTCACGCTGTTGAAGCGCTTGCGCAGCGGTGGCGCCAACGTCCCGGTGCTGGTCCTGACCGCCCGTGACGAGAAGGAGTCGATCGTAGCGTTGCTCAATGCCGGAGCCGATGACTACGTCGCCAAGCCGTTTGATCTCGGCGAGCTGCTGGCGCGGGCCAAGGCGCTGATCCGGCGCGGAAAGGGCCAGAGCGCGGCTGTGCTGAAAGTAGCGAATATCGAGATCAACACCGCTGATCTTTCGGTACGACGAAAGGGCGAGATGGTCACGCTGACCGCGATGGAATACCGCGTGCTGGAATATCTTGCGCATCGTCCCGGCGCGGTGGTCTCCAAGACCGAACTGCTCGAGCACCTGTACGACTTCAACTGGGAACGATTCAGCAACGTGATCGAGGTTTACATCTCCGGGCTGCGCCGCAAGCTCGAAGATGACGACACAAAACTCATTCACACCCTTCGCGGTCAGGGATATATGCTGCGGGCTTGAAAAGGTGAGAACCTCAATCCAGCGCCGGCTCATCGTTGCCATCGTGATTTCGCAATTGGTGCTCGCGATTGGCCTGATCGACGTAGCCGTCTTCGTCACCCGGGCCCAATTGCGCAAGGCGTTTGATGTCGCTCTGCAGGGGCGCGCCATGAGCATCGCGGCGCTGGTGCGCTATTCAGAGGACGAGCCGCACAAGTTGTTCTTTGAAAGCGATCTCACGCCCCCTCCCCTCGAAGCGGGGGTTCCGGATCTTTACGAGATTGTCGCGAACCATCGCACCTTGATCGTGCGGTCGTCCAATTGGCCCGCAAAAATCGATGTCGGCCCGCCGAAGGGTGAACGATGGATCGCGACCTATGTGGTCAATGGGATACCCTACCGCGCGCTTCGTCTGGATCACATTCCGGTCCTCGATCGCGAAGGTGACGCGCCTGCGTCGGATTTCTTGAGGGTCACCTACGCCTCCCCCATCGATCCTGTCAATCAGGCAGTCAACAATGTGCTGCTATACATCGCGCTTGGCAGCCTGGTGCTGCTTGCCATTTCTGGAGGCTTTGCCTTCTGGGCTTTGCGCCGCAGCCTGCGGCCGCTGGCGGCACTGACGGCCAGCGCGGGTGCAATTTCCACTTCCAACTGGGAGCTGAATCCTCCGGAAGAAGCCCTCGGCACACTCGAACTGGCGCCGCTGACCCAAGCCATGACGTCGATGCTCAACGGCCTGCATCGGTCGTTCACGCAGCAGCGCGAGTTTCTTGCCAATGCCGCCCATGAGCTTAAGACGCCGGTGGCAATCCTCAAGTCTACGCTGCAATCGCTGCTGCAGCGTCCCCGTACGTCCGACGAATACCGCGCCGGACTTGAGGAAGCGCTGGACGACATGGCCCGCCTGGAGAAGCTGTTGCACTCCATGTTGCGGCTGGCGCGGGCGGAGCAGTGGGCTGCCGGAAATCTGCGTCGCGATCTCACGCCTGTCGACGTCGGCCTGACTTGCCAACTGGCGATCGAACGCTTGCAGGCGGTGGCGCAGCAACGCGACATCAAAATCGACTTCACCGCCAACGGCCCCATTCGCCTGCCTGCTGATCCCGACGATTTGGAACTGGTTTGGTCGAACTTGTTGGAGAACGCGATCCGCTTCAGTCCGATGGGCGAAACTGTGAGGATGAGCGTTCACTCCAACAATGGCCAGAGCTGCGTCGAAGTCGTCGACCACGGACCGGGCATCCCGGCCTCTGAGTTGCCGCGCATCTTTGAGCGATTCCATCGCGCCGACACGTCGCGTGCCCGCGATACCGGCGGTTATGGTCTGGGTCTGTCCATTTCCAAGGCACTTGTGGAAGCCTATGGCGGCACCATCGAACCGCATAGCCAGCCGGGAGAAGGCACCCGCATGGTTGTCACGCTGCCGGTGCAACGCTGAAAGCGAGCCTCATTCGCAACCCTCCCGCATTGATTCAGCTTTATTTAAGGTGTGGATTAGGATTCTGATGGGAGAGATGTGCCTGTGATCCGCAAACTCGCATTGATGATCATTGCGCCGCTCGCGCTGCAGACAGCGCAGATGCCGGCGTCAGCCCAGACCAACGCCAACACCCAGGCGCAATCAGTTCCGGTGGTACTGACGCTGGTGGAGGCGCTGTCCCGCGCCAAGGCGAACAGCCCGCAATTTCAAGCGGCGGTCACCGAATTGGGGCTGGCGCGCGAAGACCGCTTCCAAGCGAGAGCTTCACTCTTGCCCGGCGTGGACTACAACAACAGTTTCATTTACACCCAGGGAAACGGCACCGCGAGCGGCCGCTACATTGGCAACAATGGCGTGCACGAATACATCAGCCTGGGGGTTGCGCATGAGGCGATCGGCGCCGCCCAGGTCCTTGACTATCAACGGGCCGCAGCGGCGCATGCCTTGGCAAAGGCACGCGCCGAAATTGCGGCGAGGGGACTTACTGTAACCGTGGTGCAGGCATTCTACGGACTGCTCGCCGCGCAGACCCGAACTGTCAACTCGGAGCGCGCGTATGGTGAAGGCCAGCATTTCCTGGAACTCAGCCAGAAACTCGAGCAGGGCGGCGAAGTGGCGCATTCCGACACCATCAAGGCGCAGATTCAGGCCAACGATCTGCAGCGTGCGCGCGACGAAGCCAAACTGGCCGAGCAGAACGCTCGCCTGTCGCTGGCCGTGCTGCTGTTCCCGAATTTCTTCCAGGACTTCACCCTCGTCAACGATCTGAGCGCCACTCCCGCGCTGCCTCCGATGAACGAATTGCAGGAAATGGCCGCCCGGAATAATCCCGAATTACAAGCTGCGTTCGCGGCGCTGTCGGTCGCTAACAAGCAGGTTGGCGTGGCGCGTGCGGGCTACTGGCCAACACTCTCCGTCGATATGTTCTATGGGATCGATGCCAATCAATTTGCCAAACGCGGGCCGGATGGACTCCAGAACCTCGGATACGCAGGCGCTGCGACGCTGAATATTCCCGTCTGGAACTGGGGCACGACGCAGAGCAAGGTGCGTCAGGCGGAATTGCAACGCCATCAGGCGCAAGTGGAATTGAGCGCCGCGCAACGGCAAGCCATCGCCGATCTGCAGTCGTTCTACGCGGAAGCTCGGTTGTCGTACCAGCAATTGCAAACCCTCGCGCAAACCGCAGAACTCGCCGAACAGAGCTTGCGCCTCACCAATTTGCGCTACCAAGCGGGCGAAGCCAGTGCCCTGGAAGTCGTGGATGCGCAAAACACGCTGACCGCTGCTGGCAACAGCCATCACGACGGCGAGGCGCGCTATCATCTGGCCATCGCCAATCTGCAAACCCTCACGGGAGCCTTTTAGATGCAAGCTAACCGGACTTTCCCGACCGTTGGCTTGTCCCTCATTGTGGGGGTAGGCCTCTTGCTGCTGACCTCGTGTTCGAAGAAGGAGCAGGAAACAGAGCCGGAAGTTACCGTCCAGGCCGCCAAAGCGGAAAAGCAATCCATCCGGCAGATCATTCGCAGCGAGGCAGTTCTGTTTCCTAGGAACCAGGCGGCCATCACGCCGAAAATCGTTGCGCCGGTCAAAAAGTTTTACGTGAATCGTGGAAGCCGCGTACACGCAGGCCAACTGCTGGCAGTATTGGAGAACCGCGACCTGGCAGCCGCCGAGACCGAGAACAAGGGCTCGTACCAACAGGCTGAAGCGAACTACGGTATCGAGACATCCTCGGCCTTGCCGGAGGAATGGCAGAAGGCTGAGTACGATCTGAAAGCCGCCAAGGAAGCCTACGACGGCCAGCAAAAGATCTATGACAGCCGCAAGAAGTTGTTTGAGGAAGGAGCTCTGCCCCGCAAGGATTTCGATTCGTCGGCGGTCGCGGTGATCCAGGCCAAGTCGCAATACGAGATCGCAGCCATGCACATGACGGCGCTGCAAAATGCCGGTAAGAAGCAACAGTTGAAATCGGCGGAGGGGCAGCTCACATCCGCCAAGGGTAAATATGAGGGCGCGGCGGCGCTGCTCGCCTATTCGGAAGTCCGCAGCCCTATCGACGGCGTGGTCACCGACCGCCCAACCTATGAAGGTGAGACGCCCACCCCCGGTACTCCGTTGATGACGCTCATGGATGCCTCGTCGGTGATCGCTCGCACTCACATTCCTCAGGACCAGGCAGTCCAGCTGAAGTCCGGCGATGCCGCCACCGTCCGCGCGCCGGGAGACATCGAAGTCGCTGGAAAAGTCACGCTCGTCAGCCCCGCACTTGATCCCAACAGCACCACCGTCGAAGTCTGGATCGAGGCCCCGAATCCTGATGGACGCCTGCGTCCCGGCACTACGGTGACGGTCGAAATGCTGGCGCGAACGGTCGACGATGCCATCGTGATTCCCGCGTCCGCACTGCTGAAGACCCCCGAGGGCGGGACTTCGGTGATGATCGTCAGGGATGGCCACGCTCAACAGGTTGCAGTGGAGACCGGCATTCGGGAAAAAGACCGCGTACAGATCTCGAATGGACTGGCCGGCGGCGAAACCGTCATCGTCAGGGGATCTTATGGGTTGCCCGACAAGACCAAGGTGAAGATCGCCGAAGCGCAGGCCATCGAGTCCGCAAAGCCGGCGGCTGCAAAAGAGAAAGAGTAGATGCGCGAGCGTCTCAAATCCATGCTGGAGCGCGTGCGGACCCCGGGTACGACCGACACTCGCTACTGGTTTACGCGCTATGCGAAATCATTGATCTTCCTCATTCTCGTGCTGGTGGCGGCGGGCATCTATCTCGCATTCACCATTCCGATCTCGGTCTTCCCCACCACTGACTTCCCGCGCGTACTGATCGGCGTGGACAACGGCGTGATGCCGATCGACCAGATGATGGTCACCATCACGCGTCCCATTGAAGAGTCGGTGAACGCAGTACCGGGCTTGCAGCAGGTGCGGTCGATCACCAGCCGCGGATCTGCCGAGATCGACCTGTTCTTCAGTTGGGACGTCAACATGGTGACGACGCTCCAACTCGTCGATGCGGCGCTGGCCAACATTCGCAACACGCTGCCGCCGACCGCCATCATTAAGACGCATCGTCTGACTTTCGCCAGCTTCCCCATCATTGGCTATAGCCTGACCTCCGACACGGTTCCGCAAACCGAGTTGTGGAAGCTGGCCACGTACGAATTGAAGCCGCGCGTGAACCGCCTCGACGGCGTCGCCACGGTGCTGGTGCAAGGTGGGCAGGAGCCCGAGTTTCAGATCACGCCCAACCCGGCGAAGCTGCTGGCAGCGAGTGTCACAGTGTCAGACATCCTCGAGGCGGTGCGGCGGACCAATCTGGTCGACTCTCCCGGACTGCTGCAGCAGAACCATCAACTCTTCCTTGGGCTGGTGGACGCGCAGGTACACGATCCCCAACAACTAGGACAGATCGTGGTCAAGGCAACACCCGCTGGCGTTCCGGTTCGCATCAGCGACGTGGCGGCGGTCGCCCCCAGCGTGAAGCCAGTCTACACCATCGTCACCGCCAATGGTAAGCCGGCCGTTCTGCTCAGCGTCAACCGCCAGCCCGACAGCAATACGGTCGAAGTCGCGAATGAAGTTCACGCCGAAGTCCAACGCATCCGGCAATCGCTGCCGACGGGAATTCACTTGGATCCGTTCTACGACCAGTCCGGCCTGGTCACGGAGTCGATCAAGAGCGTGCGCGACGCGATCCTGATCGGCATCGTCCTGGCCTCGCTGATCATGGTGCTGTTTCTGCGCGACTGGGGAACTTCGGTCGTCGCGGTGCTGGTGATTCCCGCGACCGTGTTCATCACGTTCATCGCGCTCAAGCTACTCAACCAGAGCTTTAACCTGATGACGCTGGGCGGGCTGGCCGCCGCTGTCGGGTTGGTGATCGACGACGCGATCGTGGTGGTGGAGAACGTTTCGCTGCATCGTGACGCGGGCCAAGGAAGGCTCGAAGCCATCCGCAGCGCGTTGCGCGAAATCACCGTCCCGCTGATCGGCTCAACCATTACTCCCATCGTGGTCTTTCTACCGCTGATTGCGATCAGCGGAGTCACCGGCGTGTTCTTTCGCGCGCTGGCCATCACCGTCGGCGTATCGCTACTGACATCGCTGGCCCTCGCGTTAACCTGGACCCCCACACTCAGCCAGTACCTCATTCGCCACCATCGCGGTCAGGCGATGGAACCCAGCGATTCGACCGACGCGGGTCTGACTGACAAAGAAAAGCTGATGGCCGCCGAAGAGGCGGCGTTAGATGGAGGCTTCCGCCGGGTTGTCGAGTTTTACGAGCGCTGGCTGCGCTTCGCGCTGGATCGTCCCAAATGGATTGCGATTTTCGCCGCAGTGCTGGTGCTCGCATCATTTGGCTGCTATCAACTGCTCGGCACCGACCTGTTGCCGGAAATGGATGAAGGTGGTTTCATTGTTGACTATCTCTCGCCGGCCGGCAGCTCACTGCAGGAAACCAATCGCATGGTCAGCCACATCGAGCAGATGCTGCGCGACATTCCCGAGGTGGAAAGCACCTCGCGCCGCACCGGATTAGAGTTGGGACTGGCGGCGGTGACCGAGGCCAACCGGGGCGACATCGCTGTGAAATTGAAGAGCAAGCGCGACCGCAGCGGAGAAGAAATCATTTCGGAGTTACGCAGCCGGGTGGAAAAAGAGGAACCGGGACTGGAAGTCGAATTCGTGCAGGTGCTGCAGGACATGATTGGCGACTTGTCCAACGCGCCCGAGCCCGTACAGATCAAACTGTTTTCTCCCGATCCCGCCTTGCTGGCGCTGTGGGCGCCCCAAGTTGGGGATGCGATCCACTACATTAAGGGTGTAGTAGATATGCGGAACGGCATCGAGAATACGATCAGTGGGCCAGCTACGGTTTTCCAGGTCAATCCCACGGTGTCGGCGCGCGCGGGATTCACTCCCGAGGAAGTTGCCATCAATGCCAGTGCGATTCTGGAAGGCGAACCCGCGGCCACGCCCGTCATTCAGCAGGACATCGCCTACACCGTGCGGGTGCGCTATCCCGAAGTCAACCGCGGATCGCTAGCAGCCATGAGCAACACGTTGCTGAACAGTGCGTCGGGCCACACCGCGACGCTGGGTTCGCTGGCGGATATTAAAGAACTGCCGGGACAGACGGAAATCCGCCGCGAAAATCTGCAACGCGATGTGGCGGTCACGGCGCGCCTGGAAGGACTCGACCTTGGCAGCGGAATTGCGGCGGTGCAGAAGGCGGTTGCTGGATTACATTTGCCGTCGTCGATCCGCGTAGTGTACGGCGGAACCTACGAGGAGCAGCAGCAGTCGTTTCATGACTTGATGCTGGTGCTGATACTGGCGGTATTGCTTGTCTTCCTGGTGCTGCTGTTTGAGTTCCGCACGTTGGCGGCTCCGGTTTCGATTCTGGCGTCAGCGCTGCTGTCGACCTCAGGAGTCTTCCTGACGCTCCTCATAACTCATACAACCTTCAACATCGCGTCTTTCATGGGACTCATCATGGTCATCGGCATCGTGGCTAAGAACGGAATCCTGCTGCTTGATGCCGACCAGAAGTTTCGCAGCCTGGGTTATTCGGCGCACGATGCCATGATCCAAGCCGGGCGTCGACGCTTGCGTCCCATCCTGATGACCGCGCTGGCCGCCGCCGCCGGCATGTTGCCCCTAGCGTTGGCCCTAGGTGCAGGGTCGCAGATGCTGCAACCGCTGGCCATCGCCGTCATCGGCGGAATCACGATATCCATGGTGCTCTCGCTGATCGTCACTCCAGCGGTGCACTATTACCTCAGTCATGCGGAGAACAACCCGCGCTAAGTAAGAAGAAGGAAGGAGAAGTTATGAAACGAATTCTTGCCCTTATCCTCGCGATCGCTACGCTTGCTGCGATTCCTGCAGCCGCTCAAAAGTCCTACAAGCTGGCCGATCGCGTAAAACTCGGCGGCGAAGGCGGCTGGGACTACCTGACTTACGACAGCGATGCCAATCGTCTGTTCATCACGCGTGGCACTCATGTCATGGTGGTCGACGCCAAAACATTCAAAGCCACTGCTGATATCCCCGATCTGTCCGGAGTGCATGGCGTGGCGCTCGCTCCCGCGCTGGGCCGCGGATTTATCACCAGCGGCGGCGACAATATGCTCGCCATCTTTGACCTCAAAACGTTGAAAGTGCTCGACAAGGTGAAAGTGGGCGACCGCCCCGACGCCATTCTCTACGATGCAGCGGCGAAGCGCGTGTATACCTTCAATGCTAAAAGTCAGGACAGCACCGTGGTTGATGCCGCTACCGGCAAGGTAGTGGGAACGGTCTCACTTGGCGGAAAGCCTGAGACTGCTGTGACCGATGGCAAAGGAAATGTTTACGTGAACATCGAAGACCGCAGCGAGATCGTGCGCATCGACACGGCCAAGCTCACGGTCGCCGAACACTATCCCATGGCGGGCTGCGACGATCCCAGCGCGCTGGCCTTCGATGTGGCGCATCGGCGCCTCTTCGCGGGATGCGCCAGCAAGATTATGGCGATTGTCGATCCCGTCGCTGGGAAGCTTGTCACCACGGTGGACATTGGTGGCGGCGTGGATGCTGGCGCATTCAATCCCAAGACCCAGCAGATTTTCATGTCGTGCGGCGAGGGCGTGCTGACAGTCATCCACGAAGATAGCCCGAACAAATATTCCTTGGTGCAGAGCGTCCCGACGGTCAAGGGCGCGCGCACCATGGCCCTCGACACGGCATCGAACACTATCTACTCCGTCACCGCGCAGTACGATCCCACTCCGCCGGCCCCGGGCCAGAGGCGGACCATCCTGCCCGGAACTTTTGAGTTGCTGGTAGTTCGACCTGAATAATGGGGAGTGTTGGGAAGCCCGACCGATTACGACGGGGGCGGCGTTATGCGCCGCTCGTTCCGCCTTGGGATTAATCCATCCCCACCGACGGTGGAGGCA
>Ga0209040_10001116_pt1 | contig 20949 bp, 24 predicted proteins | sample BogFormECP12_OM3_FD_188240 | JGI IMG/M metagenome (GOLD analysis project Ga0209040, IMG submission 188240) | Bog forest soil microbial communities from Calvert Island, British Columbia, Canada - ECP12_OM3 (SPAdes) (version 2) | ecosystem: Environmental > Aquatic > Freshwater > Wetlands > Bog ... | reverse complement strand
GCCTGAATGTAGGCGACGAGCCGCATGGTGCCGTCCCAGGCATCGGCCCCATCCGGGTCGTAGAGCAGGATCAGCCGGCCGAACGCGTCACCGTCGGACTGCTCCGGCACAAGGTCGAGCTCGGGACGCTTGACCTCGGCGCCAAGCGCGTAGCTGTACGGCGCGAGACGCTGGGGCGGCCGGATGGGGCCCAGCTCGATCTCCGACCGCACGCTGGCACCACTCATCGCCTCGACCGCCTCGCGGAACGGGACCGGTTCGGCTGAGCTCACGAGCGCCGCTCCTCCTCATCCTTCCGCCCTGCGCCGTTGCAGGCGAAAATCACGACCTCTGACGCTAGACCTATCTGCGGACACGCGGAAAAAGGCGCGCCGTTTATCCCCGGCGGGGCGGGCGGCAACGCTGAGTTACTCGGCGGAGAAACGCGCCGGCCGCTTCTCCCGGTGGGCGGTCAGACCCTCCCGGACGTCAGGCCCGTCGAATCCAAGAAACTCCAGGCCAAGGGCGGTTTCGAAGGCCGGTGCGAACATCCGGTACCAGTGGTTGAGGCTGTGTTTGGTGAAGCGGATCGCCGACTGCGCCCCGTGTGCCAGATCCGCCGCGATGCGGGTTGCGGTGGCGAGCACATCGTCGTCGCCGACGCACATCGAGACCAGCCCGATCCGCTCCGCTTCCTCGCCGGATAGCGGCTCACAGGTGAGCAGGTAGTACTTGGCCTTGGCCATGCCGACGAGCAGCGGCCAACAGATGGCGGCGTGATCACCCGCGGCCACACCCAGCTTCGTGTGGCCGTCGATGATCTTGGCGGTTCGCCCGGCCACCGAGATGTCGGCGAGCAGCGCCACCACCAGGCCCGCGCCGACCGCCGCCCCGTGAATCGCCGAAATCACCGGCTTGTCGAAATTGACCATGTTGAGCACCAGATCGCGGGCCTCGCGCATGATGCGCAGCCGGTCGCTGAATTCACCCATGGTCTCGTCGATCAGGTCGAAGCTGCCCCCGGAGGAGAACGCTTTGCCTTCGCCGCGGACCAAGACGACGCGCGCATCCGGGTCGCGACCGATCGCCGGCCAGATATCGGCGAGATCGCGGTGCATTTGCGGCCCGACCGAATTGAGCCCGGGAGCATCGAGAACGACGTGCAGCACTCCGTGGTCGGCGCGTTCGATTCGCAGGCTGGGAAACTCGTCGTAGCTGACTGAGGGGTGACGAACTGGCATCCCGGCTCCTGACGACACATCGGCTGACGGACTTTGCACGACGACGTTACGCAGGTCTACCGCAGACTAGGCCGAGACTCCCTGGCGGACCGCTTCAACCGCTGGCCATGGCAGCATTGATGCTGATGACTACGCGTCGCACGCTTCCCGAATCGCCGTACCTGGCCGCGGCCGCCGGTCGCAAACCGCACCGGGTGCCGGTGTGGTTCATGCGGCAGGCCGGCCGATCGCTGCCCGAATACCGTGCGCTGCGGGCGGGTAAAAGCATGATGGCGGCCTGCTTCGACGCCGAACTGATCAGCGAGATCACCCTGCAGCCGATACGCCGTCATGACGTCGACGCCGCGATCCTGTTCTCCGATATCGTGGTCCCGCTGCGCGGCGCCGGTGTCGACTTGGACATCGTCCCCGACGTCGGACCCGTCATCGCAGCGCCGGTTCGCACTGCTGCCGACATTGACGCACTGAAACCTCTTGAACCGCAACGTGTTCAACCGGTGTCGGAGGCGGTCTCGCTGCTCGTGCAGGCGCTGGGCGATGTTCCGCTGATCGGGTTTGCCGGGGCGCCGTTCACGCTGGCGTCCTACCTGGTCGAGGGTGGCCCGAGCCGCCACCACGCCCGCACCAAGGCGATGATGCTGGCCGAACCGACCTGCTGGCATGCACTGATGGAGAAGCTGACCGACCTCACCGTCGAGTTTCTGCGGGTTCAACTCGACGCTGGGGTGGATGCGATTCAGGTATTCGACTCGTGGGCGGGCGCGCTGTCGCTTGCCGACTACCGTCGATATGTATTGCCGCACAGCGCGCGGGTGTTCGACACACTGGCCGACCGCGGCGTTGCGATGACACACTTCGGGGTCGGCACCGCCGAACTGCTGGGCGCTATGTCGGCTGCAGGCGCGACGGTGGTCGGCGTTGACTGGCGGACCTCGTTGGTCGACGCCGCGGCCCGAGTCGAGACCGGGACGGCACTGCAAGGCAACCTCGATCCGGCAGTGCTGCTGGCAGGCTGGCCGGCGGTGGAGCGGGCCGCGCGCGCGGTGGTCGACGACGGTCGACGGGCCATCGACGCCGGCGCGGCCGGGCACATTTTCAACCTCGGGCACGGGGTGTTGCCGGAAACCGATCCCGGTATTCTCACCGACCTGGTGTCTCTGGTCCACTCGCTATGACGTCCGGTGCTCGCTCGTATTGTGTTGTCGGCGGGGGCATCTCGGGCCTGACGGCGGCCTACCGGTTACGGGTGGCCGTCGGTGACGAGGCGAGCATCACGCTGTTCGATCCGGCTGACCGGCTCGGCGGGGTGCTGCGCACCGAGCGCGTCGGCGGGATTCCCATGGACGTCGGCGCCGAGGCGTTCGTGGTACGCCGCCCCGAGATGCCGTCGCTGCTCGCCGAACTGGGCCTGGCGAACCGGCAAGTCGGTACCACCGGAGCGCGCCCGCTGATCTACAGCCAGGAACGGCTGCATCCGCTACCGTCAGCCACGCTCAACGGCATTCCGTCGTCTGCGGAGTCAATGGCCGGTCTGGTGAACGATGCCACGCTCGCGCGTATCGCTTCCGAGCCGAGTCATCCGTTTCGCTGGCAGCCCGGCGGCGATCCCGCCGTGGCCGACCTGGTGGCAGACCGGTTCGGCGAGCAAGTGGTGGCCCGGTCGGTGGATCCGATGCTCGGCGGAGTCTACGCGGGATCGGCCGCGACGATCGGACTACGCTCGGCCGCCCCGACCCTGGCTGCCGTTCTGGACGCCGGCGCCGCCCACCTGACCGACGCGGTTCGCCAGGCGCTCATGAGCGTCACCGCCGGCCCGGTATTCGGCGCGGTGGGCGGCGGCTACGCGGTGCTGGTCGACGAGCTGGTCCTGCGCAGCCGGCTCAATTGGGTACAGGCGGCGGTGGCAGGGATCGAGGCCACTGAAGCTCCTGCGCGTGGCTGGACGCTGCGCGACGACGCCGGTTCGCCCTGGCGCGCCGACGCGGTGGTCTTAGCCGTCCCGGCTGCCCGCCTGGTCGGACTCGTCGAGGGCATCGCACCGCGCACCGCCGCTGCGGCCAGCCGCATCGTCAGCGCCTCCTCGGTGGTGGTGGCGCTGGCCGTGCCGCGCGGTATCCGCTTCCCGCAGAGTTCGGGCCTGCTGGTCGCCAGCGGAGAACGGTTGCGCGCCAAAGCAATCACGTTGTCTTCGCGGAAGTGGGGACGGCGGACCGACCTGGAGCTACTGCGACTCTCGTTCGGGCGCTTCGGCGATGAGCTGGCCAGCCGGGCGTCCGACGACGAGCTGCTGGCGTGGGCGATACAGGACCTGGGCACCGTTTTCGGGCTGACCGTCGACCCGGTGGATGCCCGCGTGCAGCGCTGGCCGGACGCGATGCCGCAGTACGGGCCCGGCCACCGCGACCTGGTCGCGGAGCTGCGCGCCGGCCTGCCGCCGACGCTGGTGGTGGCGGGTAGTTATCTCGACGGGATCGGGGTGCCGGCGTGCATCGCCGCGGCCGGCCGAGCGGTCACCGGCGCGATCCGGGCGGTCGAAAACCCCGTGGCACGATAGTTCTCATGACCCGCTTGGACTACGACGCGCTCAACGCCACCGTTCGCTATTTGATGTTCTCGGTGTTCTCGGTTCGCCAAGGGGCACTTGGCGCAGAAGGAGAGGCCCGTGGGACCGTCATCGACGACACCGCGACCTTCCTCAAACAGCGGGAGGAGCGCGGCGTTGTGGTGCGCGGTCTTTATGACGTCGCGGGCCTGCGGGCAGACGCCGATTTCATGATCTGGACGCACGCCGAAACCGTTGAATCGCTGCAGGCGACCTACCAGGATTTCCGGCGCACCACCGCGCTGGGCCGGGCGTGCACGCCAGTGTGGAGCAGCGTCGCGCTGCACCGTCCGGCCGAGTTCAACAAGAGCCACATCCCGGCATTCTTGGCCGGCGAGGAACCGGGTGCCTACATCTGCGTCTACCCGTTCGTGCGGTCCTATGAGTGGTATCTGCTGCCCGACGAGGAGCGCCGCCGCATGCTCGCCGAACACGGCATGGCGGCCCGCGAATACAAGGATGTCCGGGCCAACACCGTGCCTGCGTTCGCGCTTGGCGACTACGAATGGATCCTGGCCTTCGAGGCCCCTGAACTGCACCGCATCGTCGACCTCATGCGCGAGTTGCGAGCCACCGACGCTCGCCGGCACACCCGCGAGGAGACGCCGTTCTTCACCGGGCCGCGGGTGCCGGTCGAGCAGCTGGTGGCGTCGCTGCCATGATGATCCCGAGCCCGTCAGGTCGTTGCATCGCCGATAGTTCACGTTATATCGTTAAGCCATGAATCAGCCAGCACAGGTCGACCCCAGCCGCTTTGAAGAGATGTATCGCGACCAGCGGGTTTCGCACGGCTTGCCGGCCGCCACACCATGGGACATCGGCGGCCCGCAGCCCGTCGTACGGCAACTCGTCGCGCTAGGGGCGATCAAGGGCGAAGTTCTCGACCCGGGCACCGGCCCGGGCCACCACGCCATCTACTACGCGTCAAACGGTTATTCGGCTACCGGCATCGACGCGTCACCGGCCGGGCTGGAGCGGGCCAGGGAGAACGCCCGCCGAGCCGGGGTTTCGGTGAACTTTCAGCTGGCAGACGCGACAAAGTTGGATGGCCTGGAGAACCGCTTCGACACGGTCGTCGACAGCGCCTTCTACCACACGTTTTCGACCGAGCCGGAGTTGCAGCAGTCGTATGCGCGGGCTTTGCACCGGGCGACCAAGCCCGGAGCGCGGCTGTATATGTTTGAATTCGGCGTCGGCAATATCAATGGCTTCCAGATGCCACGATCGTTGTCCGAGGACGACTTTCGTCAGGTATTCCCCGAGGCCGGTTGGGAGATAACGTATTTGGGGCCGACCACGTACCTGATCAACATGAGCATGGAGACCCTTGAGTTGATGGTCGAGCGCAATCCGGACATGGCCGACCAACTTAAGCCGCTCGTCGAGCGATTCCGGATCATGGAACCGTGGCTGACCAACGGTCGCGCCCACGCCCCGTTCTGGGCGATGCACGCCACGCGACTCGACTAGGCCGGCGCGACATCGGCGGCGAGCCGAGCGTGGCATCCACAAACGCTTTATCGTGACGGGATGGGCGAACCGGTTCATGTCGATCCCACCCGCTACGAGAAGATGTATGCCGATCAGCAGGTCTCGCACGGCTTGCCGGCAGCCACACCATGGGACATCGGCGGCCCGCAGCCCGTCGTACAGCAACTTGTCGCACTGGGGGCGATCAAGGGCGAGGTTCTCGACCCGGGTACCGGTCCGGGTCACCATGCCATTTACTACGCGTCACAGGGCTATTCGGCGACTGGCATCGACTCCTCACCAGCGGCAATCGAGCGGGCAAGGGAGAACGCGCGGCAAGCCGGTGTGTCGGTGAACTTCCAGGTGGGCGACGCGATGACGCTGGAGGGTTTCGAGAACCGTTTCGACACAGTCGTCGATTGCGCCTTCTATCACCTTTTTTCCGACGTGACGGAGCTCAAGAGGTTGTATGCGCGGAATTTGCGCCGCGCGACCAAGCCCGGAGCGCGGCTCTACATGTTCGAGCACGGCCCCGGTACTGTCAACGGTTACGGCGCGCCGCGGTCGCTATCCGTTGACGACTTCCTGCAGGTGTTTCCCGACGCCGGCTGGCAAATCACGTATTTATGGCCGACCACCTATGAGGTCAACATGAGCGTGGAAGCCTTTGAGCAAATGATCGCGCGCAATCCCGATAAGGCCGAGCAGATCAAGCCTGCCTTGGAACGCTTCCGCTTGGTCGGGTCGTGGCTGCCCGATGGTCGGGCACACGCCCCGTTCTGGGAGATGCACGCCACCCGCGTGGACTAGATACGAAGACGCTCAGGACCTGGTCGGCACCAACCGCAGTGAGATCGAGTTGATGCAGTACCGCTGATCCGTCGGTGTCGGATAGCCCTCGCCGGCGAACACATGGCCCAGATGGCTGTGGCAATTCGCGCACAGCACCTCGGTGCGGACGGCGCCCATCGAGTGATCGGGGCGCAGGATTACCGCGTCGGAGTTGGCCGGGTCGAAGAAAGACGGCCAGCCGCAATGGGATTCGAACTTCTCGGAGCTGCGGAACAGTTCGGCGCCGCATGCCCGGCACTGGTAGACGCCTTCGGTCTTGGTGTCGGTGTACTCACCGGTGAACGGGCGCTCGGTGCCGGCCCGTCGCAGTACGTCGAACTCCTGCGGGTTGAGTTTCTTGCGCCACTCGTCGTCGCTCAGTTGCACCTTGGGACGCGACAAATCGCTAGTCATGCATCCACGCTAGCGCGTGGCCGCTCAGCCGTCAGCCATGCCGGATCAATCCCGTCCTCCAGGCGGTTTTCGGCCTTGGCATACAAGTAGCGGAAGTAGAGCACGGTGAACACGACGATCAGCAGCAGCGACCAGCCGTAGGTGATCTTCAGGTAGTCCAGCGGCCGCCCGATGTACATCCAGTAGAGCAGCAGCCACTTGTCCATCGTCAGGAAGCCGTAGATCCCCAGCCAGGCGGGCCAATTGCGAATCACCGAATTGGGCAGCACCACCGTCATCAGGAACGGGAACAGCATCATCGAGTAGTAGCCCTGGGCCAGTGCCAGCACCAGCCACGACCACAGCAACAACACGCCCGACGACGTGGCGAACCAGAACAGCGGATCACGGGTCCGGTAGTAGCGGTACAACAGCCACAGGCTGCCAATGGCCAACAGTGTGAACAGGATTCGCAGGAAAAGGATCAACCAGGTCGGCAGGCCGAAGTAGACGCCGTTGCCTTCGATCGAGCTGTTGAAGTAGTCGCGAACGCCCAGCGTGTAGGGCAGGGTGCGGGTGAAGAAGTCCATCGGGTGCACGACCAGGGGCAGCGCGGCCAGGTTGAACGCCACCGGCACCACGATGGCGGCCAGCACGGCGCGCCACTGACGGTTCAGCAGCGGCAGCAGCAGCAGGGGTCCCAACACTGGTTTGACCACCAACGCCAGCCCGATCGCGATACCGGCCCACCACTGATGTCCGACGCTGTTCGTTTTGGAGCCGTCGAGCAGCCACCGCATGAACAGCACCTCGAGTAGCAGGATGACGCCGTTGATGTTGGTGAAAACCAGTGTGCTCGTGACGGATTCGGTGCAGAACATCGCCAGCAGCAAGGCTGGGGCCGCCACCGAGGTCAGCCTGAAGTTGAACATCCGCAGCAGCACGTACCCGGCCAGCACGATGGCGGCGCTGTTGACGGCGACGAACAAGTAGCGCGACTCCGCGAAGGGCAGATAACCGAACGGCGCCATGATCAGCGTGCCGCCGGGCGGATACAGGTAGTGCGGGTCGACGTAGTCGAAATGCTCGTTGTAGAACTCCAAGCCGTGCCTGAAGTTCGACAGCGCGCGGTAGACCGGCTTGAAGTCGTCGGTGATGTTGCCGTTGGCGGGCAACACGATGGTGCGGTGAATGACCGCCATGATTGCCAATGGCCAGAGAACCGAGCGCAGCACGGTGGCGGTGCCAGGTGGTGCGGCGCGGGGACCAAAGGTGGCCTGCGCCCAGTCGCGCAGGCTGCCACGAGGGGAGTCAACTGCCGTCACGAGCGCACCGTACACGGGCGAACGGCCGAGGGGTCAGGCGGGACAGTAGGTGTCGGTGGAAGGCAACTTTCCGCTGTCGAGGTAGCCAATCAGCGGCGGGACCGTGCACGACGAATAGATGCTGGCGCCGTGGCCGATGCCCTCCCACATCACCCGCTTACTAGCGGCCGTGGCGTTGATGATCAGGGCGGCGGTGGCAGAGACGCCTTCTGATCCGACGATCGGGTCGTTCTGCACGCCCATCAGAAGCACGTTGAGCTTGAGCACCTTCGGTGGTTGCGGCGTCGAGGCGCTTGGCCACGCGACGCATTTGACCAGATTCAGCGCACCGACCGTGCCGAACTGGGGGTAGAGCTTGGCCCAGGCAACCACGAGTTCGCGTACCCGGTCGGGTGTGGGGCGATTGAGCGCGTCACTGCACGAATTGACGAACTGCCCGTCGGTACCGGTGGCTCCCTCTGCCCGGTTGATCAGGCTCGTCAGCAAGTTCGTGTCGCCGGAGCGGGCGTTTGCCAGTGCGGTAGCCAAGTCGTTGGTAGTGCCGATGCGGTCACCGGTGGGGAAGCCCAGCGCGGTGGTGATGGCGCTGGCGAGGGTGGCTACCGAGGCACCCGCGGGGCCGTGGCCGGTCCGGGCGTCATCCAGCAGCGAACTGACCGCGGCCTTGGGATCGGGACCCAACGGGCAATTCACCGCGGCGCACTGTGCGGCAAATGCATCCAGCGCCGCCTGCTGGCCTTCGACGCGCTGCTCGGCGGCGGCTTCGGCGCCCACGCCCAACGCGACCGGGGAGTCGAGGACCAGCCTGGCCACCCGGTCGGGATGCGAACTCGCGTATGACAGCGCCACCTGGGCGCCGTTGCCGATACCGATCAGCGCCAGTGCGGGCACGTCCCAGGTGCTGCGCAGCCGTTCGATATCGGTGGCGGCGTGGGCGTCGTCGTAGGCGGAGTCGCCGGGCGCGATGGTGTCGGTGCAGCTGGTGGTCGCGTTCTGCACGATGTCCGCGAGGTTGGCGACCGGGTCGTTGCCGGACTCGAACTGCGACTGGTCGCGTATCTCCTGGCGGTCGAACTGATCGAGGCAGTCCACCGGGGTCGACATGCCCATGCCGCGGCGGTCGACGGCGACGATGGGGTGGCTGCGCAGCACATCAGCGCCGGCGCGCGCCAGCCATACCGGCAGTTGCAGCGACGACGGCAGGTCCGAGCCGGTGGTGAAGACCAGTGGGCCGGCGTCGGCCGGAGTCTGGGCCGAGCGTGCGCGCACCACACCGATGCTCAGCGTCCCGGCTGCGCCGTTAGCGGGGTCGAGATCGGCGTCATAACTTGCGCAATCCAGTTTGACGCCGGGTGCGGCGGGGACGGCGGCATCCCCGAACTCCTTGGACGTGCAGTCACGCCACGACAAGTCGTTCTTGGGCGCGGCGATCGGCGGCGGACCATTGGGCGGCTTCGTCGTAGTGGCCTTTCCCTGCGGCCGCGCGCCCGAATTGGTGGCAAAGCGCGGGTTGGCGGCCAATCCCGGCGCGCAGCCGGCCAGCAACCCAGTCACCACGATCAACGACGTGGCGATTGCGGCGTGCCGGCTCATGCCGACCACAGTAGCCATTCCAGCGCGATACTCAGGCTCAGGTTCGATTTCCTGACTCCTGCTCAGGCCGATTCCTGGCCCGCATCGTCGTCAGGCCTTGACATAGCGGGTGTACAGGTAGCCGGCGTCGTCGGTGAGGGTGTGCGCAGGGCGCATCCCGGTCAGCACCTGCCCCGGACCGGCGGCGATGCGGCCGCCCTGGCCGCCCACCAGGCTCGGCGCGATCGTCAGGCACAGTTCGTCGAGCATTTCGCGCTCGACGAACGAGCCGAACAGCATCGGGCCGCCTTCGGTCAATACCCGGTACAAGCCGCGGTCGGCCAGTGTCGCCAGCACCGCGGCTTCGTCGACACGAGCCGGGTCGTCGACCGAGCAGTCGACCACGTCTGCGAGGCCGGCGAGCCCGCGGCGCGTCTGGTTCGTCGCCGCCCCGCAGGTCAACACCAGCGGTGGCACCTCGGTGCGGGTGAACACCGGCATATCCCGGTCCACCCGACCGGATCTGGTCACGATCGCCAGCCGCGGCACTTCGCTTTGCCCGCAGGCCTGGCGACGTTGGCGCTGAGCGACGCTCGGGCGTGCGCCCGAGTAGCCCTCGGCCCGCACCGTGCCCGCGCCGACCAGAATCACGTCCGCGAGCTCGCGCAGAAGGTTGAACACCGCACGATCGCCGGGCCCGCCGAGGCGGCCGCTCACGCCGCCGACGGTGGCGCCGCCGTCGAGGCTGGTAATGAAGTTCGCGCGAAGCCAAATCCTGTTCAGGTCCGCGGGGTAACCGTAGAGCTCGGGCAGTTCGCCGCCGTCGAGTTCACGGACCGAGCCCAGCAGTCTCAGCTGCATCCCGCCGGCTTGTTCGGCAGCAAGGTCAGGCATGCGCATGATCAGGAGACCGTAGCGCGCAGACCCCGGACTTTAGTACTGGGGTTAGCGCGGCAAGTTGTGCCTGTGGACGCTCCCCGTGCCGCGTAGCCGTGAATGTCGGTGCTAATTGTTAGGTTGCAGCGCATGAAGGCCGGTAGGCGGTTTCGAGCCGAGCCCGGCGACCTGCTCGATCAGGTGTTCACCACGCCCGCCGAGCGGCGGCGCGTATTGCGGTTGCAACGCAAACTTTCCCGCGCCAACAAGGGTTCGGCCAACCGTAATAAGACCCGGGTAGCCCTTGCCAATTTGCGGGCTCGTGAGCGGCGCCGCCGCCAAGACTTCTGCGTCAAGACCACACGAGAGTTGGCGCACAACAACGCTCTGGTGGTCCTGGAGAAGCTGGCGGTGCGCACCATGACGCGTCGCGCAGCGCCTGTTGCGGACCCAGCCAGGCCGGGCCAATACTTAGCCAACGGCGGGTCAGCCAAATCGGGGTTGAACCGCGCCATACTGGCGAAGGGGTGGTTTCGCTTCGAGTTGGCGTTGAAGTCTGCGGCCCGTTACAGCGGGACGCGGGTAGTGAAGGTTCCGCCAGCGTTTACCTCAATACGCTGCTCGGCGTGTGGGCATGTGGACCCGAAATCCCGTGAGAGTCAAGCGGTTTTCCGGTGCATTCACTGCTTACGGCCAGCCGAACACGCGGATGTCAACGCTGCGAGAAACATTCTGGCCGCCGGGTGGTTGGCGGTGTCAGCCTGTGGAGACGACCCGTAGCCTGCGGGCTACGGGAAATCCTCGAAGCAGGAACCAGCAGGAAACCGCGAGGGATTACTGCACCAACCCAAGACTAGGGTTGGAATCCGGCGGGTTCATCCGTCCGGAGGACGTCAATTCAGCGCGTCGGTAGGGTGCCAGCATGAACGGCCCCACCCCCGCGGATGCCACCGGCGGGGTCGCTCATCTGGTCGATCGGCGGCCCACTGTGTCGCCCGAGCGGCTGATCGCCCAGCTGACGCCGCCCCCGACCTTTGCCGAGGCGAGCTTCGGGAGCTATCACCCTGACCCCGCCGAGCCGACGCAGTCCGCCGCCGTGGCGGCGTGCCAACAGTTCTGCCGGCAGGCCGTCGAGCGCCGCGCCGGCCGCAAGAAGCTCTTCGGCAGGCGCGAGGTTGTGCCGGGCATCGGGCTGTACCTCGACGGTGGTTTCGGTGTCGGCAAGACGCATCTGCTGGCCGCTGCCTACCGTCAGCTGCCCGACGATGCGGCCCACCCGAAGGCGTTCGCGACGTTCATGGAACTGACCCAGCTCGCCGGGGTGTTCGGCTTCGCCGAATGCATTGACCTGCTAGGGCATTACACGCTGTTGTGTATCGATGAGTTCGAGCTGGACGACCCCGGAAATACCACGCTGGTATCACGGCTGCTCTCCCAACTTGTCGAGCGCGGTGTGTCGATGGCCGCCACGTCCAACACGCTGCCCGAGCAGCTAGGGGAGCGGCGTTTCGCAGCGCAGGACTTCCTGCGTGAAATCAACACGCTGGCAGCAATTTTCGCCGTCGTCCGGATTGAGGGGCCTGACTACCGGCACCGCGACTTGCCGCCTGCGCCCCAGCCGCCAACTGACGAGCAAGTCGCCGCCCGCGCCGCGACGGTTGCGGGCGCGACCCTCGACGACTTCGACGCACTCTGCGCCCATCTGGCCACCATTCATCCGTCGCGCTATCTGACGTTGATCGAAGGCGTGACGGCGCTGTTCCTGACCGGCGTGCACGCCATCGAAGACCAGAACGCGGCACTGCGGGTGGTGGCGCTGACCGACCGGCTCTACGACGCCGGCATCCCGGTGCTGGCGTCGGGCGAGAAGCTGGACCGCATCTTCAGCGACGAGATGCTGGAAGGTGGCTTCCGGAAGAAGTACTTGCGGGCCACGTCGAGGCTGCTGGCGCTGACTGCGGCTGTCAACGCCTAGGCAAGTTGCGTCACCGGCCGCCGCCTCCGCCGCCACCGCCGCCGCCGCCAAATCCGCCACCGCCGCCGCCGCCAAATCCGCCCCCGCCGATACCGCCGCCGCCAAATCCGCCCCCGCCGGGTGCGCCGCCGGGCCCACCGGGTCCGCCTCCGCCTGGTCCACCCGGTCCGCCGGGTCCGCCGGGACCGCCGCCTGGTCCACCAGGTCCACCAGGGTGGTCACCACCGCCGGGTCCACCAGGTCCACCGGGGAGGACAGGGCCGGCGGGGTTGCCAGGGCTCCCCGGCCCGCCATGGTGACCAAGATGATGTCCCGGTATGCCGGGTGCAGGCAGTGGCAAAACCGGGTTGTCGTGGCAGCGATTCCAGTCCGAATTCGCACCCCATGCCGGATCCCAAGAATCGCCCGGGCACCACCGTGGGAACGGCCCAGGCTGAGCCTGAGCCTCGTTGGCCGCTACCAAGCCGACCCATGCCAAACCCGCGACCATTACCGCGGTTGCTGCTGCAGAACGCGAAAACCCTTCATGCCTCCTTATTACTTAGGCTAACTGTGTATAGACATCAGAGTTGCCGCCAGGACGCTGTGCGCTCAGCTGATTAGCCCGCGCCAAACGGCCGCACCATGACGTAGTCGTTCTCATCATGGGTGCCCAATTGAAATGTCCTGGTGCCGTTGACGGTAAAGCCGCATTTCTTGTAAAAACGTTGTGCGCGAATGTTTTTCTGATTGACGCCCAGCCATACGCCGCCGGCGCCCCAGTCGGCGGCGGCCGCGAGCGCGGCGTCCATCAGTGCCGTCGATACGCCCGAGCCGTGATTGTCCGGCAGCACGTACATCTTCGAGAGCTCCACGGCCGGTCGAGCCCGCACGGCTCGCTGCACGTCGGGATCGTCGGCGACGCCGCGAATCAACATGGCGTAACCGACAATTCGGCTGTCCTGACTGGCGGTGAGGATCAACCGCTGCGGATCGGACAGATACTCGGCGAAGCGTACGGCGGACAGGTTGGCATCAACGAACGCCGCGACGTTCGCGTGCGTAACCGATGGGGGACACGCCAGCGGAAAGGTGCGTGCGGCGACCGTAGCCAACTCGGCGATGTCGACGGAATCTGCCGTGGCGATGCGCACCGCCAAAAGCGGTTCCGCGGCTATAGGTTCCACTGCGCCAAGTGATAACCCGTCTTCTTGTCCAGCAGCACGACGGTGGAGACCGGATCGCGGTATGCCTCCCGGTACACGCCGCCGCGGACGATCGAGCCCGTCGGTACGTTGGCCAGCGCGTCGGGTGCGTCGGACGGGCGCGACTTGTAGGCGTCGCCGATTGGGGTGACTCCGTCGAAGGTGAAGTCGGTGAGCATCTGGTACGGGGTCGGCACCCTGATCGCGTGGATCGCCACGTCCGCACGCATCACCGCGCTGTTCGGGAAGCTCTTGACCGGGATGCCCACGCGGTTGTAGCCGAACCCCGGCGGCGGGTCGACCGGTTGGACGCTGCTGACCGTGGCGTCGGCGATGTATTTTCCCGTGTCGACTCGCAACGTGTCACCGAGGTGGCCGATCGGAACGTCGCCGGCCGATGCGCGCGGTAGCCCGACCAGGGTGGCGGCGATGACAGTGACCAAGGCAACCAAGCAGCGGCGCATCTTTCTCCTCTGGGCCGGCCTCTATGACTCTCGCATGATGGCACACCGCGACGGCTAGGTCGCCTGTTTCTTACCGGCCACCAGAGATTCCAGCACGGCAGTCAGATTGGTCTCGACGCGGTCCTTGTCGATGCCCGCCCGGTGCAGGGGACCGCTGCCGTCTTCCAGTTCGAGCAGCGCGAGCAGCAGATGCTCGGTGCCGATGTAGTTGTGGCCCAAGCGAAGTGCCTCGCGGAAGGTCAGCTCGAGCACTTTGCGGGCCAGACCGCTGAATGGGATCAGCTGCGGCGGGTTGTCGACGCCCGATGGCAGCGTGATTGCTGCACGAACAGATTCGGGGTCGACCTGCTGCGCGGTCAGCAGTTTGGTAGCCAGCGCGTCCGGATCGCTCAGCAGACCCAGCAATAGGTGGTCGGGAGTGATCTCGCCGTTGTGAGCCTCGTGCGCGGCGTTTTGCGCGGCGACGACGACGTTGCGGGCCCGCGGGGTGAAGCGGTCGAATCCTTGGTTGGGGTCGAGTGAAGTGGCCTCGGCCCGCAACACGAACCGCTTCTGCGCGGCTTGCTTGGTGACGCCCATGCTCTTGCCGATGTCGGTCCAGGAGGCTCCCGATCGGCGGGCCTGATCGACGAAGTGTCCGATCAGGTGGTCGGCGACCTCGCCGAGGTGTTCGGCGGCCAAGACGGCGTCGGTGAGCTGGTCCAGCACGTCGGTGTGCACCTGTTTGATCGCATTGATCAGCTCGTCGAGTCGGATGGGATGGATGATTGCTGTCGGCCCAGGAGCGGAGTCTGTCACATCGTCAACGTTAGGTTGACGGCGGCTACTCGTCAACTATGGGTTGACGCTGGTCCGGAGAGCTCAGCCCTTCGAGTAGCCGCGGCGCACGGTCCGATCCAAGATGCCCAGCGTGGCCCGCAGTGCGAGTTCGGAAATCACCGGAAAAATTCCGGCCTCGCGCCACTGGTCGTCAATCTGGGACCAATCGTAGAACGATGTGACGAGCGTGCCCTCACCATGCTCATCGGGTTCGAGGCGGTAGCCGTACACGTGGCCGATCTGAGGCCGGATCTGCCCCAGAACCGTCCACGAGATCAGCCGGTCGGGTTCGAAGTCGCGAATACTGACGGTGACGTCGTACTTGCCCAGTTCCGGAAAGTCGTTGAGCGAGTCACGGTCCATATGAACGACGAAGCTGTCGCCCGCGGCGGCGACGGCGCCGCCCTCGGCGTCCTGCAACATTCCGGATGAGTCGATGGCGACATGACCCTGCGGATCGCAGAGCACGGCGAAGATGTCGGTTGGGGGAGCGGCGATTTTACGTTGGACTTCGATTTTCTCGGCCACGGTTCTGATCTTGGCAGGATGACTGCCGCTATGTGGCGTTTCTCGGGTCCGCGGGGCAGATACCACAGCCGCGCCGACGTGAGCGATGATGGAGCGATGAGACGCGTCCTGATGCTGTTCAGCATCGCTGCCGCACTGGGTGTGGGCGTGCCGGCGCACGCCGACCCGGGCAGCCCTGATCCGGGTGTTGACGCGAGCTTCCTGGACGCGCTCACCAAGGCCGGCATCACCTTTAACAACGGACCCGGCGCTGTCAACGCCGGCAAGACCGCATGCGGGCTGATGGGACAGGGGCAGCCGGAACTCGACGTCATCCAGCACGTGACCGAGCAGAACCCCGGAATCAGCACCACCAGCGCCGCGAAGTTCACCGCGATCGCGGCCAGCGCCTACTGCCCGCAATTCCTGCAACGCGCCAGCGACAACGGCGGGGCCACTACCGAGCCCCCACCGAACCGAGTGGGCATATCGGGCGGACGGCGCGAGTAGCGGCGTTGCCGCACAACCACTTACAGCGACGGCAGGATGTCGACCAGGAAGTTGCGGTTCTCGTATCACCAGTGTCGGCGGCGAGGCGCTTGTAATCTCCATCCATGATCCGCGCGAGACGGCCAGTTATCGTCTCTATTGCCTTCGCTCTTGGCACGCTCGTCGGATGCACCCCCAGCTATACGGCCCCCGCCGTATTCACGGTCACCAATGATGCTGTCGCCAAGGTGGTCGAGGAAGCGATCGCCGCCGACAAAGAGGCGAGGCAGCTGGATGGTCCTATCAGCGTGCACTGCGACAACGCGAAGAGCTGTCAGATTGCCTACACCATCGGCGAGCCGTTAGGGGGCACGAGCGGCTTGGATGACGTTGAGATGATCGAGCCCACCCGCCAGATATGGAAGACACTGTTCGCGGACCCTGAGTTTCAGTCGGGCACAATCGTCGTCAGCGGCCCGATGACATCGGTGGGTGGTACGAGTTCGACGGGCGTTTACTACATGCTTACGTGTGATCGTCGGGCGGCGGCGGAGATCGACTGGGACAAGGTGGACGGGCAAGGACTGCGCGCCGTGTGCAGGTATTCGCCGGAGCTCAAGGGGCTGCCCGGGACGCCTGCCTCCTAGTGTCCGGTTTTCCGCGGGCGTCGTTGTTGATCGTGACACCAACGCATGACCATCGTTGTTTGAGGTGACATCGACAGGCGTACGCACCCCTTCGACTATTGACCTTGTCCGGAGCGAATGCTGAGCAGTTAAGGGAGCGCATCCATGCCAAGCGAGCATTACGGCGATTACCAGATGGAGATCTATCTGGACGGGCTGCACGGGAAGCTTCCGCGGTTTCCGGTCGATCATGAGTCGCTGGAGGCTGCGGCGGTCGAGGTGTTGCCCTCGTGGATCTATTCCTACGTTGGGTACGGTGCGGGTGACGGGCGCACCCAGCAGGCCAATGTCGATGTCTTCGGACGGTATGCGATCGTGCCGCGCATGCTGGTGGCTCCGACTGAACGAGACCTGTCGGTGTCGCTGTTTGACATGCAGCTGCCTACTCCGCTGTTTATGCCGCCGGTGGGTGTCGTCGGCGTGTGCTCGCAGGACCTGCATGGCGACATCGCGGCGGCTAAAGCGTCTGCGATAACTGGAGTTCCGATGGTGGCGTCGACGTTGACGCAGGACCGGATGGAAGATGTCCGCCCGCACTCCGGTGCGACCCCGAACCTCTTTCAGCTCTACACCGCCAACGCTAAGGAGCTGGCGCGTAGCTTCTTGCGCCGCGCCGAGCAGTCCGGCTATAAGGCCGTCGCGGTTACCTTGGACACCTGGATCACTGGCTGGCGACCGCACGATCTGAACATGGCGAATTTCCCCCAATTGCGCGGCTATTGCCTGCAGAACTACTTCACTGATGAGGTCTTTCGGGCGCGGTTATCCAAGACGCCGGAGGAAGATCCCGGGGCGGCCGCCCTGGAGTGGGCGAAGGTCTTTGGTCATCCCGTGCGGTGGGAGGATTTGGGCTGGCTGCGCGAATCGACGAAGTTGCCGATACTGCTGAAGGGCATCCTGCACCCCGACGATGTGCGTAAGGCTCGCGATCACGGTATCGACGGCATCTACTGCTCGAATCACGGCGGCCGCCAGGCCAATGGTGGACTTCCGGCTCTCGAAGCTCTGCCGGCGGTGGTGAAAGCGGCTGATGGCATGCCGGTGCTGTTCGATTCAGGGGTGCGCAGTGGTTCGGATGTCGCCAAGGCGTTGGCGTTGAGCGCAACCGCGGTGGGCATCGGCCGCACCTACCTCTACGCCCTGGCTATCGGTGGAGTTGACGGTCTGGTGTCCCAATTGCGTTCAGTACTCGCAGAACTGGACCTCCTCATGGCCGTCGACGGCTTCCCCAGCATTGCCGACCTCCGGGCCGCCGGCGCACAACGGATTTGATCGGGCGCGCGCCGAGTCCGGCGCCTTAGCCTGCTGTGCCGCGCCCGGTGCCCGGCGTCGGCAGGTCGCAAGCCGAGCCGAATTACTTCGCCGTGCGACTTTCCGCCATCGTGAAATGGGTCACGATCAGCCCGGATCGGGCAGCCTTTCTATCGCTCATGTGTTGGTGGGCGGTGACGGCCACTAAATCGGACGGCGACCTCGAGAGCTAGCGAGGCTGAAATGCGGCAGACCACTATCAGCGGACACCACGATGCGCGCTACCACGCAAAGACCATGATTTCTCTCTTCGCCGCAGCGGGTGCGTTGACTGCCGCGTTCACGTTCGCCGCGCCCGGGCAGGCCGCTTCCGTCGGTTCCCGTTTGGACGTCTGCGCGGCACTGCGGAATGGGACGAGCCTCGCCTCCATCGAAGCGTCCCTCGAGGCCCGCGGCTACAGCGCAGCAAATGCCGGCGTCCTAACCGGGACCACCATTCGCCAGCAGTGCCCGGATCAGACCGCCAACGCGATGGCGCAAGCGCACAGGGCAGGCGCATAAAAGCCCAAGTGCGCCGGCTCGCGCTAGAGGTTCAGTCCTTGGTGCTGGGGCGCGATGACGTTGGTCAGGTAGTCGATAGCGGGCTGTATCGGGTAGGTGTAGTGGTCGGCGTTGCCCTGGGCGCCAAGGAATTCAAAGCCGTTGACGATTTCCTCCACAGTGCCAATCGGTACCGCCAGGTCCGCGGCAACGGCGACCACGTCCAGCACGGTGGCCTGTTGGACAACATTGTAGATGGACGTGCCCACTTTCCCTGGTGGCGCTTCTGCGGTCCACGGATTAGTCCCCACGGGACAGTTGGCGTATAAATCTGTTGCGCCATGGTCGCTGGTAGTGGTGTTGACGAAGTCCAGCCACCAGCTCGGGGTTTGCGCCGCGGTGAGGCAGTCCGGCCCTGAAATGCCGCCGGTCACAAAGCCGTCGATCTTGCCCGGCATAGGCCAGCCGGCCCATGCGTTCCCATTCGCGATTCCCGGTGACCTGCAGGGGTTTCCGAACGTGATGCCACCTGCGACCCGGTTCTGCAGGTTGTTCGGGATGATGAAGTCGCGCAGAAAGTGACTGGCGCAGATCGCCCCTTGGCTGTAGCCGAACGGGAACAGCGGGTTATTCGGGTAGACCTTCGTTGCGAGACGGACACCTTCGTTGTAACCCTCGTCGACGCTCGGCCCCATGGGATAGAGTTGGGCTGGCCAATTTCCGATCGGCTGGAAATAGAAGATGTTCGGAAGGGCTTTCGCCACAACGGATGCTACCGATGCGGGTTGGGGCGGCGTGGTGTTCCACATGTCTGAGCCGGTTCCCTGCCAGCACAGCAGTATTATCGGCAGCTCACCTGAAAAGCTACGGTCGTGCCGGCGACGCGTTCGGCGACGTTGTCTGTGAGTGTCCGACATTTGCTCTCTTCCTTGGTTAGTGACCTCGGCGGGATGCGCGAGCACCTCGGCGACCGTCTGCTTTACCAGCGGCACGCCGTACCGCCATTCTTTCGGAGGAACGGCTGGGAATTCGGCACAATGACGGGATCGGCAAGCAGATTGGTGACGCGACGTCCGACAAGCCCGATGTGGACTTCTCGATCACTCCGCACGACAATTTCGCCGGCCGCGGGCGGGTACCGTCCGGCGTCGCGAGTGGCAGTGCAGTCGCCGGAACCCATGACGACGGAACAGGTCCGTCGACGGCCGTCTATACGGCGGGAGACACTGGTGGCGGTTGCTCGCCCCCGCCGGTGTTGCTGGCGCGTTGCAAAAATTGCGGACAGTAAGCGCTCGCCGCGATCGCGGTGAACTGAGCGGCCCTGGTCGTGTTCAAGCCCGGATTCTGCCTCGTCACGTGCTGGATGACGTCAAGTTCCGGCTGCCCTTGCTCCATCATCCCGCATGCCGCCTTACCGTCCTTGACGGCGCCTGACCGGCTTATGACGGTGATGCCCGCCTTGGTGAGCGCATCGAGAAAACTCGCATCAAGGTTCGGATTCGGGCTGCCCGGGTCGGCATGCGCAGGCGGGGCCATGCCTAGTGCGGCGGCCACGCCTAGCATCGCCAGGGGACGTCTCATCGAACCATCATCGCGCACGTCGGCGCCCTTGTCGCGGTCGTCGGCGTGGTCTCCGTGGTCGGACCACGACCGGCTTCTATTTCGGCTCAAAAGGCGGTGGAGATATCTAGGACGTGCCGGCCATAGCCTTGAATCCATGACGGACATCGAAGAAACACCAGCCCTAAAGGAATTCCGCCGCAGCCTCTTCGGAAACAGCGCGCCCGGCGAGACAATGCCAGCGGCTTACGTGCTGCAACTGCGCCGCCTCACCAACAGCGCAGAGGCAACACTCGGCATCAAGCACAGCTCGACCGTCCGCACCGCGTTCTGGGTGAGCGGTCGAGTTCTCGGTCAGTTGACCTGCACCGGGGTTAACGATTCCGATGCCGAGGTCAAGGGCTGGGTGCTTCGCTTAGACCATATCGGCCACATCGACGTCGAAGTAAAGATCGAATGCGATGAGCCCCTTCAAGACGTGGGCAGGTCGGGCCGCGTCCTGAAGGTCGACGGAAACCCGTTCCTGAGCGCGGCACCGGGCACCGCGGATCTCGGCAAGCTCGCGGAGATCGAGGCTTTCATCGATGCGGTGCTAGCCGCACACGCGGCTGCTTAGTAGTTCCGGGCGCCATCGAGAGAGGCCGGCGAGGACGCCGAAGAGTTCGAAGAGATTGTGATGTGAACTGTCCCGGACAGTCACTTGAGACCTCCCGCCCGTCGCCGGGTTTTGCCGCGAGCTTTCCTCGGCGATGGGCGGGTTGGCGGCACCGGCCCATCCGCGGACGGACCGGTGCCGAACTAACAGAAACGGATGCGGACACCAGTAGAGACCTGGTGCTGCGGGCGTGGGCTTACCTTTCGGCCCGCGGCTGACGCCCGCAGCTGGGACGTCGGCCGCCCGCCGGTGGAATAACGAGCACCGGCGCGGCGGCCGATCGTGAACAGCGAACGGAGTTGAGCATGGACTACGACGCGGCGCAGCAGCATCGGTTAGCCACGATGCTCACCCGGCAGACCCTCGGGGCGCGGGCAGCAACTCCATTCGCGGGCCACACGCTGTCGTACGTGCCGGTTACCATCGGCCCGATGATTGTTTTGGTTGTGCAATCTGATACGAAAATTAGGGTGACCCCGAGTTGGTGACCACTGGTCAACCGCAGGCTGGTTGTCTGGCGGTGTCGGCCA
>Ga0209040_10001114_pt1 | contig 20960 bp, 21 predicted proteins | sample BogFormECP12_OM3_FD_188240 | JGI IMG/M metagenome (GOLD analysis project Ga0209040, IMG submission 188240) | Bog forest soil microbial communities from Calvert Island, British Columbia, Canada - ECP12_OM3 (SPAdes) (version 2) | ecosystem: Environmental > Aquatic > Freshwater > Wetlands > Bog ... | reverse complement strand
CCTTCGCTTACTGCGACAAGGCCTACAACGGCATGACGGATGCGTCTGCTACTCAAATGGTAAAGCTCTTCGATTTCGACGCACCGAGGCTAGGCGTGCTGACGGTCAACAACATGCACAATATGGAACACTACGGCAATCTCGTTACCTACATGCGGCTGAAGGGCGTCGTTCCTCCCACGAGCGAGCCGGCGTCCCAGCCACAGCCGAAGAAATAATGGGATAGCCGGTATCCCAGCTTCGCGTCCCTACGGGTCTGTGCAGTAGCTGTGTTCACCGCTACGCGGCTCGATCGTTTTCCCACTTAAGCGCGGGCTCACGTCGGCGCCTATAACACAAATGTCGCAGCTGCGCCGCGGGTTCGGCTACCCTTTATGGTGCAGCTCCGCCGCACACGGCATTGCCGGTTGCGACACAGTCTCTGAAGGCCCGCACTGCCCGAACGACGCAAAGCTAGGGACTTTTTCAGCCCCATGCCGATGCGGTGCGCTCCTGTAAGAGGACTTATGAGCTGGGCCTCGGTTACTCTCTTGATTACTCTCTTGGTTCCCCCTTCCCGGCTGGCATAGGGGTGCCACTTTGCCTAAGCGCCGAAGTGGAGTATAGTATTGGGCGACGGCGAGCCGGGGCGGGAATCCGGCTCAGGAGCATATGGGTTTATTTTGCGCTTCCGACCTTGCGTCGCTCGACAAGTCTTTGGCTGGCCTGCGGGAGAGCCTCGGGAAGCTCAGGGCGGCCAAACCCGTCGAGGTCGCCGACGTCACCGATCAGCTCAGGAGGGCCGCCAACTCTGCCGGCATCGTGCGGGAGTTGGTGTGGTCGGAGCTGCCCGAAGCCTCATGGCACAGCCGCGAAGAGCTTGACCACCTCATTGCGGAAATCCAGAAGATTCTAGATGCGAGGGCGCTGGAGCAATTGCGCTCGCGTCTGCTCGCCCTGGCGACGGAGTTGGAGCGCGGGCACATTGTCCACCGCCGGGCAAACCGGGTAAATGAGCTGAATGGGCTGCGTTCCCAGGCCATCGAGGAATTACGTAACCAGGCCGGTTTGAAGGGAGCGCCACCGACCCTGACGGGTCCGCAAGCCGGCCAATGGATCGAGTGGGCGTGCAGTTTGCAGGAGCCTGAAGACGCTGAATCTCTGCAGGCGCTCCGCCATGGGTTTCCATACCTCGATGATTTCGTCGCCAACCTGGAACCCAACATGTGGATAGCCGCGGAATCGCCGGCGGTGGGGACTCTGCTGGAACCGGACAGGGACGAAGAAACGCCGAGAGTGCAGTCCCGGCCGGAGCAAAGAAGGTTTGACGAATCGTCGGCGTCGTCCGAGCCCAGTGTAGCCAGCAGGGGTGGTTTCGATCCGAGATACGTAAAGGTTGTGGACCCCCGGCTGACCGAGAAGGCACCTCATAGCCACCCGCATGGGGGCGCTGCGTCGAGCGGGATTCAGGCATTGCAACCTGGGGCCGCGGTCTTGGCAACTGCCCTTGCGTCGCTTGACGATTCGCTGGCGGGCATGCGTGAGAGCCTGAGCCTGCTCGGGGCCGCCAATCCAGTCGAGCTCGCAGAAGTCACTGGGTATCTCAAGAGGGCCGCAGAATATGCTCGCGTGGTGCGTGAGTCGGTATGGTCGGAGCTGCCCGAGGCCTCATGGCAGACCCGGAAAGAACTTGACGCACTGGTGGCGCAGGTCCAAGACGTTGTAGAGGCCAGGGCTTTAGAGCAGTTGTGCACCCGCCTGTTGGCGCTGGCAACCGAGCTGGAGCAGGGCGCGATTGTGCACCGCCGGGCACATCGCCTGAATGAGCTGAATCAACTACGCGAGCGGGCCATCAACGAATTACGCTCCCAAGCCGGATTGCACGTAGCGCCACAAACTCTGCCTGGCCCGGAAGCCGAGCAGTGGGTCGCGTGGGCGGAGGCCTTGCAGGAACCTGAAGATGTTGAGGCTCTGCAGGCCCTTCGCGACGGATTTCCGCACCTCGATGACTTTATCGCCAACCTGGAGCCCAACCTGTGGGTAGCGGCGAAACCGCCGGCGGTGGAGGTCCCGCCGGAACCGGAGAAACCTGCGGAGAAGATACCGCCATCCCGGATGGCAAAAACCAGGGTTGACGAGCCTGCCGCGCTGGCGGAGCCTCTACCGACCGAAACCGAGGCCTCCTCCGAAACGAGGCAAGAAGAGGCAGGATTCACAGAGCTGCTCGACAAGCTTCGGCGCAAGCGCCCGCGGACGGCCTCGCCAGCGGATGAAGAGACTGAACCAATAACCAAAGAGGAGCACGCGCTGCCGGCCGCGGTAGTGGAACCTGTCAGTGAGCCAGTTGAGCTTCCCACCCCACCCGTTGAGCCTCCCCCGACCGTGGAGGCTCCGGGCGAAACCAGCGGCACTCCGGGAATGGCTTACCGTATCAACACGAAGGCTGAGGAGCTTTGGGGCGGAAACTGGCGGAAGTTGCTGGCCACTCCTGCCGTCCTGGTGTGTGTTGCCCTGCTGCTGGTTGTTGTGCTGGGAGCCGCGGTTTGGAGGTTGCGCAGGAACCATGCCGGTGTTAGTACGGTCCAAGCCACCGAGAAGGTTCCTGACCAGGCACCCGGTAATAATCTCCAGAACAACGGGTCCGCTCAATCTGCAATGCCCACTGATTCTGCAGGTTCTGCGATTTCTGCGGCACAAGCTTCCAGTCCGCCGAACCAGACCACGGAAAAGTCCGCTTCGGCCGCGCAACCTTCCAGCCCGAAGACGGAGGCTGCGAAACCGTCCAAGCCGCAGGACCAGAACGCCGCTTCCAAGCCGAAAGATCAGGGCAAGCCGCAAGACCAGAACTCATTTGCCAAGATGCTGGCGAGTATCACAGCCCCCAAACAGGGCAACAATAATACAGCCTTGACTCCGCCTGCGGCGGCCCCTAGCAACACCGCTACCGCCAAAAAGGAAGAGGCTGCGCCCCCGGTAGTGGCCCCGAACGGCGCGGAGAATATCGTCAAGAACATTCCGGTTGCTGTGTCCACCACCACCGACCGGCCGCCCGGGGCAGCCGCGCCACAGCCCACCACCACCGCAGCCCTCCAACCCCCCGCCAACGCCCCACCGCCCGCGGCTACTGCGCCACCGCCGGCATCCGCCGGACCACAGAAGGTTTCCTCGGGAGTCGCGCAGGGTCTGCTGGTACGCCAGGTAGCGCCGCAATACCCGCAGGCTGCACGGCAGGCGCGCGTTCAGGGAACGGTGGTATTGCAGGTGGTTATTGGGAAGGATGGAAGCGTACAAAGCCTGCATGCGTTAAGCGGTCCCTCCTTACTGGTCCCATCGGCTATGGACGCTGTAAAACAGTGGCGCTACAAGCCCTACCAACTGAATGGCGTACCCGTCGAAGCTAATACTCAGATCAACGTCAAGTTCTCTCTCCCAAACCAGTAGTCCGGCTGGGACCCGCCTAATGGGCACACCTTGCGCTCGATCACCCCGTTCTCTTTTGTGGCCGCCGATGAAATTAGGAAGCCTTTGCGCGGAGCGAGGATGAGGTCTTTCAGCCCTTCTTGGGCAGCGCCGCATGGCTGCGGCGGATGGCGGGGCGATCAATCAGCGTAAAGCCGGCTTGCGCCGCGATTTGCAGCTCAGAATCGAATGTGGCGGCTTTCACGTGCCCGCTGGGCTCGGCGAGTAGAAGCGAGGCGTCCGGCTTGGAAGCTGCGGCGGCCTCGGCGAAGAAGCGGCCGGCATCGGGGAATTCATGGACTACGGCGAAGGCCAGCGTGAAGTCCACGGCGCCACGCAAATCACCAAGGCCCATGCAATCGGCCGGAGCAATGCGGGCGTCCAGACGGCGAGCAACGTCCGCCTGGGCAGCGCGCCGTTTCAGCCGCTCGATCATCTGCGGCTGTACATCGACGGCTACCACTCGGCCCGAATCTTTCACCAGCCGCGCCAACTCCAGCGTGAAGTAACCCATGCCCGGACCGGGTTCCAGCACAGTCATGCCTGGGTGAACGTACGGCGCAAGAATTTCCTGTGGTCGCTGCCACCAGCTCCGCACCGGACAGATCAGCCAGTACCCCAGCCACCAGGGACAAACGCGATGGGTCATGGCTTTGTCGCGTTCTGCGCGGCGATCGGACGCAGCCCAAAGCCGTCCACCTCGGTTTCCGCCAGCGTGAACTCCCAGCCGCAGTATTTGCCCTCAGTCGTCTCCGGAGGACAATGCAAGCACGTGGTCTGAATACGCGAGTCAATGGTCCGCGCGAAGGTTTCGAACTCCACCGTCCCCACGCTCTTGCAGGGAAAATCCGGGAGGCCTTTGCGCCGCCGGGCTTCCTGCACCCGGCAAACATCCATGAAGAAGCGCAAGCGCTTTCTGTTCTCTGACCATTCCACGCGCTGCGCGTTAATGAGGCTGTACATGCGTAAACTCAGGGCCCTCTGAAGTGCCTCAAGACCGCCCTGATGAGGAACCTGAAACGTGGTCATAATGCGGTGCGCCTCGGCGGCGGCAAATTGCTTCCAGGCGCGCGTATCCAATTCGATTGCCGCCTCCATGCCCAGGCGCTCTTCGGTCGCCAGGAACCAGCAGCCGTCGTGCGCCAGCCAGTTCTTGGCGAACATCTCGAGCGCGCGGAGAAGATCTTCACGGCTCATCGCATGGAAAGCACTCGCAGAACTCTCACTCATTCTCCTCGACTCCAAAATTGAAAGGCTGGTTACTTCAATGCCCGCAAACTCAGTGCAGCTTTTCCTGTGGATTTTCTTGGGTAGGTGGAGGGTCGCACCCGGCTTGTTTTCCTCGAGACCCGAGGGGCCGTGCGGACGTGCGTCAAGTAGGAACGCCGAGCTTGGGCAGCAGCCACTGGGTCAACACCAGGTATATAGCCAAGAACAGAACTAACGGCAGCCAGGCTGGCATACGACCTCCGAACCTCTATTATGCGCCTTGAGCCCCGCCATTCGCCAAAGACAGGCGAAAGGGTGGCTCACCGCCTCCGATGAAAGGAGCAAGCCAGCGCAGCGGGGCTCCGCCCATGAAAGCCGCCGTCTATGGCCAGAAAAACTTGCGGACGGCATAAGAAATTTTGCGGCTGTGTCGATGTTTGGCCATCTGAATCGTCGATACAATGGAACGGCCCGTTTCGCGGGCAGGAAGGAGTGGGAATGAGTAAGGTACGAGTGTTGGTTGGCACACGCAAGGGCGCTTTTATCCTGACGTCGGATGGAAAGCGCGACAAGTGGGAGGTTAGCGGCCCCCATTTTGCAGGCTGGGAACTCTATCACATTAAAGGATCCCCGGTGGACCCGAATCGGCTTTATGCATCGCAAACGAGCGGCTGGTTCGGGCAGATCATTCAACGTTCAAGCGATGGCGGCAAGACTTGGGAGACACCGGGAGGCGAACCGCTTCCCAAGCCCGGCGAGTTCCCCAGCGGCCAGAGCAACAAGTTCGTTTACGATACTTCTCCGGAGACCGGCAAGCCGCTCACCACCCATCAGTTTTATGACGGCACCCAGCACCCCTGGGAGTTCAAGCGGGTGTGGCATCTCGAGCCGTCGCTCACTGATCCCGACACGGTCTATGCCGGGGTGGAAGACGCAGCGATCTTCCGTTCCACCGACGGCGCCAAGTCATGGCATGAGCTCGCCGGATTGCGCGGCCACGGCACGGGACCGCAGTGGCAGCCGGGCGCAGGTGGCATGTGCCTGCACACCATCATCCTGGATCCCAGCGACCCCAAGCGGATCTTCATTGCCATTTCGGCCGCGGGCGCCTTCCGCACTGACGACGGAGGACAGACGTGGAAGCCGATCAACAAAGGACTCTATTCCAGCCACATTCCCGAGCCTAGGGCCGAGGTCGGCCACTGCGTTCACCACGTCGCCATGCACCCGTCGCGGCCCGGAGTTCTGTTCATGCAGAAGCACTGGGACGTGATGCGCAGCGACGACGCCGGCGATTCATGGCATGAAGTCAGCGGGAACCTGCCGACCGATTTCGGATTCGTGATTGACGTTCACGCGCACCAGCCTGAAACCATCTATGTCGTCCCCATCAAGAGCGACGGCGAGCATTATCCTCCGGAGGGCAAGCTGCGTGTGTACCGCAGCCGGACGGGCGGCAACGAGTGGGAGGCGCTGACCAAGGGCCTGCCGCAAAGCGACTGCTATGTAAACGTGCTGCGCGACGCGATGGCCGTGGACTCGCTCGATTCCTGCGGCGTCTATTTCGGGACGACTGGCGGGCAGGTGTACGTATCGCCTGACGCCGGGGACAACTGGGCACCGATTGTTCGCGATCTGCCGGCGGTGCTCTCGGTCGAGGTGCAGACGCTGCCATGATCCGAGTTGAGCTTCCGGCGCATTTGCGAACGCTGGCACATGTCACCAGCGAAATAAAGCTTGACGTCGAGGGCCCGGCTACGCTGTGCTCGGTCCTCGACGCACTCGAGGCCCGCTATCCGATGCTGCGCGGCACGATTCGCGACCATGTCACGCTACAGCGGCGGCCGTTCTTGCGCTTCTTTGCCTGCGAAGAGGACTTGTCGCATCAGGCGCCGGAAGCCCCGTTGCCCGAAGCGGTCGCGTCCGGTGTCGAGCCGCTCGTGATCATAGGGGCGATTGCCGGCGGGTAGTACAGTTCCAGCGCAGATGTGTCCAGGTAGAGCGGGCCTTCCAAGCCCGCACGGAGAACAGCCGAACGCCGCCGCTTTCTTGGCGAATGTAACCATTCGGAAGCCGCTCTTCCATGCGGGCTGCGCACGTAGCCGGGTACTACTTGACGACAAAGACCAAAAAGTAGTCCACCTTATCGGCCTTCACCAGATCGTTGTGTTCCGCCAGCAGTCGGTAGCCGGCCTGCCCAGCCTCGCGAATCACGACCTCCTTCTGCACTCCGTGGTCTTCGCCGTTCCCAGTGCGATCAATGACGCCGACGCGGGCGCCAGGCCGCAGGCATCCTCGCAGATTGCGCAACAGGAGCACAGGATTAGCGACTTCGTGATACGTCTTGAGTAGCAGCACCGCATCGATGCTGGTGGGCGGCAGCCCGGGATCATCGGGCTTGCTCAGAATTGTTTTCACATTGTGGAGTTGCTCTGTCTTGATCCGCTGATTGATGTAGTCGATGGCCTCGGGGTTGATGTCCACGGCGTACACCGTGCCGGAGTTAGTGACTCGCTTGGCAGCGCGGACGGTAAACCATCCCGAAGCGGCGCCGATGTCGGCAACCGACTTGCTCGGCGCGATGGCGAGCGCATCCATCACCTGATTGATATGAAGGCGCTGGTCACGTCCCGGCGTTTCGAAAATGGAGAGGTCGCCGCTGTAGGGAGTGCTGGTCTTGCGCTGCGGCGGCGTTTGCCCGGCGGCAGCGAAGAAGCTCGCCAGCAACAGCACCAGAATGAATTTGCGAAGCCCGAACCGCATCAGTTAACTCCACGCATTGGACGCCGGAGAGTGCGTTTTGCATCAGAGCACGGTGGAAACGCGGCTTTAGCCCGGCGACGTGTTGGCTATCTATTATCGTTCGGTAACAATTCTTTACATTTCGGCAAGTGTTCGCGACACGCATGTCCTTGTCAATATGCAACTTGGCTCATCTGGTGTAAAAAAGGAGATGCGCAACACCGTATCTAACACAGGGTTAATAAAAGTGTCAGTCACAGCACGTCTCAGGTTCTGCGATTGATGGCGCTCCGGACAAAGAGTTTGGGGTCCGGGGCGAGAGGAGCCTTACGATGAAGACACGGCAGCTGTTTGAATGGTTGTTGGCTGCGCTGCTGTTGGTAGGAATTTCGGCGGGCAGCGTCCTGGCGCAGGACGACCAGGTGATCGTTCCCCAGCCATCTCCGAATGACGGGAGCAATGTGCCCCAGATGCGTTATCCGGAGGCCGGGAACAATGTCCCCCAGCAATATCCGGATGCTGGGAATGCCCCGCCGCAGAATGCTCCGGGGCAAAATGCGCAAGACCCTCCGGGACGCGTGGCGCGCCTGCAGTACACCTCGGGCGAAGTCTCGATGCAACCCGGCGGTGCGAATGACTGGGTCGCGGCCAGCCTGAATCGGCCGCTCACGACCTCGGACCGGGTGTGGACGGACAAGAACTCGCGCGCCGAATTGAATGTTGGCGATGGCTTCATCCGCATGAATTCGGAGACCAGCCTGACCCTCACCAACATTAGTGATAGCACGGTGCAGCTTGAGTTGGATCAAGGCGTCCTTGAAATCACGGTCAAGCACCTCTCGAAGGGCGAGATTTACGAAGTTGATACGCCGAACTTCGCCTTCACGGTGATGAAGACGGGCGTTTACCGCTTCGACGTTCTTCCCTATGGAGATCAAAGCTGGGTGACCGTTCGCAGCGGAAACGGCGAGGCCACGGGCCAAGGGCCTGCGGTGAAGGTCAGCGCCGGACAGCAGATCCGTTTCGCCAGCGATAAAACGTTGCAGCATACCGCTCAAAGCGCGCCTGTCCCCGATGGATTTGAGGACTGGGCGCAAGTACGCGACAAGCGGTTGGCCGATTCCCTCTCCGCGCGCTACGTTTCTCCGGGCGTGATCGGCTATCAGGATCTGGATGCTTATGGGACCTGGCAGACCACACAGCCCTACGGGTCGATCTGGGTGCCGAGCTCGGTGCCCGCCGGTTGGGCGCCGTATCGCTACGGACACTGGGTGTGGATTGCTCCCTGGGGATGGACCTGGGTGGATGATGCTCCCTGGGGGTTCGCTCCCTTCCACTACGGCCGGTGGGTATCGTGGAATGGCGGATGGGGCTGGGCTCCGGGACCGCTTGGCTATTGGAATCCGTATTACTCTCCGGCATTGGTTGGCTGGATCGGTGGCCCGGGCTTTGGCGTTGGCTTCGGCTGGGGATGGGGCGGCGGCTGGGGCTTCGGCATAAACTTTGGCTGGTTCCCGCTGGGCTGGGGTGCGCCGTATTATCCGCATTATTGCGGATGGGGACACGGCGGCTGGTACCACGGCGGCGGCTGGGTGAGTGCTGGCTACTTGCATAATGTCAACGTCACTAACACGCACATCACCAACATCAACAACATAACCAACAACTACTATCACGGCAATTTCACCGGCGTTGGGGGTAACCGCAACATAGCCGGTGCCGTGACGGCTGCGCCGAAGTCTGCGTTTACATCAGGAGCTGCCATCAACAAAGTGGGCGTGGCTGTGCCCAAGGGGAATTTAGGCCAAGGCCAACTAATGCACACGGCTGATGTGAATCCGACCCGGCAATCCGTTCTTGGCAGCGGCGCTGCCGCGCGGGCGGTACCGCCAGCCTCGGCGACGAACCGCAACGTTGTGACTCGCTCGACGCCTCCGGCGGGACCGGCCCGCTTCAACGGAGCGCAGTCCGCGATGGCAAGAGGCAATAGTGCGCCGTCCGCGCCGGGCAGTGCGAATACTGTGCATACGCCGGGTGCAGCAACGAATGCGAATTTGGCGAACGGCGCGCACAACGTACCGCGTCCACCCTCTGCGGGGACGGCCAACAATCAGGTAGCGCGGGCCACTGTTCCGTCGAACCCGACGGCAAACAATGTGCCTCGGCCACCGGCCGGCAACGACACCTCCGCGCGGGGAAACAACACCACCATGAACGGTCACGCGCCGCAGAGCTCACCGGGAGCTTCAACCGCGCAAACCTCGACGGTACACAGACCGCCTGCGAACTACACCTACCACACGCCGAGCGGAACACCACAGCAGTCGGCTCCGTCGCATCAAGCGGCGCCGTCACAACATGCAGCTCCGCAAGGACAAGGTACCTCACACGGCAATGGCAGCTCGCACGGCAGTTCGAGTACGAACTCCAGGGCCTATGGCTCAGCTCCACGGCCGCCTGCCAGTTACACCTATCATGCAGCGCCGGCGTACTCGGGCTCTTCATCGTACGCAGCGGGCCGGTCCGGTATTAGTGGGTACGGCGGCAGCCGTAGCCCGTCTGCCTCTGGTTCGTACTCTGGCGCTGTCCGGAGCTACGGACAGAGTCCGACATACATGAGCCGCAATTACGGCGCGTCCGGCGCTGCGCCGCGCTACTCGCCTCCGTCGGCACCGCATTCCTCGGGTGGAGGAGGCTATCACTCGTCAGGGGGCGGTAGCTTCCACGGCGGCGGAGGCGGCGGTGGTGGTTCGCACGGCGGAGGTGGCGGCGGACATCGGTAAAGTCTTTCAGTAAAGCACCGCAGTTGGGCGGCCTACAATGGGCCGCCCTTTTTTCCTGTGCTGTGCGACCGATTGATGTGTGACGACTGAAACATCACCCGCGGTTCCAACGGCTTATAATCAAAGTGTGACTGCTTTTACGCTAAGAAAAGTAGCCGAGGCTAACTTCCCTACGCGTTGGGGACAGTTCCGCATCTACGGCTTTGAGGGCGAGCCGGAGATGCAGCCCGAGGGTGTTTCGCGGGAAGAAGCTGCCCAACTGGCGCGCGACGGCAAACTGGAGCGCCGGAGCGAAGGCGTGGTAGCTCTGGTCATGGGTGACGTCCACTCTGCACCTCCCCTGGTCCGCATTCACTCGCAGTGCCTCACCGGCGACGTATTCGGTTCCATGCGCTGCGATTGCCGCCAGCAGCTCGAACTGGCGCTCTCCATGATCTCCGACGCCGGCGCCGGCATCCTCATCTACGAGCAGCAGGAGGGCCGCGGCATCGGCCTGATGGCCAAGCTCCAGGCTTACGAGCTCCAGGACAAGGGTTTCGACACGGTCGAGGCGAACGTCGAGCTTGGCTATGACAACGACTATCGCGAGTACAAGCTGCCGTCCGAGGCGTTGCGCCAGTTGGGTGTGAAGCAAGTGCGGCTCATCTCCAATAATCCCGACAAGGTTGCCGCCGTCGAAGCCGCCGGAATCAAGGTGGTAGAGCGCGTCTCAGCGGAAGTCGAGCCTTACGAGCATTCCGAAGCCTACCTGCGGACGAAGAAAGAGAAGATGGGGCACTTGTTTACCGGATGGTAGATGACACATCCTGCATGGTCATCTTTGACGCCAGCGGTCCGGTTGGTACTTGTCGTATGGCTCGTGTGCGTGGGGAGTATTGCGCAGACAGCGGCAAAGAGCGAAGACACGGGTTACGTCTTCGTCAACCAGGAGCATGTACCTTGGCCGTCGCCTGAATCAATACTCCGAGACCTGCGTTCCACTGACGAGCAGGTCCGTTTGGGTGCGCTCAAGCTTGCCGGGCTCGGAAACGAACAGGCGCATGAAGCAGTGTGGTCACAATCGCACGGATCGCCGTCCAAAATTATTGGACAAGCCGTCGTCACTCCAGCCCGGGCTGAGCTGATTTATGCGTCTCTCGGGAAAGACGCGGATCAGCAGGCAATCATCGCCTTCGAAGTGCCCTCGCTCCAATCAACTTTTCTCGCCGTTGCCCCGCAGAAGGGACAACAGTGGGAGCGCATCGCCGCGATCAGTTGCTGGTGTAAGTACGACATGAACCCTGATGAGGATGCGTTGGCCGGATTTGTTTCACTGCATCCAGCCCCAGAGCCAGCACCTGCGACACCGCCGCATTACGAACTCGTGGTGCGGAGCAGTGGTGGCGGGACTGGCATCTACACCCAAAACGAAGCACATTTTCGCGTCTACCGGAACGACCTCCGTTCGGTGCTGAGTTTTGTCAGTGGTTACCGATCGAATGATCCAACGGGGCCAGATCCATCCTGGGTTTACCTGGAGAGGCGATGGTTCACTCTCTATGGTGATGCTGGCGGCATTCTGGTCGAAGCCAAGGGCAAATTTCCCGCTCGACAAACGCCGGAAATTCAGTGGACCGTTCGAGCTCTCCAGGACACGCACTTGCAGCAAGTCAGCTGTCGTAATTACCGGTGGAACGCGGCGGAGTTTCGCTATGAACCGCAAAACGGAGAGGTCACTGCCTGCAAGGCTCCCACCAACTGAATTCGTTTCACAATCCGCCGTCTAGGCCCCCGGAATCAAGGTGGTGGAGCGCGTCTCAGCGGAAGTCGAGCCTTACGAGCACTCCGAAGCCTACCTGCACACCAAGAAAGAAAAGATGGGACATTTGTTTACCGGATGGTAGAGGGGTTGATCCAGTCCCCTAGAGCAGCGGTAGGCCAAGCGGCTGCAAGCGGTCGTCCAACAACTGAGGGTCAACGTAAATGTTGTGCGCCAGGAGCTGCTGAAACGCAGCGCGTAGATCTGCCAGATAACCCCGTCGGTAAAATGCCTCCAGCAAACCGACGCTGCCGCGAACTTGCAGCCCCTCGACTCTAGCCAGCTTGCGCGCATCAAAGTCGTCGAGCAGAACCATACCTGCACCGAGTTCTTTTCCGAGAAGGATTGTGCTTAACTCACCAGCACCGAGGGGGAACTTCTGCTGCGCTGTTGAGAGAGCCAGCGGATTTCGTAGAGGCTTCACCTCAATCCACTCTGCTCTCTCGACCTCTGATGCTCCTGGTAAGCCTGCGCCAGCGACGACCACTTCGCGGTGAACTTCAGTCGAAATGCATAGCTGGGAATAGAGCTTCCTGAGAAAGTCGAAACAGTGAAGCTTCGCCAACACGATTAGCGGCGAGGAATCAGCAACAACAATCACGCGCCCAGCCGGTCACCGGACCGGCGTTCTTCTTCCAGTTCCTCTTCGCCATATCGCAGCGGAGGGACGCCGTGCTTCGCGACGAAATCCATGAAGGCTGCCAGAGGCGTCTGACAGAGTTCCGCTGCTCGTCCCAAGGAGACCCTATGTTCGCGGTAAAGCTCCAGCGCCAACAATTGGGCCGCTTCCTGGGAGAGATTGGACTCCTCCAAGTTCGCCGCCTTCAGAAGCGCGGAAGGCAGCTCGACATGCACAGTTTCCATGCCTCAAAGTTAGCCTATACGCCAATATTTGTCATGCGCTCTGTCAGCGGTTGGCCAACGTACGAATCTCCCCAAGCCCTAGCAGCCGCTCGTCGGCGGTCGCTAATGTCAGATCAAGCACCTTAGCGGTGGCCGCTAGAATTCGATCGGCCGGATCCTGGTGCAGTGACAGTTGCCGAGCAAGCAAAGCAATTTCGTGAGTTAGCGGGGCTTCGTACAGGCCGGTGGTCGCGCTCGCAAGCCATTCTCTTAAGTCCCTCGGCAAGTGAATTCTGCCCTTGAAATTCAACGTTAAAGCTTCCCATGTGCTGATGGGGGAAAGCCACAGTTCATTGGCTTCGTCATTTAATTCCCGCAAGAGTCGACGACCGAGCCGTCTGGAATCGTGCAGCATCCACAACCAGATGTGCGTATCGAGCAGGAGCTTCAATCGCGTAGCACCTCCCAATCATTTTCGTCATTAGCCGGAGAAATGATGTCTCCCACAATCTCCATGGAATCCTTCATGGAGTCGATCAAGGCGGCCCGAGGTTGAACCACAGCGGGAGGCATGACGTCGGCAATGGGCTTTCCGAATCGCGTGACTCGAATCGGTTTCCTCGTTCTGGAAACCTGCTTCAGCACTTCGAGACATTTGGCCTTGAATTCCGAAATCGCTATTTCCTGCATATTCGTCTATCTCTTGACCAATATTTTAGACCATGGTCATAATTATGGTCAATCTCAAAGGAAGGGTGGTAGCGGGCTGTTTTGGATGTCTGGAGTATAAGTAAGGATTTGGAGGGACTCATGACAACGCCCACGCCTCAAAAGCCTAAAGGCCCGATGGACACACCTGATAATCGCGGGGAGGTTGGCCCGTCTGTCCAGAGTGCGAAAGAAAGTTTGGAATCAAAACGCGACTTGTTGCACGCCAGCAAGAAGGTACACACAAGCTGTATTTCGGTTGCCCTAACTTTAACGAACCATATAAATGCAGGTTCAAAACAGCCCACTACCGGAAGGGTCCGAAGGCGCCCGTCATTGCCGCATCGGTTTCTGGCTCAGCGCCTTCTTTAGCTCCCGCTCCAACTCGCCCCGATTCTTCACCTGCAAGCCCTTCACCGCAGCCTTTGCCAGCGCAACATACACCTCGCGCGCCTCAGGCACTTTCTTCAGCTCCTCCAGGTGCTTCCTCACCGTCGCAACGTCTCCGCGCACCAGCGGACCGCTAAACGCTGAAGCAGCGTCGTGCTTAAGGTAGTTGCGCAAGGTCCGTTCGAGCAATGGAAGCATGACCGTCTTGATGTCGCCGGCCTTGATACCTGCTGCCTTCGCCACCTGCTCCAAAGACGCCATCAGAGCGATGACCAGTGGCGAAGCAAAACTACCGAAAGCGTGATACAGCACCTTGTTCTGCTTCCTGATGGGAAAGGCGTATCCGCCGAGGCGCTCCACGATGTCCCTTGCAGCGCGCACAGCACCGGCGTCGCCTTCGATGGCAAACGCCACTCCGGCCATGTTTGGCACCGAGTGACGCACGAACGTCATCATGGGATGAACGGACGCGACCCGCGCGCCCCTGGCTTGCAGCGCGGCGAGCTCCTCGCTGGTGAGGGCTCCGCTGGAGTGAAAGACGATTCTTCCCTTCCAGTCTTGCGTACCCGCGAGTCGGTGTGCGACTTGGACGATGGAATCGTCGGGCACGGTGATCCAGACAATATCGGTGTCGAGCGCTGGCTTGCCAAGTTCAACCAGTCGCGCTTTCAGCTTGCGCGCAAGCCCCCTGGAAGCCGCGCTGGACGAGGCTTTGGCACGCACCGCTATGAACTTCACCGCATAGCCCGCTGTCGGCAAAGTCAATGCGAGCGCAGTACCGAGATTGCCTGCTCCGACAATACTGACTGTAAGACCGCGAGATGGGCTAGACTTTTGCCGCACGGCAGGCAGAATAGCAGATCAGCCGGTGGTTCCTTCGTCTGTGATGCACGGCAGATCGCCCGGCGGGGGCTTATAGTGAATGTACCCTCAGGGCCTACAGGCCGTTCATTGTCAATTTTTGACGGCGCTAAAACACCGCACTACCCAAGCGCAATCGAGGAAACTTAAACTATGCCAGCAAAGAAGGCCGTCCCCAGCAAGTTGGGCCGCATGTCCGCAACGAAGACGCAATCGCCCACGAAAAACAACGTCAAGCTTCTCGAGTCTAAGACGACTTTCGAAGGACCTGTCTTCCATGTGACCTCAGACCGCGTCAAGGAACCGGAGGGAGTCATCGTACGGCGCGATGTGGTCCGTCACGGCGGTTCGGTGGTCATCCTCGCAGTGGACGGCGAGTCGAGCGATCCACGCGTTCTGCTGGAGCGCCAATATCGCTACGCGGCCGGGAAATATCTATGGGAGCTACCGGCGGGGAGCCTCGATCCCGGCGAGCAGCCGCTCGCGGGCGCCAAGCGCGAATTGCTGGAAGAGACGGGATACCGCGCGAAGAACTGGTCGCGCGCTCTGTTCTTCTATCCTAGCCCGGGCTTTATGGACGAGACCATGACGATTTACCTCGCGCGAGGCTTGACCCCTGGCCCATCGCGCCCCGAGGCTGACGAGTTCATTATGTGGAAAATGAGGCCGCTGTCACAGGCGCTGGAGATGATCTGGTCAGGAAAAATTCAGGATGGAAAAACCATCGCGGGAGTCCTGTGGCTAGCCGAGTCCCTCCGTCGCCGGAAGCCATAACTTCTTGGGAACTCCTCCAAACGTGCCTCGTTGCCAAGAGTAAAAGCAGGATTTCGACAGCAAGGTAAAAGCGAAGCGCATCCGCTAAGAATGCGATTGCCAGAGCCCTATACTCTCTTGACAACACCACAAACTGGTAGCACACTGGGCTTAAAGGAGTTCAACAGGCCACATTCCTGCCTCCCATAAATTTGCCAAGGAGCATTTCGCTTTTCAAACCTTGGCTTCTGGGCCCGACCTGATTGACGCAATTCAAGACCAGCATTCCTCGGGGTGGGATGCTGTGGGGCTTTGCCCGGAGGAAGACAAACGTGAGACTGAAAGGAACCGTAAAGTGGTTCAACAATGCGAAAGGCTTTGGCTTTATCGGTCGTGAGGATGGCAACCCGGATGTGTTCGTGCATTACAGCGCGATTAACAATGACGGATATAAGAGCTTGCAGGAAGGCGACCAGGTTGAGTTCGATATAGTGGACGGTCAGAAAGGCCCGCAAGCCGGCAACGTGACGAGGATCCAGTAAACAGATCTTTGGAAGCGACTCCAAGGGCCCAAACTGCTGCGGCGGTTTGGGCTTTCCGATTCCGGTCGAAGTACAGCGGCTTTAACCCTGCTGGTGTGCGAGTGAGGGCGAGCTGCACGACATCACGGTCCGCAAGGCCATACCTGCCGATGCACGAATAATCCTGCATTGTCTCCGAATAGCTTTTGAACCATACCGCATCAGCTACACTCCTATTACAATCTCGCTCGGGTGCTTTGAGTGGACAATAAGGCCATTGCCAACGTGTTCTACGAGACCGCTGATCTGATGGAGATCGACGGCGCCGACTCCTTTCGCATCCGCTCTTATCGTCGCGCCGCGGAAGCGCTCGAAGGTACACCGGAGCAGGTTTCAGGCCTGCTCGACGAACCGAAAACACTGCTGGAGATTCCTGGCATTGGCAAAGGGATGGCAGCCAATATCCAGGAACTGTGCCGCGCCGGTAAGCTCGCCACCCATCAGGAGCTACTGGAGAAATACCGGCCGTCGATGTTGGAGCTGCTGAAAATCCAGGGTCTCGGCCCCAAGACGATCGCGCTGCTGTGGAGCGCCTTCCAAGTGAGCGATGTTGAGGGCGTAGAGAAGCTGGCTCGTGAAGGCAAACTGCGCGAGCTGCCGCGCATGAGCGAAAAGAGCGAGCAGAAAATCCTGAAGGCGATCGAGAATTATCGCCGCATCACTGGGCGCTTCCTGCTCGACGAAGCCGACCGCACCGCAGAGAAGTTGACCGAGCACCTGAAGCACATCAAGGGCATCGAGAAGATCACGCCCGCCGGCTCGTTGCGTCGCGGACGCGAAACCGTGGGCGACCTCGATATGCTCATCACCGGCCCATGTTGCGTGGACGACGAGATGCGCTCCGACCTAATCGAAGAGATCCTGCGCTTCCCTGGCATCCAGGAAGTGCTGGCGAAGGGCGACAACAAAGTCAGCTTCAAGCTGCGCACTGGCATGCAGGTGGACGTGCGCATGCTGCCGCCGGAATCCTACGGCGCCGCCATGCAGTACTTTACCGGCTCCAAGAACCACAACGTCACGTTGCGCCAGCGCGCGCTGAAGATGGGCTATACGCTCAACGAATACGGCCTGTTTCGCCTGGACAACAACAAACGCGTGGGTGGCGCGACGGAAGATGAGATCTACGGCAGGCTGAAGCTTGACACAATTCCCCCTGAGCTGCGCGAGAGCTGCGGGGAAATCGAAGCCGCCGCGGAGCACAGGCTGCCGCAGCTTATAACGGCTGCCGACCTTCGCGGCGAAGTCCACATGCACACCGTCGAGACCGACGGCAAATGCACCATTGACGAGATGGCCGAAGCGGCAAAAGAGCGCGGCTACAAGTACATCGCCATCACTGACCACTCCAAGAACCTGGCTTTCGCCAACGGCCTCGATGACAAACGCGCCGTGCAACATATCGCGCGCATTCGCGCCGCCAATGAACAGATTGGAGGCATAACCATTATGGCCGGGGTGGAAGTGGATATTCTGGCCGATGGCGAGCTCGATCTCTCGGACTCGGTGCTGGAACAGATGGATGTAGTGGTGGCCAGTGTGCACTCCGCGTTCAACCAGGAGCCGCAGCAGATGACAGACCGTCTGTTGCGTGCGATCAGCAACAAGAATGTATCGATACTGGGACATCCGACGGGAAGGCTGTTGCTGCGCCGCGATGCCTATCCGTTCGACATGGACGCCGTGCTGAAGACGGCACTGCAGAACAAAGTCGCGATGGAGCTGAACGCTTATCCCGACCGGCTTGACCTGAACGACGTGCACTTGCGCATGGCGCGCGAGCGTGGCGTGAAGATTGTCATCAACACTGACGCACATCACACCTCGCACTTCGAGAAAATCAAGTACGGGATTCTGCAAGCTCGGCGGGCATGGCTTACGCCGAAGGACGTTCTGAATACGCTGCCGGAAAAAGAATTTCGCAAGGCGATGAAGCATGAGTGGAGTGGCTAGGGATTAGGGCTAGAGGCTTGCTGAAAAACTCGATTTGCGAACGGTTTGTATCAGGGCACGACTTCAGTCGTGCCGAATGCCTGAAGCCCGCTCCCTTCTTCAGCACCGATCGCGGCACGGCTGAAGGCCGTGCCCTGATACAAAGCTACATGTAACTTTCTATCCACTCTCTCGGAGAGAGCTATGGCCGACAAAAAAACTACCCCGCAATACGACGCAGGACACGTTCCGATTACGGAAGAGTTCGACAGTGCGAAGCGTACGCTCCCGCCCGCTGCGCCAGTCGCCATCGCCCTGGTGGTGGTTGCCATCGTCGTCGGTATCATCGCATTCTTATTTCGCTCGAAGCCCGTGGCGCAGGGTGGGATCGACGCGGTTTACTTCAGCGAGCCGGCCGGCATGACCAACGGCATGGTTTTAATGCAGGTGACGCTGCGCAATGTCAGCGACAAGACACTCTACATCAAGTCGATCACAGCCAATCTCAAGACCGATCAGGAGCTCTCAGATAACGCCGCGTCGCCGGGCGATTACGAGCGGTACTTCATGGCGTATCCCGATCTCAAGGAACATAGCATGCAGCCGCTAGTGGTCGAGACAAAGATCGCGCCCGGCGCCGAGCAGAAAGGCTCGGTGCTGGTGTCGTTCCCAGTTACGAAGGAACAGTTCGACGCGCGCAAAGACTTGAACGTGACTATCCAACCCTACGATCAGAATTCGATTGTGCTGCGAGAAAAAGGCGTGGCGGCCAAGTAGCAGCTCCAGAGTAAGTGCGAAGGGGTAGTGCGGGCCTTCAGGCCCGCGTCCAACGGTGGGATTTATGATCAGGCAGCGTCAGCCCTTGGGACACGGGCTGACGCTGCCTGAAACCGCATTGGGCGCGGAACGCGGCGCAGAATAGCCGCTTTACGGCGTGACCGGCGTCGGGGCCGTCTTGGGCGTGCTCAGGTAGCCGCTGATGCTGTTCTTGTTGGCGCTAAAGACCACCACCTCGTAGAGCATGCGGTCGCGGCCAGTGTAGAACTGCAGTGGCTCCAGAAGAGTGCGGTCCTTTTTCTCGATGGTGCGGTCGTCCGCGATCACGTTCATTGTGAACTTGCTCTTCTTGGGGTCAACCTTCTTGAGTTGCAGGCTAATGGTGGAAACCGGCGTCCTAGCGTTCTTTTGTAGAGTGAAGTCGTAGTAATTGCGCTCGCCCTTGCGCTTTAGCATTTCCAGTTCACTGGCGTTGTGCGCGATCAACCCGCTCTGCACACCAAGGTCCCCCATGGCGTGCTCCAGCTTGGCATTGGTGGCTGCCAGATCGGTCTGGGTCTTTTGAATGTCGGTCTTGGCCGCGCCAACCTCGGTCTTCACGCCGCTGACTGCGGTGTTGACCGCCGCTATTTCCTGGCCCTGTTGGCTCTGCGCTGCTGCCAGTCTTGCCGCGGATGCTTTCTGCTGACGCTCCAATTCGGCCGCACGCTGCGCGATTTCCGCTTTGGTCATGCCGACCTCCGAGCTCAACTGCTGCTTGAACTCGGAAGAAGCCTCATGAATACGGTTATTGAGATCGGCTTGAGCTGTTTCCAGGGCCTGCTGTTTCTGCTCAACCGCGGTAAGCCGGTTGCGCAGGTCGTAGAGCAGGTAGAGCGATGCGACGACATAGATCGCAGCAATCGCCAATAATACATATTTCAGAATTGCACTCTGACCGGAGGAATATCGAACAGGAGGAGCCTCTTCGATAGGACTGCCCTGAGGTTGTTCAAATAACATCTATACATCCTTTCTATTATCAATTCTCGGGTCTCAACAAAGCCCTGTCAATCATCGTGAGATGCATTCTAGGGCCGTTTAGGAATTACTGTGATCCGATTGGAACGGGTAGTGCGGCGCTTCAGCGCCGCGTTAAGGCGTTCCTTTTTCTTGCCTTGGAGCCGGCTTAAGCCGGCGGCAGACCTGCCGTCGGCTGAAAGCCGACTCGGGTCTTAATGACGGCTATGACGCGGGCCTTGAAGGCCCGCACTACCCGATCACAGTAAAAATAAACTGCTTTAGCTTCCAGTACTTGACAGCACTGATTAGACGAATGACAGGTTGGTACGTTTCTGGGCGCTCACGAATTGCTCGGCAAAGACGGCATAATCGGGCGATCGCAAAGCCCTCCACTACAATCGAATTGTGAAGACATGGGACGTCCTGATCGTTGGTGGAGGCGTGATCGGACTCTCGCTGGCATGGCGCTTGCGGCGCAACGGCGCCAGCGTTCTCGTTGTCGAAAAAGGCGAGCCTGCGCGCGAAGCTACGCACGCCGCAGGCGGCATGATCGCGCACTGCGATCCCCACAATCCGCCTGCCTTGGCCGAGATGATTGCGGCCAGCGCGCGCCTGTATCCCGAATTTGTGCGCGAGTTGCGCGACGGGGCTTTCGAGTCGCCCGACCTTCGTGACGCCGGAACCATCGCTTTCTTCCAAGCGGACCAGACGCCAAACTGTCCCGGAGCTCGCTCCGTTGACGATCGCGAGCTTTCCAGCCTAGAGCCGCTCATAGCGTTTCGCGGATCGGCATTTTGGCTGCCTGAGCGCAGCGTCGATCCGCGCAAACTGGGGAGCGCATTGGAAAAAGCTGCAAGGAACCAGGGCACTGACTTTGCAACCGGATCGGCTGTGACCGAAGTTGCCGTTCTCGGTAGGCGTGCGACCGGGGTTCGTACCGCAAAATCGTTTTATGCCGCGGGCGCGGTCGTGAACTGTGCCGGCGCGTGGGCTGCTCAGATCAAGCCCCTTGGCGCGCCAACGCACCCTGTCAAAGGGCAAATGCTTTGCGTCGTGCAGGCCCATCCAACCCAAGCAAAGGAGGCTTGGGTGGGGCACCCGCAGGGAACCCATCATTCCGGGCTGCTGATTCAGCACACCATTCGT
>Ga0209040_10001113_pt1 | contig 20968 bp, 17 predicted proteins | sample BogFormECP12_OM3_FD_188240 | JGI IMG/M metagenome (GOLD analysis project Ga0209040, IMG submission 188240) | Bog forest soil microbial communities from Calvert Island, British Columbia, Canada - ECP12_OM3 (SPAdes) (version 2) | ecosystem: Environmental > Aquatic > Freshwater > Wetlands > Bog ... | reverse complement strand
CCGAAGCTCTGCGAAAGAACCTGCCGGCTGGCGTAAAAGTGGTTGTCTGCGGCTCGACACTTGAGGACGAAGAAAGGGTGCTTCTTGATTCGTTGCCGCCGGATGTCGTCACCATTCTCGCCCCCCGCCACCCCGAGCGATTCAGCGTCGTCGAAAAGCTGCTCTCGCAGCGTAAAGCCCCGTTCCTCCTGCGTTCCCGATGGATGCAATCGCCGACTCCTATCGCCGCAGGCACTGTCTTCATGCTCGATTCGATCGGTGAGCTGGCCTCGGTCTATTCGCTCGCTGACCTTGCCGTGGTGGGCGGCGGTTTTCTCCGGCCGGGCGGCCACAATCCGCTGGAACCCGCGCAATTCGGCGTGCCCGTAGTGATGGGACCGCACTATGAGAACTTCCGCGGCATCGTAGACCGCCTGTCCGCAGCGGACGCGATCGCAGTGGTCGATCTTCCGGTGTTGCAGGGCACATTCCAGCGGCTTTTGACGGATGGGCGCGCCGCGCGTGAGATGGGCGAGCGAGCACGCAAGGCCTTCGAGAGCGAAGCCGGAGCCACCGAAACCGCAGTCGATGCGCTGCTCGGGATCGTTGGATTGCGCGTCGGGACGCACCGGTGAGCCGGCCGATATTAGCGCCGCTCGTGCCACTCTACGCCGCGGCTCTGGGTACGAAGAACTTCGCCTACGAACACGGCTGGTTCAAACCAAAGCAACTCGAATCGCCCGTGATCAGCGTGGGCAATCTTTCCGTCGGCGGGGCAGGGAAGACGCCCGTGGTGATCCGCCTCGCGCAGCTACTTACTGAGCAGGGCCAACGAGTTGACGTGCTCTCCCGAGGCTATGGCCGCAGCACACAGAACACAGCGCGCGTCGACGCGGAAGGCTCTGCCGGGCAATATGGCGACGAGCCGATTCTGATTGCACGCAACGCCGCCGTTCCCGTCTGGGTGGGCGCGGATCGCTTCGAAGCCGGAGCCCTCGCCGAGCGCTCTCAGAGGGCACCTGGCATCCATCTCCTCGACGACGGATTTCAGCATCGCCAGCTCGCACGCGCCGTAGACATAGTCGTCCTTCACCGCAGTGATCTCGATGAGCGTTTGCTGCCGGCGGGGCAATTGCGCGAGCCGCTGTCAGCTCTCAAGCGCGCCTCAATCATCGTGCTCCGCGCCGAAGACAGGCACTTCGAAAATGAACTGCGAAGACGCGGCATCCACGCACCCATTTGGATTCAGCATCGCCGCCTCGTGGTCGAGGCTTCAGCGCAGGTAGTCGCATTTTGCGGCATTGCTCGTCCCGAGGAGTTTTTCGCCGCCCTGCGCGCAAGCGGAATAGAGATCGCTGCGGCCTCTCAGTATCGCGATCATCACGCTTACACCGATTCAGACCTCAAGCACCTCATCCAGCTTCGCAATACGCATCAGGCAACAAGCTTTCTCACGACAGAAAAAGACTGGGTGCGTCTGACCGCGCCTCAAAGAGCGCGGCTGGAGCCGTTGAACGCGGCCCGGCTTGAAGTTGTGTTCGAAAATGAGACAGCCGTGACCGCGCAATTACTCACCCTGCTTGTGAGAAAATAGGGAATTGTCTCCAGCAGAAAAGCAGTTCCGTGTACTCATCGTGAGGCTTGGCGCGATGGGGGATATTCTCCATGCCTTGCCGGCCATCACAGCGCTGCGCGCAGCGCATCCTGAGTGGTTTCTGGGTTGGGCGGTCGAGCCGCAGTGGCGCGACCTGCTCTGCGCGGGCGGGTGCGACCACCGTGGTCCGCGCATGCCTGTTGTAGACGCGATTCATGTCGTGCCCGCCAAACGGTGGGCCCACGCGCCTCTCAGCACGACGACGCTGCGCGATATCCGGCGCGTGCGACGCGAACTTCGCGGGGCCCGATACGACATCTGCATCGATCTGCAGGGAGCCGTGCGCTCCGCTTTCATTGGTCGGTGGGCGCGCGCGTCGCGCTTGATTGGAGAAGACAAGCCACGGGAGCACGCCGCACGGTGGCTCTTCAGCGAGCGTGTGCAGACGCGGGGAGTGCATGTGATCGAGCAGGCCATCGAAGTGGCCAACGCCGTTGCGGGAGAATCGCTGCCGGCGATGTTGCCGCTGCTGACCATGGATGCAAATGCCGAGACCGAGGCCAATAGCCTTGCGCAACCGCTTGTTCTCATCAGTCCCGGGGCCGGCTGGGGCGCGAAGCGCTGGCCCACCGAGCGCTACGCTGCAGTGGCGCGTTGGCTTCATCAGGCGGGATACAAAGTGGTGATCAACACTGGACCGGGTGAGGAGTCGATCACGCGAGAACTGGTCTCCCTGAGCGGCGGAACGGCAACGACTCTACGGCTCACAATCACTGAACTGATCGCGATTACGCGCCGCGCCGCGCTCGTCATTGCCGGCGACACCGGCCCGCTGCATCTCGCCTCCGCGTTAGGCAAGCCGGTCGTGGGCATCTTTGGACCCACCGATCCCGCGCGCAACGGTCCCTTCTGGGGCAGTTTCAAAGTCCTGCGGCATCCCGAGAGCCGGCGCGATCACGCGCGCCATGCGGAGCCGGAGGCCGGTCTGTTAACTATCACGCCGGAGGCCGTACTGGATGCCGCGATGGAATTGCTCAAGGAGACGAAGTAGTGCAGGGCGGCTGGAGCAAAATCGCAAAGCGCATCCGCGTGCCCATGGGCTTTGCCTTCGTGGTGCTTTATCTCTGGCTGGCCCGGCCTACCCTTATGTTTATCGCATTGAGCCTGATTCTTGTAATTCCCGGAATCTGGCTGCGCGCTTATGCCTCCGGATACGTCAAAAAGAATACTGAGCTCACCGTGACCGGGCCCTACGCGTTCACACGCAATCCGCTGTATCTGGGTTCCATGCTGATCGCCTTTGGCTTCGCGCTGGCTTCGCGCAGCATCTGGATTGGAGTGGCCCTGGCGGTGCTCTTTGCCCTCATTTATGTTCCGGTGATCCGGTCGGAAGAAGCATTTTTACGATCGAAGTTTGACGCTTTCGATGCCTATGCGGCGTGCGTCCCGCGGCTGTTGCCGCGTCTGGTCCCGGCGCAGGCAGACAACGGCGAGCGCGGCAGTTTTTCGGTAGCTTTGTATCGAAAGCACCGCGAGTACAATGCACTGATAGGTGCGGTGGCGATCTATGCGGCTCTCGCGCTGCGGATCTATTTCTCCAGTTGAACGTTCTTGGATAGAGCGCGGCAGCCTCGCGCAGGTGAGTATTTGATTTGATTTGGCGTCGTAGATTGTTTCCCATTACCTGCCTGCTATTGCTGGCAACTCTTAACGCGGAGACCCCTCAACTGCCTCCGCCGCTGCGCGCTCCGCGTGCAGGCTTCACTTTTCCCGCAAAGCAAACATTGAATTACGCCGTCGACTGGCGAGTCTTTCCGGCAGGCGTAGTCGCGTTTCACCTCGAAGCCGACGGCGATCAGCAGCGCGTCTCCGTCACCGCGGACACGGTGGGCGCGGTCAATCTGCTGTTTCGTGTCAGCGACCGCTTTCAGTCTTCTTTCAATCGAGCCACCGGTTGCTCCGCAGGTTTCTCAAAACAGATCATCGAAGGGCGCCGGCAGGTGAACAGCGATCTGAAGTTCAACTACGCCGAGAGCAAAGCCGTATACACCGAGAAAAATCTAATCTCTGGAATCAGCAAAAACCAGGAAGTAGCGATTCCGTCGTGCGTGACCGATTCGCTCTCCGCGATTTTTTACGCCGCCTCACAGCCCATGACCGTTGGCCAGAGCTTTCAGATGCCGCTGGGCGACACGATGAAGACCATCCCCGTGACCATGAAGGTGGAAGGCCGCGAAGAGGTGAATACGCCTGCTGGGGCGTTTCAGACGCTCCGTGTGGAACCGACCGCGGATGCGGGTGTCGTAAAGAACCGCGGCAACATCTGGATCTGGTTCACAGACGACGACCGCCGCATGCCCGTGCAGATGCGCGCCCGATTCTTCTGGGGCACCATCACCTTCCGCCTGACTTCTGTCGAGCAAAAATAGGGCGTTTCCGGGGTCCCCACGAACAGGTTCTCGTTCGTGGGGTGGCAACTACTGGATTCGATATCGTTCGCGCATCAGCCGCTGCAGGCGCGGCCTGTAGATGAGGTCGTAGGCGAGTTCCTTGTCGGGAAACATGGCGAGCGCGGCGCGCCGGCTGTCGGCGACCATCTCGGAGGCTTCATCGATGGTGAGCGTACTGTCCTGCCCGATGACCGACATGATCATGTCCATCATCATTTGCAGGCGGCGCAGCTTGCGCTGTTCCTCTTTCAGTTCTTCGGGGCTTTGTATCGGAGTTGCTTCTGAAGCGGGGTTAAAGACTGGATGGGGAAGATCCGCGGAGCCTGCCGTGTCGTGTGAGCCCATGTACTCAAATTCCTCCCTTGCGAGGCATCGTACAACGGTATGGACGCTGGTGGGCGGAAAAAAGATTCTCCGCCTGTGGATCATTGGGCACGCGCGTCAAATCAGTACACATCAGTGCCCGGTCGCCGCCCACGGCCTTGCAGTCACGTGCTCTCCGTCGAGATAAAAGCTCGTAAGGCCGAGCATGTCCGTGCGATACGTGGCCACGTGCGCAGCCTGCAGTTCTTCCAGCACTTCATGCCGGGGATGCCCATAAAAATTGCGCTTGCCGACCGAAATTGCCGACCAGGAAGGAGAGACGGCATCCAGAAACGCGGGCGTGGTCGACGTTTTGCTGCCGTGATGTCCCACTTTGAGCAGATCCGACTTGAGGCCGCCGGCGGCGACCATGCGGGCCTCGCTGGGCGCTTCCGCATCGCCCTCGAGGAGTGCCGACGTCTTGCCGTAGCTCACCCGCAGCACCAGTGAATCGTTGTTGGCTGGCGCAATGCCGGGCTGATAATTGTTCTGCGGCGCAAGCACGCGTATCGAGGTAGCCCCAAACGAGAATGTATCCCCGGCAGTGTGTGGCACTATCCGCGTCCCAAGGTGCCCGGCTTCATCCAGCAGCCGGTCGTATGCCGGCACATCGGGATTTCTTCCCACCCAAAGCTCGCGCGGCCGGAAGTTGGCAAGAATCGCGGCCATGCCGCCTATGTGATCGGCATGCGCGTGGGTGATGGCGACCGCATCGAGACGTCGGATGCCGCGCGACCACAGCACCGGAGAAACAACGTCTTCGCCCACGTCGAAATTCGTCTCCGGCGAGGCCCCGGCCAGCCCTCCCGCATCAATCAGCAGCGTCTTGCCGTCGGGCGTCACCACAAGCAGCGAATCTCCCTGCCCTACGTCGATCGCAGTGACTTCGAGTTGCCCGATGCGGCGTGCGATCGGATGCGGGATGACAATGACAGCCGCCCCCACCGCCAGCGCTAACCCCGCAACGCCAGGCCCGAAACGCCGCATGCGCACCGCACAGATGGCAAGGATCGCCAGCAGTATCCATGTCGCAGCCATCCCCATACCCGGCATGGGAATGCGCAGATCTCCGGCGTGCATGCCGGAGAAGATGGAAACGATTCGCAGCACGGTGTGTAGAATCGCCGCCGTGGCCGCTCCCGGTAGGAACGCAACCGAAGGCCAGAGCAATAACACCGCAAATGTGAGCAGCGCACACGGCAGCAGCACACCCAGAAACGGCACAATCAGCAGGTTGACCGGCAGCGCCAGCAACGTAACGCGATGGAAGTAGACGGCCATCGGCAGCATCATGAAAAGCTCGATCGATAGCGAAACTACAAGCAGTTCTGCGACGCGCAGCCCTAGCCGGATCGCAAAGGGAAGAGCCCTCCACGCGAGAAATTTGCCGGTCAAAGGACGCAGGTGATACGCCAGCATCCGTATGCTCACTCGAAACTGCGCCAGTCGTGGCGGGAGCGCAGGATCGATCCGCAGCACGGGCAGATTGCGCATCGCGCGCAGGTAAGGGCCAAAGCTCCGCTCCGCGACGGGCGCTGCAATGCCGGCGATGGCAAAGACCGAAAGCAGCGTCATCTGCAGTCCCGAGTCGAAGAGGGAACCGGGGTCAGCCGCCAGCATTACCAACGCGACCACGCCAATCACGTTAAGCGCCACTCGCTCGCGCCAGAGCAGGCGGCCAATCAGATAGAGAGTCACCATCCAGAAAGCGCGCTCCACCGGTTGCCCGAATCCCGTGAACAGCGCATAGCCGAAGGAGCACGCGATGGTCACCAGCGAGGCCCACACTCGCGAAAGCCTCAACCGCTGCGCAATCCAAAAGATGATGCTCGAAAAAATTGCCAGATGCAGGCCAGAGACTACCAGCAGATGAAACGATCCGGTGCGCTCGAAACCAACGCGCACCCGATGTTGCAAATAGCTGCGGTCGCCAGTCAACATCGCCGTCAACATGGCCGCGTCCTGATTGTCGATACGCAGATAAGCAGGCACCCGGAATTGGGCGGCGCTATTGGCCAGGCCAATGAGCCGCGAACTCGCAGCCAGTTGAAGAGAATGCAGACGGCATGCCAGGCTGCTCCGCTGCCCCCTCGCGATCACCGCGAATTTCTCTGCCTTTACGCTGGCTAGTGCGCCGATACCCTGACGGCGCAAATATTCGCTTGCGTCCCACACGCCCGGATCGAGATATCTCTCCTCAGCATGCATGGCCAGCGTAGCGCGCACGCTGTCTCCGCAGGAGATGCGCGGGAAGATTTCTTCAACAGGTAGGTAGAGGGTCACGCGCACAGTCGAATCCGGAACGGAACGCAGACGCACGTCGATCTGCCGGCTATGTTCTTCGTGAGTCTTCGTCGAGAAAGGAGTCGTCGAAACCACTGTCCGCACTGGGCCAAGCCGAACGACCTCGCCCTCCACCACGCGCGGCGTATAGTCCGCCAGCAACGCCAACTGCCTTTGCGGATTCACCGCAGGCGCAATCTCGGAGCACAGCATGCCCAGCAGCACATACACCAAAGCCGCCGCCAGCCAGGCCAAGCGCGGAGTACACGCACATGCGCACGCGGCCGCGGCAGACGACGCCAGCAGCGATACCAGCAGCCATCCCGGCAGAAACCAGAAGAAATGCGCGCAAAGAATCCCGACAGCAAAGCAAACCGCTCCGAAGAGCGCAGATGCGGGAAGAGAACGCGACGGCGCACCTGCCTTAACCGCGGACAACCGCGCCACGACAGCCTGTGCCCTTGCCGGAATGGTCGCCGTAGCCATTTAGGGCCTGTTAACACTATTAGGACGACAGCGACAGGAGCCAATCTTCCCGGGTTCTAGGAACGAGGAGCGACGAATATTCGACATCTTCGAGCGACGAGGGACAACGAAACCGGGAAAATCGGCCCTGTCCCTCCGGGTTGCGGCGAAAATCGATCCATACTTCGTTGTCATCCTTGCCCGTGGTCCCGCCACGCCCTGCGGATTCCGCCTCGTCTGGACCGATTTTTTCTCGCAACGCTGCTCGCCCTAATAGTGTTAACAGGCCCTAACACCATCACCCGCGAACGGCGCGCGATAGTGCCTAGCTTAGCGACAGTATCGCGACGCTTTCCAGGTGGAAGGTCTGCGGAAAAAGATCCACCATGTACATGTTCTTGAGGTGATAGCCAGAGTCTAGCAATGATTTCAGATCCCGCGACAAAGTCGCCGGATCGCACGAAACGTAAGTAATGTGCTGCGGGCGAATCTCCCCCAGCAGCGTCGTGACGTCCTTGCCCAGGCCGGCGCGGGGCGGATCGACGACTACAAGATCCGGCCTCGGCTGTCTGCCCACCCGGCGCAGAAAATCAAGCGTGGTCGAAGCGACTATGCGGTGCAAGCCGCCTGTGAGATTGCGCCGCAAATCCCGGACTGAGCCTGCCGCCGATTCGACGGCAACAACCTGCTCGAAGCGCGAAGCCAATGCGTGCGCAAACAGACCCACTCCGGCGTACAGATCCCAAGCCAGTGCGCCAGTGTGGCCCCCAACTACCAGCTCGACTAGCGCATCGATCAGGAATCGATTCACCTGAAAGAACGATCCCAGGCTCAAGCGATAATCATGTCCAGCTGCTTTGTACGTAAGCGCCTGCTCGCCCGCCAGCGCGAGCACTTTACCTGTCTTTTTGCCGCGTTCAGAAGAGAAAACAGCACCGCCGCCAATCTGCGGGATCGAAGCGACCAATTGCGGCCACAGCCGTTGAAAATCCTCCTTCGCCGCCTTTGGCCCGCGGCAGCTCCACAGTGAAAGCAGGATCGAGCTCTGCTCCGCGTTCGTGAAGAACTCGATCTCTTCGAAGCACTCGCCGAGCCGCCACTCCTTTCCGCGGAGCAGAGAGGCCTTTAGCGCGTCTTCCAGAACCGGGGCCGCAATTGGACACTCATTCACCGGCAGATTCGCATGTGATCCGCGCCTCTTGTAGCACAGCATCGAAGACGCGCGGTCTACATGCAGCCGAATGCGGTTTCGGTAGCCGAGCGACTCGCCCTGCGCCACCGTGATCGCGGGAATCTCCTTCAGATGCGCGCGCTCCAGAGTCTCGCGCAGAATCTGTGCCTTCATTTCGACCTGTTGAGCATAGCTCGAGTGCTGATAGTGGCAGCCGCCGCACTCGCCAAAGTAAGAGCAGGGCGGCGAAACCCGCGTGGGTGAAGCCTCCAGCACACTATCCAGCTCAGCGCTGGCATAACTCGCGTGATCTTCGGTTATATGCGCTTCCACCACTTCGTCCGGCAGCGTAAACGGAACGAAGATGGCTTTGCCATCGGCGCGCGCGAGTCCAGCTCCGCCGTAGATAGCTCTTTCGATCCGCAGCTTCATCCCTGGCTCATGTAGAACAGGCTGAGGCGCGGCAAGCCATAATTCACCAACAGTTGCTTCTGCACAAACTGGTGCTCCACCTGGCGTAGTTGCACGGCGCCCATGCGATTGCGATACGGCGCAAGCTCGCGAGCGCTTTCCTCTCGCATCGCAACCAGATCGGCCTCCGGCGTCGTCGCCGTCAGCACGCTGAAGAGCTTTTCTTCCATCACCGTCAGCCGCCGTTCCAGCTCTTCAAGATTCGGCACCGCCGCCTTCACCTCTTTCGCAGCCCCGCGCAGGCTCTCCGCAAGCTGGTGCGCGACTTCCCGTGCAAGACCAGCCAGCGTGGCCCCGTCCAATTGTCCTGCGCAAATTTCCAGATGAGCTGCGATCCGCTCCTGCTCGAAGCCCGGAGCTGGTCCCGAGCTCTTATCCGCCGGCTGCGCGCCGACCGAAGCTTCCTTCATATCCTCGACCGCGGCCATCACTTCCTGCACGCAGTAGGCGAGCCCATTGATGCGGCGCACGCGTGCTCGCCCTTTGCGTGCATCATATTTATCGAACGTGGCGTCGATGCCGCGCAACACGGCTTCCAGCGGAATCCCCGCTTCGCGCCACGTCTCAATCAGCGCCCAGTCGAGCGTCGAGAGCAGCAACAGCGATCCTCGACGCCGTTGAAACTGATCTTCGATTTCCGTGAAGTAATTGAAGTAGTTTTCCAAACTCGAGCTCAGGCCTTCGCCCGCGCGCCATCGCCTGGATGGTTGCGGACCTTCGCGCCTCCATGTTTCGCCGACCCATGCTTCGCAGACACGTTGCGCGCATAGATGATCCGGAGGCCCTCAAGCGTAAGCGTGTCGTTGACTTCGGTGATGTACTTCGATTCATCCGCGATCAGGTGCGCCAGGCCGCCGGTTGCCACGCAGGTTGTTTCCGGTCCAAGTTCAGCGATCATGCGCTCAAGGATGCTGTCTACCAGCCCAATGTGCCCGTAAAACAAGCCAATCTGAAGATTATCGACCGTGTTGGTCCCGATCACCTTCGGCGGGCGCTTGATCTCCACCCGCGGCAGCCTTGCCGCACGCGCAAAGAGTGCTTCCGCCGATATATTCAGCCCCGGAGCGATCGCACCGCCCAGAAATTCGCCTTTGCGCGAGATGACATCGAAGTTTGTCGCCGTGCCGAAGTCGACCACGATACACGGGCCGCCATAACGTTCAAACGCGCCCACGCAGTTCGCCACGCGGTCGGCGCCCACTTCGCTGGGATTGTCGGTGAGAATCGGCAGCCCGGTCTTTACGCCCGGCTCGATAAAGACAGGCTTCTGCTTGAAGTAGCGTTCGCAAAATGTACGCAGAATCCAGTCGACCGGGGGCACGACCGACGCAATAATGATGCCCGTGATCTCGCTGCTTCCAACGCCTTCGCCCTGCAGCAGGTTGCGAATCAGGATGCCGTATTCATCCGCCGTCTGCGCGTGGCGCGTGCTGATGCGCCAGGTGATGCGCAACTCGCCCGGCAATCCATCCACCAGCGGATAGAGCGCGATCACCGTATTCGTATTGTTTACGTTGAGTGCAAGCAGCATGCAGTCACCGGTTCAAATTTTGATTTTGCTCGCGCACGCCGCCCGAAAAAACTGTTCGCAGCCCCTCAGGCGTTCGAATTTGCAAAAAACCGCGCGAGTCCAGCCCCTCTGTCACGCCCGCATAGCCGTCGAGCTCGTCCACGTATACGCGCTTGCCGCGAACCCACGAAGAGGAGCGCTCGAGCCGCGCCAGGATACTCGCCGTTGCCCGGGGCATATTTTCCGAAGCAATCAGCGCATTTACCTCGCGGTCCAGCGATTGTAGCAAAGCCATCAGCAGCTCTTGGCGCGGCCAGTCGCGACCCGTCTCGATAAAGAGCGACGTAGCAACCTCGCGCAGCTCCGGCGGAAACTGCTGCTGGTGCACATTGATGCCAATGCCAATCACCATGTGCCGGATACGCGTGACCTCGGCATTCAGCTCGCTGAGGATGCCGCAGAATTTTCGGCGGCCAAAGAGCAGGTCATTGGGCCAGCGCAGATCGGCCTTGAGCGAAGTGAGCTGTTCAACAGCATCGTGCACGGCCAGACCCGCGGCGAGCGACAGCCAAAGCGCATCGGCCGGCGCCAGTCGCGGTCGAAGTAGCACGCTTACATAGAGGCCCGACCCGGGCGGCGATTCCCATCCGTGCGCCCCGCGCCCCCGCCCAGCCGTCTGCTCATCGGCCACGTACACCATACCCTCCGGTGCTCCACCGTCTGCCTCGGCCATGGCGTGCGTATTCGTCGAGTGGATGGTCGGGAAGAAGCGGATCTTACCCGCGAAGCGCGTTCCGTCGAGTGCGGCAACATCCAATCCGGATTCAAAGGCGGGTATCGCCACGGGACTAATAAATCTCCGCGGTGATGCGCATGCTCAGGTCGACCGCCGCAGCGGAGTGCGTCAGCGCGCCAACCGAGATGTAATCCACGCCGGTGAGCGCGTACTTGCGGATATTGTCGAGCACAATGCCGCCCGAGGCCTCGATAGGAATCTTCCCCTTCCGATCGAGGACGATGCCCACAGCCTTCTTCACCTCGGCAGGGCTCATATTGTCGAGCAGCAGCGATTCGGCGCCGTTGTCGAGGGCCGTCTTCAGCTCCTCAAAGGTGCGAACCTCGATTTCGATGATCTGGCCTTCGCTGCGTAATTCGAGTGCGCGAGCCAACACCTTCTCAATGCCGCCGCCCAGCGAGATGTGATTGTTCTTGATGAGAATGCCGTCGGAGAGATCGAGTCGATGATTCTCTCCGCCGCCGCAGCGCACCGCGTACTTGTCCAGTACCCTCAGACCGGGAACCGTCTTGCGCGTATCGAGCACCTTCGCGCTCGTGCCCGCGACCGCATCCACGTATTGCCGCGTCAGCGTGGCGATGCCGCTCATACGCTGCATCAGGTTCAAAATGACGCGCTCGCAAGCCAGGATCACCCGCGCATTGTGGCGAATCACGGCCACCGCCTGGCCCTTTTTCACGCGCACGCCGTCGAACATCTCTGGATGGCTGATGACTTCGTAACGGCCACTGTTACGTTTATCCAGGCGTGCGAAAATATCGAGAAAGCGCGGAATCGAGCCGAGGCCGGAGATAATGCAATCCTGCTTGGCGATCACCGTGGCCGAGGCGCGCAGAAGGGGATCAATGGTAATGGCAGTTGTGACGTCGCTCGTGGCCTTGTCTTCCAGCAACGCCTGCTCCAGGATGGCCTCAATCCGCTTGGTTTTCCACTCCATATGCTCTCCCGGTCACTGCACGAGCTCTTCGAGCCTTTCGATGGCGTCCAGAGTCTCCTGACGCAGCGCGGCGGATTCTAATGCCTGCTTCTTCAATCCCGCTACCACCTTCTCCGGAGCTTTGACGAGAAAGGATTCGTTTTGCAGCTGGCGCTCCGCGTTGATCAGCAGCTTCTCATACTGCTCCAGCTGCTTGCGCAGGCGTTCGCGCTCTGCCGCTATATCAATCTTCTTCTCGTAGGCGAATCCAACAGTAAAATTAGCCGTCGTTCTGGAATGTGTGGATGGGAGAGCCCAAAGCGATGGAAAGTCAATCGTCGAGACACGCGCCAGTTTGGCGATCACCACGCGGTTCCCGTCCGCAAGCGATTGAATCCTTTCAGGCGCGATGATTTCCACGCCTACCTCTTCACGTTCCGGCACGTCAAGGTCTTTCCGCAAAGCGCGAATCGTGACGATCAACTCCTGCAGCGTTGCCATCTCTGCTTCCACAACTGGGTCCAGAGCCTCATCGAAGGCCTGCGGATAGCGGGACAACGCAATCGACTTCGCCGGAGGGTCGCCGTCGTAGACCGCATGCCACAACTCCTCGGTGATGAATGGCATGAACGGAGAAAGCAGCCGTAGCGCCGCTTCGAATGTGGCCAGCAGCGTTGTCAGTGCAGGCCTCACAGCCGATTGGTCAGCTGTCTGACTAAAGTCGAGGCGCAGCTTCACGATTTCCAGATACCAGTCGCAGAAGTCTCCCCAGAAGAACTGATAAATGAGATTCGCAGCTTCGTGGAAGCGATATTCCGCCAGGGCTTTGTTCACATCCGCGGCAGTGTGGTTCAGCCGCGAGACGATCCAGCGTGCTTCAATCGGCGCACCGGCTTCCGGACCGAACGAATCGACCAGGGTGTCGGGATTGACATAAATCCCCGCCCGCGACGCGCGCTCCACGTTCATAAAGATGAACCGCGCCGCATTCCATATCTTATTCGCGAAAGCGCGATACCCCTCGGTCCGCTCCTCGCTGAAGGCAATGTCGGTGCCGGGCGAAGCCATCGCAGCCAGCGTAAAGCGCACTGCATCCGTGCCGAATTTCTCCACTATCTCGATCGGATCGATCACGTTGCCCTTGGTCTTCGACATCTTCTGGCGATCGGCGTCGCGAATCAGCCCATGGATATACACATCCTGAAAGGGCACGGCGTCCTTCAGCGTGCGTTCGGAACCATTCGGCATCGGCACATCGAGCATGAAGTGGCAACCGAACATGATCATGCGCGCGACCCAGAAAAAGAGAATGTCGAAGCCCGTAACCAGCTGCTGCGTGGGATAGAAAATGTCCAGATTGCGCGTGTGCTGAGGCCAGCCGAACACGGTGCAGGGAAGCAGCCCCGACGAAAACCAGGTGTCGAGCACGTCCGTCTCCTGCGTGATCTCCGCGCTCGCGCAATGCGCGCACTTCACCGGAGTCTCCCGCGCCACCGTCGTCTGCTTGCACGTCGCGCAATGCCACGCGGGAATGCGATGTCCCCACCACAATTGGCGCGAAATGCACCAGTCATAGATGTTCCGCATCCACCCGAAATAGGTCTTTGCATACTGCTCCGGAGTGAACCGGATATAGCCCTGCTCAACCGCCGCAATCGCCTTGTCTGCGAGCGGCTGAATCTTCACAAACCACTGCGTCGACAGCCGCGGCTCTACGACCGTTTTGCTTCGGTCGCATTTCCCCACGGAATTCACGTGGTCCTTCACCGCGCCAAGCAGGCCTTGCGCTTCGAGATCGGCCAGCACGCGTTGGCGCGCCTCATGGCGGTCCATTCCCGCGTAAACGCCCGCTTCAGCGTTCATGTGCGCCGTCTCGTCCATCACCGAGATCGCCGGCAGACCGTGACGCTGGCCAATCGCGAAATCGTTGGGATCGTGCGCCGGAGTCACCTTCACCGCGCCTGTGCCGAAGTCCGCGCTCACCCAGCTGTCGGTGATGACCGGAATCTCACGCCCCACCAGCGGCAGCCGTAGCCGCTTGCCGTGCAGATGCTTGTAGCGCTCATCGTCGGGATTCACCGCCACCGCCGTATCGCCGAGCATCGTCTCCGGACGAGTCGTTGCGACCGTGACGAATTCTCCCGGATCCTCGACCACCGGATACCGAATCTCCCACAGCTTGCCCTGCTGCTCTTCGTGGACCACCTCAAGGTCGCTGATGGCCGTCTGGCAGTCCGGGCACCAGTTCACGATGTAATCGCCGCGATAGATCAGCCCCTGCTCGTACAGCCGGACAAAGGCCTCCCGGACGGCGACCGAGAGGTTCTCATCCATCGTGAAGTATTCGCGCGACCAGTCGACGCTCGTCCCCAGCCGCTTCATCTGCTGGAGGATTGCCCCGCCGTAGTGCTTCTTCCACTCCCACACGCGTGCCTCAAAGGCCTCGCGCCCGATTGCCAGCCGGCTTGTCCCCTCACTCTCTAACTGCTTTGAGACCATCAACTGCGTGGCGATACCGGCATGATCGGTTCCCGGCAGCCACAGCGTCAGATCGCCGCACATGCGATGCCAGCGAACCAGGATGTCCGACTCCGTGTGCTCGAACATGTGCCCCATGTGCAGATTGCCCGTCACATTCGGCGGAGGCAGCAGCATGGTGAAGACAGGGGTTTGCGTCGGGTTTTCAGGCGAAGGGACGTCGAACAGATGCTGGTCTACCCAATAGGCGGCCCAGCGATCTTCAATCGCGCTGGGATCATAAGCTTTCTGGAGGTCTTGGGGCATTCGATACAGGGCATTCCAGTGAGAAGACAACCCTTTACGATAGCACGGCAAGCAGGCGAAGCCCGGCATTCAATCAGGCTCAGAGCTGCTCACGGTCTGTTCGCAGCTTCGATCGCCTCCAGGCACGTCAGCGAGAGATCGTCGCCCCTTGCCTTCAGTTCTTTCCGAACCTGCTGCAACTGGGCCGCAGACATCCCGTCGCCAGTTGATGTCCCGGCAAGGTCGCATAACTGCTTCTGCGTCGCTGGCGAAAAGCGCCGCATCGTATCGAAAAACTCCGCCGTGCCATCGGTCACCAGGTTGGCGAAAAACCCGCCCAGGCTCTCCGCGACAACCGGGCTGAAGCTGTCTTTCCCGGTCAGCATCAGCGGCTTCAATACATCTTTATGGCCGCGCGTATACAGCACACTGAGATAGTCCGCAATCTTTCCGTCGCAGCCTGACTTGATTCCCGGATTCGTGCAACCGCGCAGATTTGCTATGAGATAGTCGCGGTTCTTGTCGTAGTTTGAATCGTTCGCCGCGAGCAGAAACGCCACCTGCACGGCTCGCGATCCGCGTGCCGCCTTCTGTGCCGACTGAAGCTCTTTGATGGCCGAACTTCTCTCAGCGGGACCAGGGTCAACCAGTCGATGCGGATCGCCATCCGGCAGGAGCCGCGCCACGATATCGCCCCCGGCTGCCTTCTGCCCCGCGGCGAGAACCGCCGCAAACAGCAGCACGGCAAATCGGATGAAATGCATGCGGGGGATGAGAGAGATTACAGAGATGAATGCGATCTTCGATCGCGGCCGGATCATGAGCTCTCTGGAGTTCCTGGGTACTCCGTCAGAAGGACAATCACTCACGATAGCACAGAAAGCGCGCGCAACCCGTCCGCCTGAGGCCCCCAAACAACACAAAACCAGAACAACTTAAACCAGACCTCGATGGTAGTTAGTCGTCTGGCGTTGACGCCGACGCAGGATTGTCTACCTTTTGAGTGATCTTGGGGGCGCCGATGTGATCAGCGAGTTCATCGCCCGAAAAGCTGTCGGTGAAGCTGGCGTCGATCTCGGGAAGCATGGTCGCGTTCCACGCGAACCACTCGGCAACCATGCGGTCGTAGATCTCCTTGTGCCGCGTCTTGAGGTTGGCGCGTTCCATTGGATCGTCTACGACGTTGAAGAGGAAGGTGTTTTCGAGGATCTTGAGGTACTTCCAGTCCCCGTCGCGGGCAGCGCGCTGGCCGTTCGCCTTAAAGCGCCAGAAGAGCTTGCGCGGGACGGTGGGCGCACCCTGCGCAAGCATCGGCAGTAGGTTGATGCCATCCGGCGGGGAAGCCGCGTCCGGTGAGGTGCCCGCGGCTGCAAGCAGCGTCGGCAGCCAGTCCATTGAGATGGCGACCTGGTCTGTCGTGTGGCCCGCGGGAATGCGGGCGGGCCAGGAGATGATCGCCGGGATACGCAGGCCGCCCTCGAGCAGCTCGGTCTTGCGGCCCGTGAAAGGCCAGGTATCGGCGAAGCGTTCGCCGCCATTGTCGCTGGTGAAGATCACAATGGTGTTCTCCACCAATTCCCGGCTGCGCAGCGCTTCCATCACACGCCCGATCTGCGCGTCCATCTCTTCGATCATGCGCTGATAGGTCTTTTGAGAACCGCCGTCGAAATCGTACAGACTGAGGTGTCCCTGAGCGAGCCGCTTCGACTCGGAATCGTCGCCCGGTGGCTCCCATGGCCAATGGGGCGCGTTGAAGTGGAGGCTGAGCAGGAACGGCTGGCGGGAATCCGCATAGCCATGGATCGCATCGACCGCATGGCTGCCCAGCAGGTCGGTAAGGTATCCGGTCTGTTCGATCTTTACATCGCCATCCCAGAGGTCGTTTGAGTAGGTGTAATAATCGACGGCGCCCACACGGAACCCGTAGAAGTGATCGTACCCACTCTGCAGCGGACCATATTTCGGCAGCCCGCCGAGGTGCCACTTGCCGACCAGGGTTGTGCCGTAACCTGCCTTCCTGAGGAGCGAAGGAAGCGTAGGTTGGTCGGGGGGCAACCCGGCTTCGTGACTGGCGAGCGGCTCCTCCAGCCCAATGGGAAGCCGGTACTGGTAGCGGCCCGTGATGAGTGCGGTGCGCGTCGCGGAGCAGACGGCGGAGTTGGCGTAAGCCTGAACGAATCGCGTGCCGCGCGCAGCTAGCGCATCAATGTTGGGCGTGCGCAGATCGGGGCGGCCGTAGCAGGCCACGTCTGCATAGCCGAGGTCGTCTGCGAGGATAAACACAATGTTCGGCGGGCCCGGACGCGGAGCGCCAAAGACGCTTTCCAGTCCGGATGCGACTACTGCCGCGCCAATCACGGTGCTACGGAGTACGGTGCGGCGGCTGATGAGATTTTTGGAAGCCATCGGAAAAGTAGCCTGGAGGATACCATTTCGACAACAAATCCATCCCCGTTCGCCTATAGTATCGCTACGTCACTGGTTACAGTAAGTTTGCAACGATCACGTGCGGACACACCGCAAACCCGGAGGTCTCAAATCGTGGGAGAGGCTCAGGTAGCAGTCATCAGCGGCAATAAGTCCAGGAACGACCCGCAAGCGGCTCCTGCAAATCAGAGAGATCGGGGTTAGAGCGCTGCTGAACATCGTCGTCGTTGTGGCCGTTGCTGCCGTTGCCTACACCGACTGGGTAGTGGTTGTGAATGTTTCGCTCGGCTATCTTTACATTCTGCCAATCGCCCTGTGTGCGCTGGTCAACCCGCTGCCTCTCACCGTCCCCCTGGCCCTGATTTGTACGTTCCTGCAGGATCTCTTCGGACCGGCGGCAGAATCCCTTCAATTGAGAATTGCTCACAACGCGATTGATCTCGCCGGATTCCTTGTGGTGGGATTTCTCGTCACGCTTATCGCAAAGCAGCAAAACCGGCTCGCGGAGGAGGTGCGACGGCAGCGTGATGAATTCGAACGGGACCTGGTCTTGGCCGCCCAGGTCCAGCGTCAGGTCCTGCCCAAACCGGCAACCTTCTCCGGTCTCGAAGTTGCGGCGACCATGCACCCCGCGCGGCTACTGGGCGGGGACTACTATGACTACTTCCAGATGTCGGACGATGTGATCGATGTCGTGATCGCCGATGTCTCCGGCAAGGGCGCTGCAGCCGCTCTTCTGATGCCATCGCTGGCGGTGGCTCTGCGCCTTCGCGCCCGGGAGCTGAGCGGACCGGCTGAAATCATCAAAGATCTCGACGGTGTGTTCAAGCAGGTTTCGAATCCGGCAACCTTCGTCACCATGTTCTATGCGCGCTTCAACCAGGCCAGGCGAACCCTGCAGTACGCCAGCGGGGGCCATAACCCGCCCATACTCATCCGCCCTAAGACCGGCGAATCTCATCTTTTGGAGGAAGCCGGCCCCATCCTCGGTATTCTTCCCGACGCAAAGTTCTCGAATACAGAAATCCCATTGCAACCGGGTGACATCCTCGCGCTCTACACCGACGGCGTGACCGAACAGGAGAATGAGCAGGGTGAACAATTCTCCGTTGACCGGCTGAATGAAGTCATTGTCAGCAAGGAAAGGAAACCCGCGACAGCGCTCGTAGCCGATATTTCTGAGGCTGTCTTCACCTATGCGGGGACGAAAGAACAGGAGGATGACCTGACCGTCCTGGTCGTGAAGGTTTTATAGCGCAACAGTAAGGGCCGCCCACAGGCGACCCCGTTATTTCGCAGTGACTCCGCTTAGAACGGATTCACCTTGGCCAGGCCCTTCTTCTTCTTGTGCTTGCTCGAAGACTCACCCTTCGCGTCGTAAGGCGCCTTCTTGCCCTTCGTGCCGCTGGCCGTCGCGCCCGTGTTCACCTGCGCTCCACCGCTCTTCACGTCATTGATCTGGTTGGGAGCCTCGGCCGGCTTGTCGACCGCCGGCAGCGGCTGGTTGTTCACCGGGCCCACCGCCTTCACCACCGGAGTAGCAGCCGTGTGCACCGTCGCGTCAACCGCGTCCCCCTTCGCTCCGACCGCTGCGGGAGCTGCCGCGTCCGCGGGCACAGCCGTATTTCCTGCGCCGTTTGGATCGCCCGCCCCCGTTCCTGAAGTGGACGCGCTGCCGCCGCTGTTTACTACTTCGACTGAGACCGTTTTCGTGCTCCCATTGGTTCCCGAGGAATCCGGCACCGTCTCAAACTTCAGCCCCGTCGCCGGCTGATCGGTCCGCGGAGGAGCCGTCCCGTTGCTGATCGCGGTTGCCGTGGCATCCGTGCCATTGGCCGAAACTCCCGGAATCGGCTGACCCTTCATAGCCGCCGTAAACGCCGCCATCGTCTGCTTGCTCACCTCTGGCGCCAGGGTCGGAGCGGGGTCCGTCAGCGAGGGATCGCCCACGCGAGCGGCCTCGACCGTCGATGGTCCATGCTTGACCAGCAGCAGTGCGCGGCTCTTGAGGGTTACATTGATCCGGCTTCCTTCTTCTGCTTCGCTCTCGGCAAGCTGCTGCGCCGTGGGCTCTGGAACCGGCACGCCCATCGCGATCAGCCGGTCCTTGGCGTCTTCCACATGCAGAGTCATCGGATACCGCAACACCACACGCTCCCAAGCCGCGGCAGCGCGATCGTTGTATACCTTCACCAGTTGCGCCTTGGCTGCAGGCGGAATGTTCAGCTTGTTGGCGATCTGCGCCTGGGTCGCATAGGCGTCTCCCAGGGCAATCAGCGTCATGTCGCTGTGGCTGAAGAGCGGATAGGTGTCGGTCACCGTCTGCAGTCGCGCGATCGTCGCCGGCCAGTTCTCATGCGTCGAGTAGAACATCCCGACCTCGTACTGCCGCTGCGCCAGCACCTCCTGCACATCGCGCAGGCGCTGCTTGGCGCGGGGAACCAGCGGTGAATCCGGGAAATCCTGGATCATCGTGCGATATTCCTGCTCTGCGTGAACCACATTCGTCGCGTCGCGGTCGGGCTTCTCCATTTGCTGGAAATAGATGTCACCGACCTTCATCTGCGCTTCGGCCGCTTCCGGAGTGTTGGGGAAGAAGGTGATGAAGTCCTTGTACTCGCCTTCGGCCTGCGTCAGTGCCGCCGACCCGCCTTCCTTGTACCAGGTGTCGCCGATCGCCAGCTTGGCGCGCATCGCGTACTCGGTTTCGGGATAGGTATTCAGCAGTGTCTGCAGATCCAGGCGGGCCACATCGTACTTGCCCTTCTTCAGAGCCAGCATGGCTTTGTCGAAGAGCTCCTTGTCAGGCTGCTTCGACTGCACATTCGCCAGCGGGTTCTGGCTGAGGTCGCCCTGCTTCTTCTTCTTCTTTAAATTCGCATGCGCCGATGGCATGAGCGCCACGCACAACCCGACAACCGCCATCTGGGTAAAAACGCGATTCATAACACCTCAACTATTCCCAACACTCTTGCTCTCGCCCGTTCTAAACTCGTTCCGCGGCAGCCAGTTGCGCCGCCTGCAGCAGTTCGCGCGCGTTCTGCTCGGCGCGTCCGTCGCAGAACACCGCGCTTCCCGCCACCAGCAGGTCCGCTCCAGCTTCGACGACCTGGGCGATCGTATCGTGAGCAACCCCGCCGTCTACCTCAATCCTATAGCCAAGCCCCAGTTCCTGCCGAAGTTCTTTCAGACGCCGTATCTTCTTCAGCGAGTAGGGAATAAAGCTCTGCCCGCCAAACCCCGGATTCACGCTCATTACCAGCACATGATGAACCATGCCCAGTATCGGAATCAGCAGATCAACCTCCGTCGCCGGATTGATCACCACCGCGGGCCGCATCCCATGCTGCTCAATGTGCTCCAGCGTGCGGTGTAAATGCCGGCAAGCCTCGTAGTGGACACTCATCCAGTCGGCCCCCGCATCGGCAAAGGACTCGATGAAGTCGTTCGGATTCTCGATCATCATGTGGCAGTCGATCGGCAGCTTCGTCACCTTGCGCAGCGATCGCAGCACCGGAGGCCCGATCGTCAGATTGGGCACAAAATGCCCGTCCATCACATCGAAATGTATGACGGTGCCGCCGCCCGCTTCGGCAGCCTTGACCTCATCCGCCAGGTGCGCGAAGTCCGCCGACAATATCGATGGAAGCAGCTCAACCAAGATGAAAAAAGTGTATCAGCTTGACGGGCGTCTCAGTTATCGCCCATCTTTTTCGTCGTCAGCTAATGGCTAATGGCTAATGGCTAATGGCTGCACCTTCACATCCGCAAACACAAACC
>Ga0209040_10001112_pt1 | contig 20972 bp, 14 predicted proteins | sample BogFormECP12_OM3_FD_188240 | JGI IMG/M metagenome (GOLD analysis project Ga0209040, IMG submission 188240) | Bog forest soil microbial communities from Calvert Island, British Columbia, Canada - ECP12_OM3 (SPAdes) (version 2) | ecosystem: Environmental > Aquatic > Freshwater > Wetlands > Bog ... | reverse complement strand
GTCGAGAACTACGGCGCGGTCAGGCACGACCTGCTCGCCGGCCTGTTCTCGGGGTCCGGTCTGGTCTGGTACGGAGGCGCGGTCGGCGGGGCGCTCGCGGTGCTCGCGTGGATGCACTGGCGCGGGGCGCTCGAGCTGAGGCTGTTCGACATGTGCGCCACGGCACTCGCGCTCGGCTACGGGATCGGGCGCATCGGCTGCCAGGTGGCCGGTGACGGCGACTACGGGATCCGCTCGAACCTGCCCTGGGCGATGGGCTATCCGCACGGCACGCTCCCCACTCCGCCGGGCGTGCGCGTCCAGCCAACGCCGATCTATGAGACGGTCAGCATGTGCGTGCTCGCCTATCTGCTGTGGCACCTGCGCGACCGCGTGCGCCCGGGTGTGGTGCTCGCGCTGTATCTCGTGGGCAGCGGGCTCGAGCGCTTCCTCGTCGAGTTCATCAGGCGCAACCACGAGGTGCTCGCAGGGCTGACGGCGCCGCAGCTCGAGAGCCTTGCGCTGCTCGCGATCGGGCTGATCTGGCTGGCGGCGCTGGTGCGCCGCGGCGGCGCGGTCGCGCTGCGCGCGGCCGGCGCCTGAGGCCTCGCCCGACGACGCCCCCGCACGCAAGCGATACGCACGCAAGCGATAATCAGCGGCCATGGCCACCGGCACGAGTCTCTCCGACCTGTTCCCGCTCGGCAGCCGGTTGAACGACCTCGGCCGCCTGGAGGTCGGCGGCTGCGACACGATCGAGCTCGCCCGGGAGTTCGGCACGCCCGCCTACGTGGTCGCCGAGGAGGACCTGCGCGCCCGCGCGCGCGCCTTTCTGCAGGCCGGGCGCGACGCCGGCCAGGCGGACTTCCGGGTCGTGTTCGCCTCCAAGGCCTTCCCCTGCACGGCAGTCCTCGAGCTGTTCGCGCAGGAGGGCCTGTGGTGCGACGTGGCCTCCGGCGGCGAGCTCTTCCTGGCGCTGAACGCCGGCTTCGACGCGGCGCGCATCGTCGTGCACGGCAACGCCAAGTCCGAGGCCGAGCTGCGCGGTGCCTTGCGCGAGGGAGTCGCGGCGATCGTGATCGACAACTTCGACGAGATCGACCGCCTCGAGCGCCTGATCGGCGCGGGCGCGGTGGCCGGGGCGGCGGGCTCCCGCTCACAGCCGGTGCTCGTGCGGGTGACGCCGGACGTGAGGGGGGACACGCACGAGAAGATCTCCACCGGGCAGGCCGATTCCAAGTTCGGTTTCGCGATGGCCGACGCGCCGGCTGCGATCGCGCGCGTGCGCGAGGCGCATGGTCTGCTGCTGCAGGGCCTGCATGCACACATCGGCTCGCAGCTGCTCGGCCTGGAGCCCTTTCGCAGAGAGGTCGCGGAGCTCGCCCGCCTCGGCGACTTCCCCGTGTGGGATCTCGGTGGCGGCCTCGGCGTGCGCTACACCGAGCAGCAGCCGGCCCCGCCGTCGATCGAGGAGTACGTGACGGCGCTCGTGCGCGCGGCGCAGGCCCACGGCATGGGCGCGGACGGCAGGCGCCTGCTGATCGAGCCCGGGCGGGCGCTGTGCGCGAACGCGTGCGTCACGCTCTACACCGTCGAGAGCGTCAAGCAGAACGTCTCGCGCTGGGTGGCCGTGGACGGCGGCATGTCGGACAACCTGCGCCCGATGCTCTACGGGGCGCCCTACGAGGCCTACGTGGCCGACCGCTTCGCCGGTGCGAGCAGCTGCGTGCTCGCGGGCAAGCACTGCGAGTCCGGCGACGTCGTCGTCCGCGAGGCCATGCTCGCGGACCCCAAGCCGGGCGACGTCATCGTGACGCCCGCGACGGGCGCCTACGGATACGCGATGGCCAACAACTACAACGGCGTACGCAGGGCGCCGGTGATCTTCTGCAGAGACGGCGACGCACGCGTTGTGGTCAGGCGCGAGACCTTCGAGGAGCTGACCGCGCGCGATGTCCCCTAGAGATGGGTGTGCCGCTGAGGGGGGTGCAGGTGTCCGCTGAGCCGTTCAGGGTCGGCCTGCTCGGCTTCGGCACGGTCGGCTCGGCGTTCGCGGAGCTGCTCGAGCAGCGCGCTGCGGAGATCGAACGCTTCAACGGGCGCAGGCCGGTGATCAGCGGCGTGCTGACACGGACGCGGGGCAGCTTCGAGGAGATCCTCGAGGGAGCGGAGCTGATCGTCGAGCTGATCGGCGGGATCGAACCCGCGCGGGAGTACCTGCTCAGGGCCATGCGCGCCGGCAAGGACGTGGTCAGCGCGAACAAGCAGCTGCTCTCCCAGCACGGCGAGGAGCTCTTCGAGGTCGCCCGCGAGCACGGCGTGAGGCTGCGTTTCGAGGCGGCGGTCGCGGGGGCGGTGCCCGTCGTGCGCGTGCTCGAGGAGTCGCTGTCGGCGACGCCGATCGATCGCATTCACGGGATCGTGAACGGTACGACCAACTACATCCTCACGGAGATGACCCGTGGCCTGAGCTACGCCGAGGCGCTCGCCGCGGCCCAGCGCAGCGGCTACGCCGAGGCCGATCCCGGCGACGACGTCAGCGGACGCGACGCGGCGGCGAAGATGGCGATCCTGGCGCGGCTGGCTTTCGGCAGCCCTGTCCACCTCGACGACGTCTGCTACGAGGGGATCGAGCACCTCCACGGCGACGATCTCGAGTACGCGCGCGAGCTCGGCCTGGGGCTCAAGCTGGTCGGCACCGCAGAGCGTCGCGCGGGTGGGCTATCGGTGCGCGTGCACCCCACGTTCCTGTACTCGGGACATCCACTGGCCAGCGTCTCGGGCTCGTTCAACGCCGTCACGGTCGAGTCCGGCACGATCACCGAGATCACCCTCTCGGGACCGGGCGCCGGGGGGCGCCAGACGGCGAGCGCGGTGCTCGGAGACGTGGTCAGCGTGATGACCGGCGGCGCGCGGCCGCCGGCCCCGCCGCTGGCGCTCGAGCTCGTGGAGGATGTCGACAGCGCCTTCTACCTGCACATGGAGGTCGCCGATCGCCCGGGGGTGCTGGCGGCGGTGACCCAGGTGCTCGGCGAGGCGGACGTGTCGATCAAGTCGGTCGTCCAGCGCGGCATGGGCGAGCGCGCGCGGCTGGTGATGGTCACCCATCCCGTCCTCGAATCGCGCCTGCGCACCGCGGTGGCGCGAATCGGCGAGTTCGACTTCGTGCGCTCGACCCCGCGCGCCATCCGCGTCATCGAAGAGGAGTTCACATGAGCCGAGGAGAGCGCCGATGAGCAGCTGCCACGTGCCCCTGATCGAGCGCTATCGCGAGCGCCTGCCGTTCGCAGCAGGCGACCCGCTGGTGAGCCTGCAGGAGGGATCCACGCCGCTGCTGAAGGCGCCGATCCTCTCGGAGATGGTCGGCACGAGCGTGCGGCTGAAGCTCGAGGGCGCCAACCCGACCGGCTCCTTCAAGGACCGCGGCATGACCTGCGCGGTCTCGGCGGCCGTGCGCGACGGCGCGAAGGCCGTGATCTGCGCCTCGACGGGCAACACGGCGGCCAGTGCGGCGGCCTACGCGGCCCGCGCCGGCATCACCTGCGCGGTGATCGTCCCCGAGGGCAAGATCGCGCAGGGGAAGATGGCCCAGACGCTGATGCACGGCGCGCGCGTGATCTCGCTGGCCGGCAACTTCGACCAGGCGCTCGCGCTCGTGCGCGAGCTCACCGCCACGCACCCCATAGTGCTCGTCAACTCCGTCAACGAGTTCAGGATCGAAGGCCAGAAGACGGCCGCCTTCGAGCTGCACGAGGAGCTCGAGGGGGCGCTCGAGCTGCTCTGCATCCCGGTGGGCAACGCCGGCAACATCACCGCCTACTGGCGCGGGTTCAGCGAGCTCGGAGCCGCCCCGCGGCTGTTCGGCTTCCAGGCCGAGGGCGCCGCTCCGCTCGTGCTCGGGCACCCGGTCGAGCACCCCGAAACGGTGGCCAGCGCGATCCGCATCGGCAACCCCGTGCGCTGGGAGGACGCGATGGCGGCGACGACCGCCTCGCGCGGCGCGATCCGGGCGGTCGCCGACACCGAGATCCTGTCCGCCTACCGTCTGCTCGCGGCGCGCGAAGGGATCTTCTGCGAGCCGGCCTCGGCGGCGTCGGTGGCCGGGCTGCTCAAGTACGGACACGACGGCGCCAACGAGGTCGTGTGCGTGCTGACCGGCCGCGGCCTGAAGGACCCCGAGACGGCGATCGCCAACAACGACGGCAAGGTGATCCAGTGCGTGGCCGAGCGTGGGCCGATCGAGGAAGCGGTGCTGGGTGATCCGTAGGCGGGTCGTGCACGTGCCGGCGTCCTCGGCAAACCTGGGACCGGGATTCGACTGCATGGCCGCCGCGCTGGCGCTGGAGCTGGAGCTGGAGGTGGCTGAGACGGGGAGCTTCGCGGTGGAGACCGACCTGCCGGTGAGCAGGGGGCGCGACAACCTCGCCGTGCGCGCCTTCGAGCGGCTGCACCCGGCCGACGGGTTGACCTTCCGCATGCGCTCCTCGATCCCGCTCATCGGGGGTCTCGGCTCGAGCGCCGCGGCGATCGTTGCGGGGCTGATGGCAGCGGACCACATGTTCGAGCTCGACGAGGACCTGTTCGCGCATGCCAGCGACATGGAGGGTCATCCGGACAACGTCGCCGCTGCGCTGTACGGCGGCTTCGTGTTCAGCGCCGACGGTGAGACCGCGCGTCTGGACCCGCCCACGGGCCTTGAGGCGCTGGTGGTGGTCCCGCAGGAGCCCGTGCGCACGGCTGCCGCGCGCGCCGCCCTCCCGAGCGAGGTGCCGCTCGCCGACGCCGTCTTCAACGTCGCGCACGCCGCCCTGCTGACGCTGGGTCTGGCGCGGGGCGACTGGGATCTGCTCGCGCGTGGGCTGCAGGACCGCCTCCACGAGCACCAGCGCTCGCACCTGTTCCCGCGCTCCTTCGAGCTGGCCGCGCGCGCGGGTGAGTTGGGGGCGCTGGGAGCGACCATCTCGGGGGCCGGCCCGGCGGTGCTGTTCTGGTGCTTCTACGAGCAGACCGGCGGCGTGGCCGAGGCGCTTGGCGGGCAGATCGACGGCTGGGCCACCCTGCTGCGGGTGCCCTTCGAGCCGCAGGGAGCCTACGTGGGCGAGCTCTGAGCGAGCCCCTCCAGGCGCCTGCGGGCGTCGCCCAGGCCACCGAGGCGCTCGAGCACCTCGCCCGCGAGCGCGAGGTAGTCGGCGCCGAGGTCGGGACGATGATCGAGGATCGACCGCGCCCGCTCGGCCGACTCGGCGTAGGCGATCGAGGAGCGGATGACCGCGTCGAAGACCTGCTCGCCGAAGCGCTCCTTCAGCGACGCGAGCGCCTCGCGCGAATGCACCGTTCGCATGTCGGCGACGTTCAGCAGCACTCCCAGCAGGCTCAGGCGGGGATTGAGGCTCTCACGCGCCAGCTCCACCACCTCCATCGCCTGCTCGACCCCCTGCAGCGCGAAATACTGCGCCTCGGCGGTGATCAGTGCCCGGTCTGCGGCGACCAGCGCGTTGATCGTGAGCAGCCCGAGCGAGGGCGGGCAGTCGATGAGGATCACCGCGTAGTCGTCGGGCAGCTCGGCCAGCGCACGCCGCAGCGTCAGCTCGCGGCCGATCTTGCCGCCGAGCATCAGCTCGGTCTCCGCCAGGCTCAGGTTGGCGGGGATGATGTCCTCGTACACGGCCTCGGCCGCCGCCGCGCGCCCCGCGAGCACGTCCGCGATCGTCGGCTCGACGTCGGTGGGCAGGTCGAAGTAGTCCGACAGGTTGCCCTGCGGATCGAGATCGACCGCGAGCGTGGGGACGCCGCTGCGGCGCAGCGCGTCGGCGAGGGTGCGCACCGTGGTCGTCTTGCCGGTGCCGCCCTTCTGGGAGAGCACGGCGATCGTCTGAGCCATAGTTGCCGCGATATTACGCGCCGGCCGGCGCGGAGGCGCGGCGGTGCCTGCGGGGTCCCTCAGCGCCTCAGCCGAAGGTCTGCGCCGACGCCGGTCCCGTGCCCGCCCTGTGCGGGGCATCGGGGGGCGCGAGGACCTGCAGGAAGCTCAACCGGTAGCGTCCCACGATGATCTCGTCCCCGTCCTTCAGCGCCTTGCCTTCGACGCGAGCGCCGTTGACGAAGACGCCGTTGAGGCTGCGGTCATCGAGCAGGCGCACACCGTCGGGATGGCGCACGAGCAGCGCGTGGCGGCGGGAGACGGTCGGGTCGTCGAAGCGCACATCCGCTGCCAGGCTGCGCCCGATGCGGGTCCACTCGCGCGTCAGCGCGATCGTCCGCATCTCGCCGCTGTCCTCGTAGCAGAGATACTCCCCGGCCTGCGCGAGGCGCGCTCGCACCTCGCCCAGCCGAGCGTCCCAGTCGGCCGGCGCGGCCTGGACGAGCGTTCCTTCGTGCTGCTCGCCGTTGCGCGCTCCTGATATGCGATCGGTGCCGAACAGCGAGGCGCGCTGGAAGTCCTGACCGCCGCACTCGGGGCAGTCGGCAAGCGTCTCGCCCGAGCTGGCGAGCGTGAGCGCATAGCCGCAGCGCTGACAGCGGAAGGTCCCCGTACCGACGAAGGTGCCCGAGGTAAGTGACTCCATGCCCTGCTCCTCCGTTTCTTGCTGCCGCGGGGCGCTCCCTCGCCAAGGGAAATACTCGTGGCGATCATAACAAGCCTGTCAACGTGCCCGCGAGATCCCGAATAATGATATCCGACACGTCTGCAGCGACCGGGATCGTGCAGGGCGAGCGCTCGGCAGGAGCGGCGCCGGAGGCGGCGAAATCCGCTCCACCATGTTTTCTGCAGTCACCCATGCCGAGCAGCTAGAGCGCTTCCTGCTGCGCCGCGGAGTGGGCGCGCTGGAGGCCGACCGAAGCCGCTGTGCGGACTGCGGACGCACCCCGCTCGCCGGTGAGCTCGTGCACCTCTTCCACGGGCGCAAGCCGCGGATCGTGTGCGAGCTCTGCCGTCCCGCGCGCGGTGAGGCGCCCGCGGCCAGCGAGCTGGTCCGCCACTGCGAGCACGGCCACGCCGTGCGGCTCACCGCGCGGGCCGCCTAGGCCCCCTCGCGACGCCGCTCGCCGCGGGCCTGTCCGCCGCGGGTCTGCTCGCCGCGCGCGCTGCTGCCGTCGCGGACCGGCTCGGGGTGCCCGTGCCGCCGCCCGCCGTGGCGCGGGCTATTAGACTTGGCCGCGCCTTGGATCCCCTCTCCGTCTCGATCGTCGTGTCGGCCCCGCGCGAGCGGGTGTTCGACTACCTCCAGGACATCGCCAACCACCCCGAGTTCACCGACCACTATCTCGTCGACTGGCACCTCACGCGCCTCGACTCGGTCGGCCGTGGCGCCGGTGCGCGCTTTCGCGTGAAGGCGCCGGGCAACCGCTTCGGCTGGGGCGACGTGACCTTCGCGGAGGTCGAGCGCCCGCATCGGATCGTGGAGGTGGGCCGCACGGGCAAGAACAACCGCATCCGCACCCTCGGCGTCTACGATCTCGTGCCCGCCGCGGCGGGCTCCACGCGCGTGCGCTTCACGCTCGAGACGGTTCCGGCGACGCTCTGGGACCGCGTGGTGGAGGAGCTCGGCGCCCGCAGCTGGATGCGACGCAAGAACGAGCGGGCGATGCGTCGACTGCGCTCGATCATCGAGCAGGGCGAGGGCCGGGGTCATCGCGTCACGGTCGCCGGCGGGTAGACTGCCGCGTCGCATATGTCCAGCCGCCAGTGCAAGTTCCCGCTCGCCGCGCTCGCGGTGCTCGCCGTCCTCGCCTTGAGCGCGTGCGGCGACTCGCACACGAGGGTCACCACCGGCACCTACGCGGGCGAGTCGGGTGCCAACGCCCCCTACCTCAACATCGGTCCCCTCATCTACGAGGTGCAGCTCTCGCGCGAGTTGAACCCTTACAACTCCGAGGACGCCGGCTACCTGGAAGGGCTCTCTCCAGCCGAACGCAAGCTGGCGCCGGGCCAGGAGTGGTTCGGGGTGTTCGTCCAGGTCTACAACAACACCTCGCGGGAACTGCCGGCGGCCAACGAACTGACGATCAGCGACACGCAGAACAACGTGTACACCCCGACGGTCCCGGGTCCGAACAACCCCTACGCCTACCGCGGCGGGACGATCGTGCCGGCGAACGGACAGCTGCCGATGCTCGACACGACCGCCGCCTTCGGCCCCACCCAGGGCCTGCTGCTGCTCTACAAGATCCATGTCGTCTCGCTCGACAACCGCCCGCTGAAGCTGCGGATCGTCAGCCCCAACGACCACTACGAAGCGGTCACGGCCGAGCTCGACGTTTGAGGCACAGTCACGGCCGCGTCTGAGGCACGGTCACGGCCGCGCCTCGACGTCCTGAGCCGGGCCCGCCGGCCCGCCGGGCGCCCGCCCCGCGTACGGGCGCTAGTGGACCGCCTGCAGGCCCGTTTCGAGCACCTGGCGTGCAACCGGCGCGGCCGTGGCGCCGCCGGCGCCGTCTTTGACGAGCATCACGCAGACGACGATCCGCGGCTTCAGGGCCGGCGCGAAGGCGGCGAACCAGGCGTCGGTGTTGCTCGCTTCGGTGCTCGCCCCCCCGCAGCCTTCGGTGCCCGCTTCCTTGCCCGTCGATTCCCCCGAGCCCGCTTCCGGGGCGGTGGCGGTACAGGCCGTCTTCAGTTCGGCGGTGCCCGTCTTGCCCGCCACGGTCACGCCGGGGATCGCCGCCGCGGTGCCTGTGCCGGAGCTCACCACGTCGATCATCAGACGGCGTACGGTGCGTGCGACGGCGGGGCTCGCGACGCGTGGGCCTGTGCCGCTGGGCGAGTCGAGCACGAACGTCGGGCGCGGACGTCGTCCGCCGTCGGCGATGGTCGCGGCGACCGTCGCCATCGCCAGCGGCGTGGCCAGGACCTCGCCCTGTCCGATCGCGGTCGAACCGACGTCCAGTTCGCCCTGGATCTGCGCCGCGGGGGGAAGCGTGCTTTCCGAGGCCCCGGGGACGCCCGGCGGGTGGTTGAAGCCGAAGCCTTCGGCGGTGGCCACCAGGCGCGGCGCGCCGAGCTTGACCCCGAGCGGAGCGAACACCGAGTTGCACGACACGGCGAAGGCGAGTTCGAGCGTGCCGCCGCAGTCCTCGCCGTTCGCATCGTTGAGCTTGACCCCGTCGAGGGTGGCGTACGTGGCGTAAGGGAATTCCGTGCTCGGATCGGCGAGCTTGGCGTTGAGCACGCCGGTTAGGGTGACCATCTTGAAGGTCGAGCCGGGGGGCTGCAGGCCGTCGAGGCCGAGGCCCGCCACCGCGAGGATCTGCCCGCTGGCGGGCTCCATCGCAACGATCCCGCCGAGCTGGCCTCCGAGCGCCGTCACGGCGGCACGCTGCAGCGGCGGCGAAATGGTGCTGCGCACCGCCGGCGCAGCGCGCGCTGTGGCGTAGGCGAGCACGCGCTCGGGGTGTCCGTCCGCTGCATCGACGGCGAGCAGCTCGCCCCCGGGGGTTCCGCGCAGACTGCCATCGAGCGCCTGCTCGAGTCCGCTCACGCCGACGATCGCGGTCGGTTCCAGGCCCTGCGCTTCCAGTTCCGCGCGACGGGCCGCAGGCACAGGGCCGACGCTGCCCACGGCCGCGCTGCCGAGGCTGCCCAGCGGATAGCTGCGGCCGCCTTCCGGCGGTTGCGCTTCCCCGCTCGTCGCAGCGCTCGGGCTTTCCGCCAGCACGCTGCCGTCGCGTGCCAGCAGGGTCGCGCGCCGCGGCAGGGCCGTGTTGCGGCTGAGCCGCTCTCCTTCACGCAGGCCCGGGAAGGCGAGTGAGCGCGACCAGGCGATGCGCGTGCCTTCGCCGCTGCCGGTGAAGCGGAAGGCGAAGCTCAGCGACAGCCGGCCGAACAGGCGGGTCTGAACGTGGACGGGGACGCTCACCACTCCGCCCGAGCCGCCCCGTGCGGAGCCGGCGACCTCGAGCGCGGTCGCGGTCGCTGTGGTCAGCTCGTCGCGATAGGCGGCCGCGAACTCGCCCGCCGAGGTGCTCCGCCGGTCGGCCGCGTCGATGTCGGAGTACATCGCCAGATAGTCGCCCCTGCTCCAGGCGCTGACGAAGCCCTCGGCGAGCCCGTAGCCGGGAGGAGCACCGTGCCCGGCGCCCACCACGACGCCGAGGACGAACGCGATGCCCGCAATCGCGAGCATCGGCCGGGCACGGCGCAGGCGCTGGCGGCGGATCTCAGTCACAGAGCTTGTAGAACATGGCAGGTGACACAGCTGGACTGGATAATTGTCGCGTTCGCGGTGGTGCTCGCCTGGTTCGGCTTCCGCCAGGGCTTCATCGTCGGGGTGCTCTCGTTCGCCGGCTTCGCCGCCGGGGCCTTCGTCGGCACGCGGGTGGGTCCCCTGCTGCTTCCGGAGGGCTCCGCCTCGCCCTACGCTCCGGCCTTCGGCCTGATCGGCGCGTTGCTCGCCGGCGCGATCCTGGCGAGCGGCCTGGAGGGCCTCGGCTTCCGTCTGCGGCGGACGCTGATCGTCCCCGGCCTGGGACTCTTCGACGGGGCGCTCGGCGCGCTGCTGGGCGCAGCGCTCGCACTGGGGATCGTGTGGATAGTGGCTGCGGTGGCCGCGCAGACTCCCGGTCAACGCCAGCTGCGCGCCGACATCCAGCGCTCGGCCATCCTGAGCAAACTCAACGAGATCCTGCCGCCCTCGGGCCCGGTCCTGAATGCGCTCTCGCGACTGGACCCGCTGCCTTCGATCACGGGCCCGTCGCCGGATGTGGCGGCACCCGAACCCCGGATCGCCCACGACCCGGGGGTGCACGCTGCGGCCGCCAGCGTCGTGCGCGTGCTCGGCACCGCCTGCGGGCTGGCGATCGAGGGCTCCGGCTGGGTCGCCGAGCCCGACGTCGTCGTCACCAACGCGCACGTCGTGGCAGGCGAGCAGGAAACGACCGTGGAGGCCGAAGGGCGCCCTCCGGGTCTGCCTGCGGAGGCGATCGCGTTCGACCCCACGCACGACCTCGCCGTCCTGCGCGTGCCCGAACTGAACCGGCCAACGCTCAGCCTGGACTCCGAACCGGCGTCCGGGACCGCCGGGGCGATTCTCGGCTTTCCCGAGAACGGGCCGTTCGACGTACAGCCCGGGCGCATCGGGCGCACCCAGTCCGTGATCACCCAGAACGCCTACGGTCAGGGGCCGGTGACGCGCCTGCTGACGCCGCTGCGCGGCCTCGTGCGCCCGGGCAACTCGGGCGGCCCGCTCGTCGACATCGACGGCCGGGTCCTGACCACCATCTTCGCGGGGACGGTCGGTGGCGGCCCCGCGGGCGGCTACGGCGTCGCCAACGAAACCGTCGCGGCGCTGCTGCGCGAAGCGAACGCCCGCGCGAACGCGGGCGGCGGCGTGAGCACCGGGCCGTGCGCGCCGGGATGAGGCACGTGCCGGACAGCGCGGTCCCGAGGGCGGAGCACCCGCTACGCTGACCGCGATGTCCAAGACGCTGCTGATCGCCGAGAAGCCCTCCGTGGGCCAGGACCTGGCGCGCGTCCTGAAGGGCCCGTTCGAGAAGAAGGAAGGCTTCCTCGAGGGTCCCGAGGAGGTCGTCACCTGGGCCGTCGGGCACCTCGTGCAGCTGGCCGAACCCGAAGCCTACGATCCGAAGTACAAGAGCTGGCGCATGGCAGACCTGCCGATCGTCCCCGAGCCCTTCAAGCTCGAAGTGCGCGACGAGCGCTCGCGCAAGCAGATGGCGGTCGTCACCAAGCAGCTGGGCCGCGAGGACATCGAGCAGGTCGTCAACGCGTGCGACGCCGGGCGCGAGGGCGAGCTGATCTTCGCCTATCTCTTCGAGAAGGCCAAGGGCAAGAAGCCCGTCAAACGGCTGTGGCTGAACTCGATGACGAGCGCCGCGATGAAGAGCGCGCTGGCGGCGCTGCGCCCGGCGGAGGAGTTCGAGCGCCTCGAGCAGGCGGCCCGCTCGCGCTCGGAGGCGGACTGGATCGTGGGCATGAACGCCACCCGCGCGGCCACGATCCGCCTGCGCAGCTCCTTCGACGGCGCGGTCTCGCTGGGACGCGTGCAGACGCCCACGCTGGCCATCGTGGCCCGTCGCGAGGAGGAGATCAGGGCGTTCAAGCCCGAGCCCTACTGGCTGGTCGATGCGACCTTCGCAGCCATGGGCGGGCTGCCCGACGGCGAGCAGGCGGAGGGCGAGCGCGTCTACGTGGGCCACTATCAGGCGCCCCCGGGCAGCCGCGGAGCCACCAAGGGCCCGCGCGTGGGCACCGAGGAGGAGGCGCTTGCGATCGTGGCAGCCTGCGAGGGCCGTCCGGGCACGATCACGAAGCTCGAGAAGAAAGAGCAGCGCGAGAAAGCGCCGATGCTCTACGACCTGACGACCCTGCAGCGCGAGGCCAACAACCGCTACGGCTTCTCCGCCAAGCGCACACTCGGGGCGGCGCAGCGCCTCTACGAGGAGCACAAGGCGCTCACCTATCCGCGGACCAACTCGCGCTACCTGCCGAGCGACATGGTGGAGGAGATAAAGCCGATCGCGGAGCTGGTGGGCACCCACGAGGAGTACCGCAGGGGCGCCGAGTACGTGAGCGGCCTGGACGTGCTGCCGCTGGGTCGGGTCGTCAACGACGAGAAGGTGAGCGACCATCACGCGATCATCCCGACCCGCTCCGAGCACAACCTCGAGAAAATGGGCGCGGACGACAGGCGCATCTATGACATGGTCGCCCGGCGCTTCCTGGCGGTCTTTCATCCCGAGGCGGTGTTCGAGAACACGCGCGTGGAGACCACCGTGCGAGGAGCCGAGCAGGCCGAGCAGGACGCAGGGCACGTGTTTCGCACCCGCGGCAAGCTCCTGCTCGTGCCCGGCTGGCGCGGCGTCTACGACGAGGTCGCAGCGGACGCGCCCGGCGCGGGCGAGGCGCGCGGCGAGGAGGATGAGGAGAGAGATCAGCAGCTGCCCCGGCTGATCGCCGACGAGCCCGTGCAGACACGCAAGATCGAGAGCTCGCGGCGCGAAACCAAACCACCGCGGCGCTACAGCGACGCGTCGCTGCTCGGGGCGATGGAGACGGCGGGCAAGCTGGTCGACGACGACGAGCTGCGCGAGGCGATGAAGGACTCGGGGATCGGCACGCCGGCGACGCGCGCGGCGATCATCGAGCGGCTGATCACGGTCGGCTACCTCGAGCGCGACGGCCGCGCGCTGGTGGCGACCGAGAAGGGCCTGAACGTGGTGAGGCTGCTCGGCGAGCACGCGCTCACCTCGCCCGGGCTGACCGGCAGCTGGGAGCAGCGACTGGGGAAGATCGAGCGCGGCGAGGACTCGCGCAAGGAGTTCATGGGCGACATCGCGGGCTTCGCGCGCGAGACCGTCAAAGAGCTCGACGAGACACTCAAGGACGTGCGCATCCCGCGCGCCAAGCTCGGCCCGTGTCCGGTCTGCGGACACGAGATCTCCGAGAACCGCAAGGGCTACTCGTGCTGGGCGCGCGAGGATCCGGGCTGCGGCTTCGTGATCTGGAAGGCCAAAGCGGGCAAGCAGCTGCCGATCGCGGTGGCCCGCGAGCTGATCAAGACCGGCTACACCGAGCAGGCGGTCACCGGCTTCCGCGGCCGCAGCGGCCGCAGCTTTCGCGCGCACCTGGCCCTCAGCCAGACCGAGGAGGGCAAATGGCGCGTGGAGTTCGACGAGCTGTGGGCCAAGGAGGGCGCCAAGCCGCCCGAGGCGGAGGGCGAGGCGCTCGCCGCGAGCGGCCGGGAGAGCGGGGCGCAGGCCGCCGTCGGCCAGCGCAGCGCCGCCTAGCGCCGCCGCGATTCCTCGCCGCAGGCCTGTCGGCCACTTGCGCGAGGATGGGGGAGGATGGCGATCACGCTGATCACAGGGCCCGCGAACGCGGGCAAGGCCCAGGTGGTGATGGATGAGGTGCGTGCCCACCTGGCCCGCGGCGAGGAGCCGCTGCTGGTGGTGCCCACGCGCGCGGACGCCGACCACTACCTGCGCGAGCTCGCCGGAGCGGGCTCCGCCCTGGGCGCCCGCGTCGAGCTCTTCGATGGTCTGATCGGCGAGGCGGTACGGCGCGCGGGTGTCGCCGAGCCCCTGCTCGGCGAAGGCGCGCGCCGGCGGGCGCTCGCAGCGATTGCCGGGCGCGCGCGCGGCGGTCCCGGCGCGGCGGGCTTCGTGCGCGCGCTGGCCGGCGTGATCGCAGAGCTGCAGGTGCGGCGGGTGAGCCCGCCGCGACTATCCGAGGCGCTGGCGAGCTGGCTGGCCGCGGAAGGGGGCGAGGCCCACGCCGGCGAGCACGCAGCGGAGCTCGGGCGGGTGTTCGCGCGCTACCGCGGCCTGCTCGAGCGGACCGGGCGCCTCGACGCCGAGCAGCGCGCCGTGCGCGCCCTCGACACGCTGCGCCGGACACCGTCGCTGTGGGGTCGCACGCCGGTCCTGTTCTACGGCTTCGACGATCTCACGCGACTGCAGATCGATGCGATCGAGACGCTAGGCGCGGTCGTCGGCGCAGCGGTCACCGTGTCGCTGAGCTACGAGCCCGGGCGCACCGCCTTCGCGGGCCGCGCTGCGACCTTCCAGGCGCTCGCGCCGTCCGCGGCCGAGCACAGGGCCCTGGACGCGCGCGCGGACTACTACGCGCCCGGCTCGCGCGCCGCGCTCAGCCACCTCGAGCGCTCGCTGTTCGAGGCCGACGTCGCGCAGGTCGATCCAGCGGGCGCGATCCGGCTGCTCGAGGGCGGCGGCGAGCGTGCCGAGCTCGAGCTGGTGGCGGGCGAGATCGGCCGGCTGCTGGCCGGCGGCATCGCGCCCGAGGAGATCGCCGTGGTCGTGCGCGCCCCGGCGGCCCGGGCGGACCTGCTCGAAGAGGTCTTCGCGGTGGCCGGCATCCCGTACGCGCTGCGCCGCGCGCGGCCGTTTGCCGACAGCGCGATCGGCAGCGCGCTGTTGGGCCTGCTGCGCAGCGTGCCGCACGAGGGCGAGCACGCCGGCTCGGCCGGGGACCTGCTGGCCTGGCTGCGCGCGCCGGGCCTGCTCGAGCATCCCGAGCTCGCCGACCGGCTCGAGCTGACGGCGCGGCGAGCGGGCGCCGGGAGCGCCGCCCAGGCCCGGCGCCTGTGGGAGCAGCGCCACTGGCGCCTGGAGGCGATCGACCGGCTGCACGCGGCCGCCGAGCGCGACCCGCCCCGCGGGCGCTCGCTCCTGATCGAGCGCGCGGCGCGCGAGCTGGAGTGGCTGTTCTGCGCGCCCAGGCGGGGCACGGCGAGCGTGCTGGCGGGCGCCGAGCTCGACGAGGCCCGGGCGCTCGCGGCCGGACGGCGCGCGCTGGGCGAGCTGCGCGAGCTCGCGCGGGTCGCGCCGGAGCTCGTGCCGCGCGACGCCGCCGAGCTCGCCGGCGCGCTCGAACAGGTCGAGTTCTTCAGCGGCGAGGGACCGACGCCGGGGTGCGTCGCGCTGCTCGACCCGCTCGCGCTTCGCGCGCGGCGGGTCCGCGCGATGTTCGTGTGCGGCCTGCAAGAAGGCGTGTTTCCCGCGCCCGCCCCCGCGCAGCCCTACTTCTCAGAGGAGGAGCGGCGCCGCCTCGCCGAGACCTCGGGTCTGAGGCTCGGCGAGCACGAGGATGCGCTCGCGGCTGAGCGCTACCTGCTGTATGCGGCCGTTTCGCGCCCCGAGGAGCTGCTGTGCCTGAGCTGGCACCTGGCCGACGACGACGGCGAGCCCACCGCCAGGTCGCTGTTCGTGGACGACGTGTGCGACCTCTTCCTCGAGGGCCTCGACGGGGGATCTCAGCCCGGCGCGCACCTGCGCCGGGCGCTCGGCGCCGTTGACCCGCCGGTCCCTTCGCGCGTGCCGGCAGCGCGCGTCGAGGGGCCGCGGCGGGTGCGCGATGAGCGGCTGCTCGCCGAGCTGCGCGAGCGCCCGTGGTCGGCGTCGTCGCTCGAAGCTCTGATCGGCTGTCCGGCCCGCTGGTTTGTCGAGCGCGTGCTCGCGCCCGGCCGCTTCGACCCCGATCCCGAACCGTTGGCGCGCGGCGGGCTGGCCCACGAGGCGCTCAGGGAGACCCTCGAGGGTCTCCGCCGCGAGACGGGCTCGGCCCGCGTCAGCGCGGGCAGCCTCGCACTCGCGCGCGAGCTGCTCGCACGGGCGCTGCGCGAGCAGGAGGCGGCGCGTCCCGTGTCGGTCGCCGAGGAGCGGCGCGCGCCCGCACGGCGCAGGCTGCAGGCCGACCTCGAGCGCTACCTCGAGCACGCGGCCGCCGGCGAGGGGTCGCTCGAGCCGGCCTTCCTCGAGCTTGGCTTCGGCTTCGCGGCCGAGGACGAGCGCGGAGGGGGGGAGGCGCGGCCCGCGGTCGACCTCGGCGATGGCGTGTCGCTGCGCGGGCGCATCGACCGCATCGACGTCGCCCCCGACGGACGGGCGGTCGTGTACGACTACAAGAGCAGTGCCGCGCCCGGCTCCGCGAGCTGGATCAAGGGCGGCAGCGTGCAGGTCGCGCTCTACATGCACGCGGCCGAGGCGCTGCTCGGCGTGGAGGCCGTGGGGGGCTTCTACCAGCCGCTCTCCGGCGACCTGCGCGCGCGCGGCCTGCTCGACAAGGACGCCGACCTGAAGATCGAGTGCGTCAAGGGCGACGCGCGCGAGCATGCCGAGGTTCGCGAGCTGATGGGCGAAGCGCGCGCGCTCGCGCTCCGCGCGGCGGCGGGGGCGCGCGCGGGTGAGTTCCCCTCGCGACCGGCAACGTGCGCCTGGCGGGGCGGTTGCCTGTACCCGGGCATCTGCCGGTGCGAGTCATGAGCACGCAGGGCTCGCAGATGGAGTTCCCGGCGACGGGCGCGGAGCGCCTGCGCCCGCCTGCGCCCGCCGCGCGCGCTGCGCCGCTGCTGACCGACGAGCAGCGCGAGGCGGTCGCGCGCCGCGCCGAGCCGCTGCTGCTGTCGGCGGGGGCCGGCAGCGGCAAGACCTCGGTGCTCGTCGAGCGCTTCGTCAGGGCGGTGCTCGACGACGGGGTGGCGGCCGGCCGGATCCTCGCCATCACCTTCACCGAGCGGGCCGCCGGCGAGCTGCGCGAGCGCGTGCGCGGGCGCCTGCTGGAGCTGGACGAGCGCGAGGCGGCGCGGGACACCGAGGCTGCGTTCGTGAGCACCTTCCACGGCTTCTGCGCGCGTCTGCTGCGCACGCACGCCCTGCAGGCGGGGCTGGACCCGGGCTTCGCGATCCTCGACGAGGGCCTCGCCGGACGGCTGCGCGACCTGGCGTTCTCGGCGGCCCTGGGCGAGCTGCTCGCCGGCGAGCGCGGCGCGGCCGTCGAGCTCGTCGCGGCCTACAACCCCGATCAGCTGCGCGCGATGGTCGCGGGCGTCCACGCCGAGCTGCGCAGCCGCGGCCAGCGCCTCCCGCGCCTGCCCGTGCCGGCGCTCGACGCGCAGCCCGGCGCGCTCGGCGCCGAGGCAGCGGCCGCGTGCGCCCTGCTCGACGAGCTGCTGCTCGGCTTCGGGCGCTCCTATGAGGCGCTCAAGCGCCGCCGCGGGGCGGTGGACTTCGACGACCTCGAGCTGTGCGCCGGGGAGCTGCTGGCGGAGCGCGAAAGCGTCCGCAGCGCCTGGTCGGAGCGCTTCGAGCTGCTGATGGTCGACGAGTTCCAGGACACCAACCCGCGCCAGCTGGCGATCCTGCGCGCGCTCGATCGCGGCAACCTGTTGACCGTCGGCGACGAGCACCAGGCGATCTACGGCTTCAGGCACGCCGACGTCGGCCTCTTCCGCGCCCGTCGCAGCGAGCTCTCCGAGCGCGGCGCCAGCCTTGCGCTGAGGCGCAACTTCCGCAGCCGCCCGCCGCTGCTCGACGCCGTCAACGCCGTCTTCGCCGAGCGCCTCGGGGACGACTTCATGCCGCTGCTCGCCGGCCGCGGGCCCGACGCGGGCGGCGCGGGGGGCGGCGCGGACAGCGGCGGCTCCGCTCCCGAGGTGCCCGTCGAGCTGCTCCTGACGGCCCGCTCGGGCTGGGAGCAGGACGACGGCCTCGCCGCCCGGATCGCGCACGGACTGCCGGCGGCCACCGTCTGGCGGCAGGCCGAGGCGCGCCTGCTGGCAGCGCGCGTGGCCGAGCTCGTCGAGCGCGGGCAGGCGCGCGCGGGGGAGGTGGCGGTGCTGCTGCGTGCCCTCGGCGACATCGAGGTCTACGAGCGCGCGCTGCAGCTGCGCGGACTGCGCACGCTCGCCATGGTCGGCGGATTCTGGGGGCGTCTGCAGACGCTCGACCTGCTCGCCTATCTTCGCGCGCTCGCCAACCCGCTCGACGAGCAGGCGCTGTATGAGACGCTCGCCTCGCCGCTCGTCGGCCTCTCCAGCGACGGCCTCGCGCTGCTCGCGCGCGCCGCACGCGCGAGCGGCCGCGGGGCCTGGGCGACGGCGACCGCGATCGCCGGGCCCGCGCCCGAGCCCGCGCCCCTGCTCTGTGAGGGCGACCGCCGGGCGCTGAGGCACTTCTGCAGCCACTTCGCCGAGGAGCGGCGGTGCTCTTCACAGCGCTCCATCTCGCGGCTGATCGAGGGTGTGATCGACGCATGCGGCTATCGCCGGTACGTGCTCACGCTCGAGTGGGGCGAGCGGCGCCTCGCCAACATCCACAAGCTGCTCCGTCTCGCACGGCGCTTCGAGGCAAGCGAGGGACGCGACCTGCGGGCGTTCCTCGACCACGTCGAGCGCCTGGGCGAAGCCGCCGGCGCGTCCGAGCCGGACGCGCCCGTCGACAGCGTCGAGCCCGACGCCGTTCGCCTGATGACGATCCACGCCGCCAAGGGCCTCGAGTTTCCGGTCGTGTGCGTAGCCGACCTCGGCCGCGCGCCCAACACGCGCCTGCCACGCCTGCTCGTGGACGGTGAGCGCATCGGCCTGCAGCTGCTGCGCCTCGACGGAGAGGGCGCGACGGCCTGCCTGGACTACGAGGAGCTGTGTGAGGAGCGCAGACGCGCCCAGGCCGGCGAGGAGGACAGGATCGTCTACGTGGCCATGACCCGGGCCCGCGAGCGGCTGCTGCTGAGCGGGGCCGTCGAGTTCGAGCGCTGGCCCGAGCCCGGCGCGACGGCGCCCACCATCTCCTGGCTGGCACCGGCGCTCGTGCCCGACCTGCCGGCCCTGCTCACCGCCCCGCCCCAGCCGATCCTCGATCTGCCGCTCGCTGGCCTCGCCGGCGCCGGGAGCGTGCGCTGCCTGCTCAACTCGCCCGCCACGATCGAGACCGTCCTCGATCTGGGCCCCGCCGCCGCGCAGCAGGCTACCGAGCCGCCGCCGCCCACACCGCCCCCACCGGCACGCCCCCCTCCATCTCCACCTCCATCCCCGCCCTCACCGGCACCGCCGCCCCCGCCACTGCCGACAACGCTCAGCTACACCGCTCTGAGCGGGCTCGAGCGCTGCGGCTACCGCTACTACCTCGAACGCGTGCTCGGCCTCCCCGAGGATCGTGCGGCAACGGCGACGGCGGCCGGGACACCGGCGGGGCAGGCGGGAAGATCGCCCTCGGGGCAGGGGCTCGAGGCGAGGGCGCGGGGAACGCTCGTGCACCGCCTGCTCGAGTCGATCGACTTCGCGCGGCCGCGCAGCCCCTCGGCGGAGGAGGTCGAGCGGATCTCACGCGAGCTCGGGCTGCGCGTCGCGGCGGGCGAGCGCGACGAGCTCGCCGCGCTCCTCGGTGCGGCCGTCCGGGCGGCGCCGGCGGGGCGGGTGGCGGCCGCGCGGGACGTGCGCCGCGAGCATCCCTTCGCGTTCTCGCTCGGCGACGGCGGCGCGCTGATCACGGGCGTGATCGACCTGCTCGCTCGCGAGGCGGACGGCGGCTGGCTGGTGCTCGACTACAAGAGCGACAGGGTGGACCCCGACGCCGATCTCCGAGCGCTCGTCGAGCGCGACTACGCGATCCAGCGCGAGCTCTACGCGCTGGCCGTGCTGCGCGCCGGTGCGGCGGAGGTCGAGATCGTCCATTGGTTCCTGCAGCGGCCCAACGAGCCGGTCGGCACGCGCTACACGGCGAGCCGGCGCGGGCAGCTCGAGGAGCTCGTCGCAGCGCGCATCGAGCACGTGCGTGCGCGCGGGTACAGCGTCAGCGGGGCGCCGCACCGCGGCCTCTGCCTGAGCTGTCCCGGCCGCGCCGGCCTGTGCTCCTGGGGCGAGGAGCAGACGCTGCGCGAGGACCCCCCGCCCGGCGCCGGCGATCGGGCGCCCGCAGCGGCGATTCGGGAGGCGCCCGGGCCCCTCTGAGGCCGCGATCGATCCTTGCGCGCAGGCCGTTTCAGGCCCCTCTGCGCTGCTACGCTTTCTGGCTCCGCCTCAGGTGCCCGCGTGCCTGCGTAGCGGTGGCCTACCCGCACCGGGGCGGCAGGCCAGCGCGCGTGGGATGCACCGCCCCAAGGACACTTCCATGACTTCGCACATCAAGCAGCCGCCCAAGGCCGTCGGACTGTACGACCCCCGCTTCGAGCACGACGCGTGCGGCGTCGGCATGGTCGCCCGCCTGGACAACCGGCCCACCCACGAGGTCATCACGCGGGCGATCACGGCGCTCGAGAACCTCGAGCACCGGGGCGCCTCGGGCGCGGACCCCTGCACCGGAGACGGGGCGGGCATCCTCATGCAGATACCCGACGAGCTGCTGCGGGCGGTCGTCGGCTTCGACCTGCCGCCGCCGGGCTCATACGGCGTGCTGATGTGCTTCCTGCCGACCGACGCTGACGCGCGCGCGCGGCTCGAAGGACTGCTCGAGCGCACGGTCGCCGAGCAGGGTCAGCGGCTGCTCGGCTGGCGGGACGTGCCGCTCGACGAGCAGCACACCGGCGAGGTCGCGGCCGCGTGCCGGCCCGCGATCCGCCAGCTGTTCGTCGCAGCCGGGGCCGCGCAGGAGGGCGATCAGGACGCCTTCGAGCGCAAGCTGTACGTGATCCGGCGCGTCTGCGAGCTGACCGCCGAGGAGCCGGGGCTGTACGTGACGTCGAGCTCCTCGCGCACGCTCAACTACAAGGGCATGCTGATCAGCTACCAGCTCGCGGCCTTCTA
>Ga0209040_10001111_pt1 | contig 20986 bp, 22 predicted proteins | sample BogFormECP12_OM3_FD_188240 | JGI IMG/M metagenome (GOLD analysis project Ga0209040, IMG submission 188240) | Bog forest soil microbial communities from Calvert Island, British Columbia, Canada - ECP12_OM3 (SPAdes) (version 2) | ecosystem: Environmental > Aquatic > Freshwater > Wetlands > Bog ... | reverse complement strand
CCACTGCGCCTCCCGATCCCGCCGCGTTGGTCAGCGTCACGGTCCCCGTGGCCGAACCCCCGCTGGTGATCGTGCTAGGAGCTACCGCTACACTAGACAACGCAGGGGCCGGAGGATCCACCGTCACACCAAATGTCTCGTTTACCCCGAGATATGAAGCTGTTAGCGTCGCTGCAGTGGCAGTCGACACCGTCCCCGCGGTAACGGCGAACGTCGTCGAACTGGCCCCTTGGCCGATCGTTACTTGCGACGGAACCTGCGCCGCGCCGCTTGATGAGGAGATCGCAATTACCGCGCCCCCGCTGCCTGCGGCTGAGGTAAGCGATACCGTGCAAGTCGAACCGACGGTCGGACTGATTGTCACCGGGATGCATGTAAACCCGTTCAATCCTGGCGCCTGCTGAATCGTTACCGTGCTGCCTGTAGCTGAAACCGGCAAAGATGCCGCCGCCGAACTGGCTGAAGAGTTGCCAACCAACCCCACTACCGAGGATGTATTGGTCGTGGAACTGGACAACGTCATGACGGCGGTCGCTACCACACCGTCGGGCATTACTGTTGAGTTGTCGCCCCAGGCCAAGCAAGTGAGAGTGCCCGTGGATTGACTGCAACTCAAGGACTTACTAGCTGCGGTAGCCGCCGCGCCGGGGTTTATGCTTACGGCCGAAAAGTCTGTCGCCGAATAGTTCAGTGCGAATTCTACCGCCGCCGCGCTGGCTCCGGAAGTCAATGAGATGTTCAGCGAAACCGTATTGCCCGGACTGCCTGAGCCCGAACCCAGACCCAGCACAACGCTCTGGCCCGAGCACCACGAAGTTGCCGTCAAGGCCAGAACGGTGACGGACGAGCGCAGCGGCGCTGCCAGAACTGCTACGGGAATCGAGTACGCGAAATGTAAAAGTGCTTTCCAGTAGCGAGATAGCGCCACAAAAGGGCTTTCTGGCGGGCCCAGTTGGCTCGTTCCCATTGCCCTGGAGACTTGGCGGAAAAAAGAAACGAAAATTTGGTTTCCGCCGGGTTTGTCCACATCCCATATATCGCCCGGTTCCGCCTCCGAGACCAAGAGTGGAAAGAAGTACTTGGGCCATGCCTTTACCTGAATTCTTCACTCGTTTCGTCGTAGCTTGGCGGGCCAAAATTGTGCTTATGTAGGAATAAGCGATTTCAGCGAGGCGGCAGGCCAGAGAATCCCGCCAGGCAAAGATGAGCGATATCCAGGTTCCAGGCGATACGATCGTTGAAAACCAATGGTTTAGAGTCGAGTTTAGGAAGCTTCGCCTTCGCTGCGACGATCCGAGGTTCCCTGGAGTCTTGGCTAACGGTCTAGGGAGAATGCTTCAACCGATGCGAAGCTTTTTCATCTTGTAGAGAAGCGCTTTGTAATCGGTTCCTAACAATTCGGCGGCACGCTTGCGATTCCACCGGCTCTTGTTCAGCGCTTCTACAATCGCCTCCCGCTCGGCTGCCTTTCTGGCTTCGTCCACTCTAGCCCACTTGGCGGGCGGAACGGTAGTAGGTGGGTTCGGCCGGGCCGGGGCCGCCATTGTTCCCGGGCCTTCTTCCGGCCGGGCTACAAGTATTCCACCTCGCGGGCGGTCCTCCCCAAGTGCGCGATTTCGCAGCTCCTCAACGATCATGCTCGGGTCTCGAACGACCAGGTACAGCCGCATCAAATTCTCCAGTTCGCGCACATTGCCCGGCCAAAGGTGCTCCAGGATCGCCGTCTTTAGTTCTGGCGTGATAGGCGGAACAGGCGATGCCTCACGATCATGCTTCTGGAGAAAGAATGACGCTAGCGGGAGAACCTCGTCCCGGCGCTCGCGGAGTGGCGGAATCACAATCCGGATTATGTTCAGCCGGTAATACAAATCTTCCCGGAAGGCTCCCTTGGCCACCTGGCGCGGAAGGTCGCGATGGGTGGCTGCGATTACGCGGACATCGATGCGAGTGGGTTCGCGGGCGCCGAGTCTTAAGAACTCCTGATCCTGGAGAACCTGCAGCAGCTTGGCCTGAAGCTTGAGATCCATGTCGCCGATTTCGTCGAGCAGGAGCGTGCCGCCGTTGGCCAGCTCGAATTTTCCGGGATTGTCCCGGAAGGCTCCGGTAAAAGCGCCTCTTTCGTAGCCAAAGAGTTCACTCTCCACCAGTTCGGCTGGCAGTGCTGCGCAATTCAACTTCAGAAAGACCTGCCCGGCGCGCAGAGATTTGCTGTGTATTTGGCGGGCCACGACCTCTTTGCCTGAGCCGGTTTCCCCTTCCAGAAGAACCGGAACATCGGATCTTGAGACTCGCGCCAGGAGAGGTTCAAAACCCGTTCTCCAAGCCCCAGCGTCAGGAGTGGAAGCGTCCGGGACCCGTCTATCCGGCAGGAATGCGTCCGGCAGGGATGTCGAGTTCGGCGGCGCGCTTGGCAAGAGCTGGTCCACTGCAGCCCACAGGGCTTCGTGTGAGGCTGGTTTCGCCAGGAAATCGTTCGCGCCCGACTTCATCGCTTCCACGATGTTGCGTGTTGATGAGAGCCCAGACAGCATAATCACTGGTAGCGCGGGGTGTTCTCGCCGGATGTCTCTCAGCGTGGCGAGGCCGTCCTTGCGAGGCATCGCAACGTCCATAATCAGTAGCGAGGGTAAGGGTTGGTTGCCGCCTAGCGAACTCAACACCTCCTCGCCATTCTCCGCGAAGTCGATAACCACATCCGGCCGCTTCAGCGCCAACAGGAGATAGTCCCGAATCTCGGGTTCGTCCTCGGCAATTAAGATCCGCCGGATGTCCGGAGCAGGCAGACTTGCCAGTGCGCGGCCATTTGCGTTCAAACTGCCCTCGCAAGGGAATCGGCTCTTCTTGGTATTCGACCAGGCGATAACTCGGCTTGCCGGGGCGCGCATGGCAACTCGAAAGAAAATGTTGCTCCCGGGTCGTTTGACGTCGCCCAAATGCGTCCCTGGTGCGCGTCTATCAGCATGCGGCAGATTGCCAGCCCCAGGCCCGCTCCGGAGCGTCCCGAAGAGCCCTGGTACGAAGCATATTCGTCGAAGATCCGTTCCCTTAGTTCCGCGGGGATGCCTGGTCCGGTGTCACTGATATCGATGCGGTACCGGCCGGAAGGCCGCCCCTCCGAAGCCCGATCTTCGGTCGAGTATCCACGCACGTCTATAACGCCGTGCTTGGGCGTAAATTTACATGCGTTATCGATCAAGTTGACCAGCACCTGCTCAATCTGGCCCGAATCAAAACAGAGAGGATGCGCCGGCGGCTGAACGTCGAGATTCAGCGTGATGCCTTTTTGTTCGACGAACGGCAGGGTTTCATGCACGGCCTGGCTAACGGATGCTTCGATGCTCGATGGATGGAATTGAGTGGTGTGCGAGTATTGGGCGTCACCCAAGAAATTCATCAGCGAGTCGGTCAATCCACTCAGTCTGGCCAGGCTACGCTTCATTCTGTCGAGCACTCGCCTTTGGTCTGCCGTTAATTCGCCCATTTGGCCCGCCAACAGAAGCCCACAGTAGCCGTGGCTCGCCATCAAGGGCACCCGGATATCGTGGATCGCTCGCATCAGAAAATTGATACGGTTCTGCTCGTTCTCCTGCACTCGAGCATTCGCCTCTAGCAGCTTTTGCAGAACCCGATCTCCACCCAGTTTCAGGTTCGGATTGGGCGGCTCGGTGCCGATCGATTCAGATCGCAAGGCTATCGACGATAGGAACACTTGCAAGGAAAGCATGGTCCAAGGGCTCTGAATGAATGAAAACTCGCCGGGTGGCAGGCTGGAGCGCATCGTTGCCAGGGACTGCTTCGGGGCAATTACTAGTTTCACGGAACCTTGCGCCGTTCGCATGACTTCGGGCATCGCCGTATCCGATTCCGCATCCCAGATATAGACTTGCGCTCCCTCCCCTATTTCCCGACAGATTTCAAAACTCTCAGGAATCAGCTGACACAGAATAACCCGGCACGCATTTGCCAAGCCAGGATCGTTGCTCGCGACGCAGATGCAGATCACGTGAAAATCCTCTGTCCGGTAGCCGCCGGGTGCTTAAGGCCACCGGCGCCGACCGTCGATCAATATCTAAACTAGTGAATGGAGTCTTAAATTAACGCACAAAAGGCAAATCGCGCAAGGGTTGTTCGTATTCCACCTAGGGTGGATAGCCCACCCGTCCTGGTGTTTTAGTACTAAAGCGCTGAAAAAGTACTCGAGGAGATTCGCGCGCTCGGCTAATCCGTACGATAATACCCGCAAGTTATTGATTGCTATAACACAGTAAGCCAGCTTGCATTTCCGCACCTCTACCGCCCGGAGAAGCCAATGCCAGAAGGCTTGCAGCGTACTACTGAGGACTGCCGGGATCAAACTGGTGGCTGGTTCCACCCGCCTCGGATCTTGTGCTAGGCCCTTTTCGCTGTCCGGTCGAGCGCAGTGATCGAGGAATTCGATAGTTCGCCGGCTTGCACGTTCGGTATCGGAACAGCCTCAAGTTTCCGGTACAATCTGCGCTTGTGCCACCGGACTGTCTCCTGGCTGATGAAGAGGAGTTCTGCAATTTCAGAATTCTTGTGGCCCTGGTGGATCAGTTCCAGAATGTGCTGTTCCCGAGCGGTGAGTTCGGTTTGCGGCCGGGAGCGCTGCGACCTCAGGAGTTCTGTGATCAGAGCCGAAAGCACGGAGCGGGGCGCCCACAATTCACCCTTCATCATGGCCTGAATCGCGGCCCGCAGGCGCTTCTCCGACAAGTTAGGGATCAAGACACCACGGCATCCGACTCGGATCAGATCCGGGGTCCGAGCCGAACCATCTTTGTCCAAAATTGCCAGCACGTTCAGCCGTAATCCATGGAGTGTGAGTTCCGCCAGCGCCGCGGGCGGCTGCTCTTCGATAAACGACTGCCGAGCGATCAATAACACTGGTTTGAGCTTGCGGCAGAGCGAGAAGACCGAGGCCGGATTTTCGGAACAGCGGATTAACGAGAACTGAAAAGGTTCCCAGAACGAGGGCGAAAGCAGTTTCGAGTGCGGTAAAGCGTCGCTGCACACCGCCAGAACAACGTCTCGTTCCTGGGGGGAAACGGCATCCTTGGGTTTTTCGACAGCTCTCATTCAGTTACCATCACCCCGCGCTCGTTATACCTTACCAGCAGATGTTAGCATATGCCCCCTAATGCTCGGTAGCCGCGGAAGCGGAATTCCTGGCGCGTGAAATGTAATGAACCCAGCTAATGGCATCAGGTTTGCAACAAGGCGGACCCGAGGTGTTCCTATCCCTAACCAAGGCGATTGCCGCTCGCCCGGTGTCCCCGGTTATCTATCAGACACTTGGGTTGTTCCCACTTCGTTGCAGGGCCGTAAGTTGCCGGTCTCTTCCGTACTACATTGTGGCACTAAGTCAACATCTTCGAGGGCCGGCGCGTTGAAAGGTTTCCTAAACTTTGGTGTACACGACGGTGTGCAGGACCGCAGAAAAAACTCGCGGCTTCCGTTGCAATGCCCCTTGGTTCTTTGGGACCCGGAAGAAGGAAGCGTTCTGCGAACCAGCACCGACAACATTAGCTGTGAGGGATTTTATTGCTCCTCGCCGCGATCCTTCGCTGTTGGTAAGCGCCTCGAAGCCTTGCTGGTTGTCCCCTGCGATGGCTTGTCCGGCAACGGGACCAGCCGGAACTTGGTCCTGCAGTGTCAAGTGCATGTGGTCCGCATCGACCAGAAACGAGTGCTCCCCGCCTTTGGTGTTGCCTTCGAGATCGAAAGCTTCATTGTTCCCGCTACCAATGTCCAGGATGGCCTGGCGCTGTTGGCCTAGGCGCGCCGTTGGAAGCCCAGTCCGGCGAATAGAACTATTGCCAATTGTTGGCTATTCTTCTCCTGGTTTTGCAACCCTCGTCGCTTGTGACGTTTCGTACATTCGGGTGCGTTTTCGTCGAAGTCGTTTCGATCTGGCTATCTGACTGTCGCCAACCAAGTCGCCTAGTTCGAAACGTGCTTTGGTCTGAAACGTGCTAGATTCTGAAACTCAAACGGCACAGTTTCTTGGATTCGGCAAGAAAAAGGCTTGACTCGGAGGTAAGACTTGATTGGAATTGGTGTGATCGGTTACGGCTACTGGGGTCCGAATCTCGTCCGCAATTTCGTCGAAGCGCAGGAAACCCAGTTGTTGTCCGTTGCGGACTTCCGGGAGGATCGCCTCGCCTTAGCGCGGCGGCGTCATCCTGAAATCGAAACCACTACGAGCTACGCGGATATCCTGGATAATCCCAGGATCGACGCGGTAGCGATCTCGACGCCCGTGTCGACTCATTTTCCGCTAGCGATGGAAGCCCTGAGCGCCGGCAAGCATGTCCTGGTCGAGAAACCGATCACCACCACATCGGCGGACGCTCTCCGGCTAATCGAAGAAGCTGAGCGGCGGGACCTCGTTCTCATGGTGGACCACACCTTCGTTTACACCGGCGCGGTTCGCAAGATTCGCGAACTGATTAAGAAAGGGTCGCTAGGGGACCTGCTCTATTACGACTCCACTCGCATCAACCTCGGTCTCTTCCAACACGACGTCGATGTCATTTGGGACCTTGCTGTTCACGATCTTTCGATCATGGACTATATTTTCGGGGAATCCCCTGTCGCAGTTTCCGCCACCGGACTCGGCCATGTGAGTGCAGCCACGGAAAACGTCGCCTACGTGACAGCCTTCTACGATACGCCGGTCATCGCTCACCTGAATGTCAACTGGCTTTCACCGCTCAAGGTGCGCCGCACGCTCATAGGCGGGAGCAAGCAGATGATCGTGTACGACGATGTCGAAAACAGCGAGAAGATCCGCGTGTACGACAAAGGGATCACGGTCAAGAACGGACCTGAATCGGTTTATAAGATGCTCGTCAGTTACCGTTCGGGCGACATGTATGCCCCGCAGATCGACATGACCGAAGCGCTGCGAACCGAGATTCAGCACTTCTCGGACTGCATCCTCAATCGGAAGACGCCGATTACCGACGGTCACGCCGGATTACGCGTGGTTAGCGTGCTTGAAGCGGCCACCCGGTCCATGAAGGATCGCGGCCGTTCGGTCCTGCTAGGGGATCACCCGAAGGCGCAGTTGCAAATGGCGCTAGCCTGACCATCCATTTTCCCATGAACGTTCCTTTTATCGACTTCCGGCAACAATATCTGTCTCTCAAACACGAGATCCTTCCAGCGGTCGAAAAAGTGTTTGAGTCGAGCCAGTTTGTGCTGGGCAAAGAGGTTGCCGCCTTTGAAGAGGAATTCGCAGCCTTCTCCGGGGCGAAATTCGCGGTCGCGGTGAATAGCGGCACCAGCGCGCTGCACTTGGCCCTGCTCGCGGCCGGCGTCGGCCCCGGTGACGAAGTGATCACCGTTCCTGCCACCTTCGTTGCGACCGTAGCTGCCATACAGTATACCGGGGCTCGGCCCGTGTTTGTGGACGTCGATCCGGAAAGCTACACCATGGATGTCGCCCAGATCGAGTCTGTTATCACGGCCAAGACAAAAGCTATTGTGCCCGTGCATCTGTACGGCAATCCGGCCGATATGGATCCGATCCTGGACATTGCTGGACGGCACGGCCTTACGGTGATCGAAGATGCCGCGCAGGCGCATGGAGCCGAATACAAGGGGCGCCGTTGTGGTTCCATCGGCGAATTAGGTTGCTTCAGTTTCTACCCTGGGAAAAACCTGGGTGCATACGGTGAAGGCGGCCTAATCACTACTGGCAATCCGGAACTGGCGCGGAAGATGCGAATGCTGCGGGACTGGGGGGCGGAGAAAAAGTACGAACACGTTCTAAAAGGCTTTAACTATCGTATGGAAGGGGTCCAGGGCGCGGTGCTGCGCATAAAGCTCCGCCACCTGGAAGACTGGACCGAAGCCCGCCGGAGCCATGCAAGAGCATACGGTATGGCGCTTTCCGATTGCGGTTTCCAGCTTCCCTTGGAAAATCCCGCCAATCGTCATGTGTTCCACGTTTATCCGGTTCTCACCCCAAGCCGCAAGGAATTGATAGAAGCCCTGACGGCCTCGGGAATCCAGACTGGAATCCACTATCCGTTTCCGGTACATCTATTGCCCGCCTATTCGGATCTCAACTACCGGGAAGGCGAGTTCCCGGTCGCCGAAAGAATCGCTAGAGAAGAACTTTCCTTGCCGATGTTTCCCGAACTGACGAAAGCGCAGATCGAAGCTGTTACCTATTGCGTCAACTCGTCTGTAAACGCGTCGGCGCGGTAGGGATGTCGCGCACTTAGGGCGTCGGAACACTGGTCTGTGCCTGACTGGAATAAGCGCTCTCGTTGCCGTTGGTGTCCACGGCGGTCACCACGTAGTCGTACGGCTGACCAGCTTGAACCCCGGTGTCGATGAAAGTAAGTGCGTTGATTGGGGTAGAGTTGATCTTGGCGTACGGACCACCCGAAACGCTCGCTTTATAGATGTTGTAGCCGGCAATGTTGGGAGATGTACTCGCGGTCCAAGTCAGAGTGACCGAATGAGCGTTCGTGCTGCCGCTAACTCCCGTTATACACGTGCCGCCCAGCGCCGCGTTGACAATTCGCGTTACGACGTCGCTGTTGCAGACATCGTATCCTTCGATATTCGCGGTGCACGTCAACATTCCCAAGGACATATCAGCCGCTTGCTGGACATCGACGACATTTACGGTGTTATCGTTATTCAAGTCGCAGAGACCAGCCGTTGACTGGGCTTGAAGGCAAGCCTGCGAGCAGAAAAGGATACCCAACGCGGGAATAACAAGAACTCTAAACAACATATTTCACCCTCGGTGCAATCCGTGCAATCAATCGACAAAGACCCCGCTCACCACGGCGTTGCGAGTCGCTGTTCTCTTTATCTGTAGCTTCACGTGGCCCGAGACACTCCATAGTACATAAGTTCCATTACTGAAATTCGTGACGCTTCGCGTATCGAGCACCTGGCTAGTGTTCCCGTCCAGAACGCTGATGCTTTCGACCCGGCCGGCGGAGGTCCAGTCCAGACAATATACCGCAATCTGGTGTACCAATGTGTCTGGTGGATTGATGTCAATGAGAAAGGCCGCGGACGAATCCCATGCCGCTGCAAGGCGGCCGCTCCCAGAACCCTTTTGAAGAGCACGCACATCGCTCGTCGACGATTTCCAAGTCGTCACCGATGCCTGTGAGACCGGCTTGATCAGCCCACCGGTTGAGTCCCCGGCAATAGTGTCACCGCTGCTGCCATACTTCGATTTCCAATTGCCCTGCGTTGACGTATCGAATTTCAACCAGGAGGCAGTCGCCGGCAATGGACTGATCGTCAAGGTTGCGGTCTCGCTCACAGCGGCCAGGGAAGCCGTCACGGTGACGGGCGTTGACGTATTGACAGGCTTCGCGAGAATCGCAAAGGTAGCGGAGGACGCACCCGCCGGCACCGAAACGGTCGATGGCAGAGAAGCGCTGGCGTTCGACGTAGAGAGCGCCACGACCAGGCCGCCGCTAGGCGCCGCTTCGTTGAGCGTCACTGTTCCCGTCGCCGACCGTCCTGACACGATGGTGTTTGGACTAATGGCCAGCCCTGTCAGCGCCGGAGGTGTAACCGTCACGGCAACGGTCTTCGAGACGCCAGAATACGACGCCATCAAAGTAACGCTGGAAGGGTTAGTTGTACCTGAACTAGCCATCACCGCAAAGGTCGCAGAGGTAGAACCTTGCGACACGGTAACACTGGCCGCTACGGAAACCACTCCGGAATTGGAGCTGGAAAGCGAAACGAGAGCGCCACCGGCCGGCGCGGGCGCCGAAAGAGTGACGGTGCCAAGACCGGACTGGCCCGGCGTCAGGTTGGACGGACTAACCGCCAAATTACTGAGTACAACTGCGGGTTGAATTGTGAGACCAAATGTCTCTGTGGCCCCGCCGTAGGTTGCGCTAAGCGTTACGGGGGTCGCGGCGGAGACTGCGTTTGCAGTTGCTGAAAAAGTCGCGGACATACTCGATGCGGCGATGGTGACAGACGATGGCATGCCGATAACCGCCGGCGAAGCCGACAAGGCGATGGTCGCGCCTCCGCTCGGCGCCGCTGGTGTTATGGCAACGTTACATGTGGCGCTGGCAGGCGGCGCAAGAGAATTCGGCGTACACGTGAAACCGTTCAAACTCGGCTGAAGCGTCACCACTCCGTTAGTGCTGCTCGACGACAAAGACTTGCCTGTTCCATCGGCAGCCACGGATGCGACCAGTTGCACTTGGGCGGATGCGTCCACTGGTGCGGCCACCGGGGTTAGACTGAGCGTGGCAACCACGCCATTGGAAATCGGCGAGGCGTTCGTACCCCACAGCAAGCAGGTGGCTACTCCGGGAGAGTTGGTGCATTCCAGAGTTTTGTTCGGGTATACGCCAGTCGACCCTGCCGACACACTCGCAGCAGCGAAATCCTGGGTTGAATAGTTGATCGTCCACTGAAGAGAAGCTGGGGGATCCGTGGCGATGGCACTCAGATTGACCGGCAACGCCACGAGAGAACCGGTGGTCGACGAACCACTCGATAAACTTAGAGTCACCTGGGCGAAACAAACCTGGCCGAAAGCCAGTCCTACCAAAAAGGCAACTCCGATATGCGATATCACTCGAACTATAGTGCTCGCCGTGCGGAATGATTCTCGCCTCACAACCGTATGATCGGTAGTCTTGCGCTATTCAAGCGTTCTCGGAACACCTTATGTGGGAAGCGGATAAACCCCGCACCGCCGGGGAGATTGCTGTACGCCATCAAATAATTGTGGGTGCTGGTGAGACAAAGCAGACGCGAAACGTACTCTTGTGGAGGCATGGTAGTGCTAGGGAGGTTCCATGGCTAGGAAAGCGACATATCGGCGGGCAGCCCTGTCCCCCGCGGAGGATTCGGTTCAAGGCGCGGATCTCACGGAGTTTTTCGATAGCTATGAAGAACTTTGCGCCTCAGTGCGTTTGGCGGGACGTTGGATTCTGGGACGGGCACGCAATTCCAGGGACCAGCGGCTGCTGACCAGGTTTCGGGAAACCCTGCGCACTGCGGAAGAGCTGCTTGATCGGACAGAACAAATGCGCGAGCCGGAAGCAAGTAACAACGGCGCCCGTGACCGCAAAACCGGCCAGCCAGGTAAGCTGATTCAATTTCCGGAAGGTAAGCAGCGCTAACGCCGCCGAATTTGCTAGCTTCGAGCCGCAACCCGGAAAAGTCTCTTGCGCAAAAGGAAGATCAGGCCGCCAACCCCAGACAAATCAACCGCCAGCAGCGCCAAACCAGAGATCTCTGGCGTGACGACCAGATACTCCTGGGAGGCGCCATTCGGCTGGGGTGTGTACACGAGCACATTAGCGTAGGCGCTTGGATTGCTTCCCGCCGATGCTCTCGCCTGGGTGTAGAAGTTCTCGATCGCCCCGTAGTTAGACTCGGATTGTAGCGAACTGGCGAGACTTGGGTCGAAGACCTGCCAAATCGCAAAACTGATCTCGCCGGCGGTCAACTGGCCCTGACTGGTCGATTGGTTGATCCCCATCAGCTCTTCGGCCAAATAAGCGACCGTCGTGTAGTCCGCTTGCTGCTGCGTTAGATTACCTTTGTCAAACTTCAGGGTATTCAAAGCACTGCTCGCACCGCTCAGAGCACCCACGCTCGTGACCGTGGCATCCCAAGGCGGTGTCGAAGTAGAAACATCCGTCGTATAGTCGTCGCAGATTACCAGGGTAGTTGTAGTACTGGGATTTTGCTTGAGCTGATTGAGCGTTGTCAGGCCACTTGGCCCGATGAGAGCCGTATAGGGGCTGGTGTAAACGCCGTCCATGGATGGACCATCGGGAGGCGCAATTAGCGCCATCGTGACGTCGGCAAACGCGCCACCAGAAAATGCGGCGAGCCCGACGGCCACCACGGCTTTGCCAAAATCAGTACGCAAAATTCCTCCGCCTCCGCCCGAGTTTGCTAGATAGGAATGTCCCCGAGGTCCTCATTAATGTACACTGAGTTAAAGCTGCATGTCAATGACACTAAACGAGAATCTCCGCGTCTGGTACTGGTCTGGGGGCCTGGGAAAAGAAGCAATCGATTCTCTAAATTGGTGTTCATCTCTGCAACTTCATGTCAGAGCGAGCTATAGCCAACGGCGGCGCTGGCGATGTCGCCTTTAGGACTAACATTACTTATCCGTCATTCCCCCCGATAAATTGAAGCCGTAAACTTCTCATATTGAGTTGCGCGTAATGAAGAAAATTTCTGTCCTATTGGCCGTCATCACGCTTTTTGCAGCTTGTTCGCGAAACCCCCAGGCGAGCGGGCTCAAATTCCTCACTAGCGGGAACCAGTACCTGAAAGACGGGAAATATCGGGAAGCGGCGATCCAATTCCGCAACGCCGTTCGTGCCGACCCTAGCTCGGCGGAGGCCCACTACCGCTTGGCTTGCGCATTGCTGAGCTTAGGGAACCGCCAGGAGGCGTATCCCGAATTCTTGGAAACTGTCACCCGGGATCCCAACAACACGGACGCTTCCTTGGAGCTGGCCTCCTTGATGCTTGCCCGCCGGGCTTACGATGAGGCCGAAGTACGAATCAAGGGAGTGCTGGAGCGAGAGCCAAAGAATGCCCGGGCGCACGCCATTTTGGCGGAAAAATACGCTCTTGCGCGGGACATAGATGCGTCCACCCCGGAGTACGAGAAGAGCATAGCGCTCGATCCGCATCACGTTGAGGTCTATATCGCTCTCGGCGCCGTATATCAATCCCGAGGGCGCAATACCGAGGCGCTTGCTGTTTACCGGCGGGCGATAGCCGTGAACCCCGCTTCGGCCCAGGCACACGTTTCTCTGGCGCAGTTTTATTTCTCGCAGGATCAACTTGCCGAGGCAGAGTTGGAGATGAAGGCCGCTTGCGGCTTGGATCCTCGCGGCGTGACGCCCAGACTGCTTCTGGCCAGGATCGTCGCGAAGGAAGGCCGGGTTGCCGATGCGGAGGCGGCATACCGCGAACTGAAATCGATAGCTCCAGAGGATCCTCGCGCCTATCAGGCTCTTGGACTTTTCTATCTTTCGAGCGGGCAGAAAGAGGAGGCGATTGCTGAATTTCAATCCCTCGCCAACAGCCGGCCCCACGACGCGGGCGTCAGGAATCACCTGGTCGAAGCTTTGATCGATTTGGGCCGGGTAGCGGAGGCGCGAGAATTGAACGACCCTATGCTCAAGGCCAGCCCGGACGACCCGAAGGTGTTGGTGTCCAGCGGAAGGCTTCTCCTCTCCGAACGAAAGTTCGCGGAGGCCGTGGAAGCGCTCAAAAAGGCGTCCACGTCCGACCCCCGGTCAGCGCAGAGCTTCTATTACTTGGGCATGGCGCAGAACGGACTGGGACAGCGCGAGCCAGCCAAGACATCGTTCCTGAACGCTTGGAAACTCGACCCGCACCTGGCCGATGCGGCAGCAGCCTTAGCTGGTATTGCGGCCCAGACTCAAGATTATGACGAGGCTCTAAGACTGACGGATCGGGCATTGGAGGTGAACCCCAATCTGACCTCGGCTTATGTCACTCGGGCCGAGGCTTGGCTCGCAAAGGGCTCAACCAGTCGATGCGAAGAAGCCCTGGAGGAAGCACTGCTCCACGAGCCGGCTTCCCTTCCCGCCCTGGCCGTGCTGATTAAGCTCGATGTTAGCCGGAATAAAGATAGCCGGAAAAAAGCGCCGGATGCGATTCGGCGGATTTCCCGCCTGCTGGAAGATCAACCAAAGAATGCGGGCCTGCATTTTCTGCTGGGACTGGCATACTACGCTGCCAGGGACTTGGACCGGGCTGCGGCCAGCGTCAACCAGGCGCTTTCGCTTGATCCAAAGACTCCCGAGGCTTACTCCCTGCTGGCGAATATAGATTTCGCAACAGGCGCAAACGGGAACGCTAAGGCTCATCTGGTCAACGCCATCGCCGTGAATCCGCGCAATGTGCACAACTACATGTCCCTCGAAATGCTCTACGAACGGGACGGGAACTGGGAAGAGGCCAAGAAAATGTGCGAGAAGGCGTATGAACTTGACCCTTCTTCGCCGGCTGTGGCGGCACAACTCGCCTATCTCTACTTGGAGCACGGCGGGGACACCCACCTTGCGTTGTCCCTCTCAAAGAAGGCCAAACAGGCCTTTCCGGATTCCCCCGTGGTAGCGGATGTGCTGGGATGGTCGTATTATAAGACGGGCTCGCCGGAGTTGGCTGTCGCGCAACTCCGTCAGTCGGTCGGAAAATCTCCACGGAACGCGCTGTATCAGTACCATCTTGGGATGGCCTATCTGGCAAGCGGCAGTCCCGAACTCGCCAAGCGGTGGTTGCAGGCGGCGCTGCGCAACGATCCAGGGTTTCCCGGCGCTAGCGGCGCAAGGGAAGCGCTGGCCAAACTCGGCACCCCATAGATTGGATGCTAATGGGAATCCAGCGGCGCGACCTTCAATTTCTCACGCTATTGGTCTTTTCGATCGCTTGGTTCTGGACTCCCTTGAGCGCCCTGACCCGTTTGTCACTCAGCGACGGGAATTACTCTTACATCGTCGCCATTCCGCTAATTAGCTCCGGTTTGCTCTATATGAAGCGGGCCGAGATCTTCTCCCAGCGCAAAAGTCATGGCGCCGTTGGCTTGGTAATCCTGCTCTTGGCAGTTACGATTTACGCGGGGGCATCCCATCGCCTCTTCTTGCAAACTCTCGCCGTCGTGCTGGTCTGGGTCGCGATCTTTACGCTCTGCTACGGAACCCTGGCATTGCGTTTTGCCGCCTTCCCCTTGTGCTTCTTGGCATTCATGATTCCCATCCCCGAGCCAGTTCTGAACTCGATCGTCGGCGTGCTCCAAAGCGGCTCGGCCGATCTCTCTTCCATGCTGTTTCACGCGCTCGGCATTCCTTCTTTCCGCCAAGGTTTCCGGTTCTTGCTGCCCGGAGTGGAGATCGAAATCGCGAATGAATGCAGTGGCATTCGTTCTACGCTCAGCCTATGTATCGCGTCGGTGTTAGCTGGCAACTTCCTCCTGCGATACAACTCCAGACGACTCCTTTTTATCCTGGCCGCGATCCCTATTGGGATCTTTAAGAATGCCGTTCGCATCGTCACGCTCTCTTATTTGGGTATTTACGTTGATCCCGCCTTCCTCACAGGAAAACTGCATCACCAATATGGAGGCCTCGTATTCTCACTTTTTTCTCTGGCATTGTTTGTTCCTCTCTTGCTCCTCTTGCGCAGATCGGAAGCCGAGAAGACCGCTGTCCCTATACTTGTGACGTGATGGCGCAACGTGAAGGCGCAACTCCGGCCGCGCGCGACCGGCATTAAACAATGGCGACCGGGAATCGAGTCCTAACCAACTTGCGTCGCGTCATCCCGCACGCTGCCGCCCTGGGCATTCTCTGTGGCATCCTGACCGCTGGTCTATGGCCCTTCCACGCTCCGCTCAACGAGGTGAGTAGGCTCGGCGAGGGTCCAGGGCTTCGATTCGGCGAGTACGCCTACATCGTCTCAGGCCAGCCATTCCCCTTGGCCGCGCCGCCTCGCGAACATAGCCTGGAGATTTGGCTCGAAGCGGGCAACATCTGGGACAACAGCAACACTTTCTTTACTTTCTACCGGCCACAAAGTCCGGTGTTCTTCACGTTGCGTCAGTCCCAACGCGACGTCGCCATCGAGCAAGATGTTCGCACCAATTATTTTCACCGTCGTAGCCGTATTTATCTTCCGAACGTCTTTTCCTGGTCGCGGGCCTCTTTGATCACGGTGGTAGCCGGCGCCACCGCGACGTCGGGCTATGTGGATGGCTCCCTTTCCCGGACCAGCAACAATTTTCTTCTGGATTCCGAAGCGTTCGCCGGACGGCTGTTGGTCGGCAATTCCGCCTTCCACAATGACAGTTGGTCGGGCCGGCTGCTGGGCGTTGCCATTTACGACCGGGCTCTCACGGGCGCGGAAATTCAGCGGCACTACCGGGGTTGGACGGAACGGGGAAGTCCTGACTCAGGTGAGGAGGAGCACCCCACGGCGCTGTATCTTTTCGACGAGAAGCAGGGCGGCACCGCTCACAGTAAGATTCCGGGGGCTCCGGATCTGCTCATTCCCCGCCGCTATGGCATCCTCGATCAGGTATTTCTGGAACCCTTCTGGGAGGAGTTCAGATCAGGCTCCGGCTTTTGGAAAAATGTCCTGATTAATATCGGCGGTTTCATTCCATTTGGCTTTATCTTTCGGGCATACTTATCCTCGGCACGGGAGGACCGGCGCATCGCCTTGCTGACGGTCGGTCTGGGCTTCCTGGTCAGCCTCACGATCGAGGTGCTCCAAGGCTTTCTCCCCACGCGACAGTCGGGCACAACCGACTTGATTACCAATACCCTCGGCACGGCGGTGGGGAGTGGTTTGTACCGTTGGTGTCCGCCGGTCCTGCGCGTCCTACTCAGCCGGTACCAACAGCCGTGGTCCGATGCCACTGTTTCTTAGCGGCGGTCTTGCCGCGATTGCGGACTTCTCGAGTTCGTACGACACCCTCCAGATGCGGTTTCGACCGTCGTCTGAAATCAATAGTGAGCCGTCCGGCGCGATTGCCACACCCGCTGGCCGCCCATAAACGTCCTTACCGCGAGGATCGGGCACGAATCCGGAAAAGAATGTGGCCGGTACTCCCGAGGGAAAACCATGGTCGAAAGGAATGAAGACGATCTGATACCCACTCTTCATGCGCCGATTCCAGGAACCGTGCTCGGCGATAAATGCACCGTGCCGGTAAGCCGCAGGGAACTGCTGTCCTTCGTAGAAAACGAACTGCAGCGGTGCCACGTGCGCCCCTAGCAACACGTCGGGGACAATCGCTTTTGCAACCAGGTCCGGTCTTGGCGCTACCCGGTTATCCACGTGCGGGCCGATATAGCTGTAAGGCCAACCATAAAACCCGCCTTCCGAGACGCGGGTAAGAAAGTCGGATGGAACATCGTCGCCGATGTCGTCTCGCTCATTCACACTAGCCCACAACTGGCCGGTCTCGGGATTCAAGGCAAGGCCCACCGCGTTTCGCAACCCGCTGGCATAGATCCGCATGTTTTTCCCGTCCGCATCGGCAACCAGGATTGCCGCGCGGCGGGGATCCGGCTCGATCGAGATGTTGGTTCGCGATCCTACCGATATGAACAGTTTCTTGCCGTCGCCACTAAATGCGAGCGACCGTGTCCAATGCTGGTTATACCCCAAGCCGGGAAGGTCGGCGATGTGCTCTCCATTCCCAATCCGCTTCGACGTTCTTGGGTCAAAATGAAAGCGCAAGACTTCGTTCGTGTTGGCAATGTACACGTAGTCGTCGTGGAATGCAATCCCGAACGGCAGGTTCAGACGATCGGCAAACACCTCGCGCGACTCCGCCCTGCCACGCCTCTGCCGGTCGAATAAGACAATCACCTGCCCGGCTGCGGAGTCGGCCACGAAAACATCGCCGTTCGGAGCGGCTGCCAACCATCGGGGTTGAGTGAAGCCTTCAGCAAAGACGGATATCTTGAAGCCTGGTGGAACCCGCGGTTGAAAGTTCGGGGGTGGTGCGACAACCACAGGTTCGTTGTTGATGCGTAGCAATCTCGCCAGAACGCGCGCTCGCCAGCCACCGGTGTTCAGGAGGAGAAGTGTCGTGAGAACCCCGAGCGAAACAGCCGCCAAAACGACGAAAACCCGCCGCAGCATTTGGCCCTTCATCTTTTGTTACCTCTGGTTGGATTCGCATTTGTATGCCGGCTTCACACCAACCCTCTATTGGGCAACGCCGAGCAACACATACATAGCATGGAAAGACCGCTTCCCGACCTGAGGCGGTATGGAATCGTCGTTTGTGGGACCGGATTTTTCCGCCGAACTCAGGCGCACCCGTGGGCCCAGGCAGGGCGTGGAGAGAAACTTCGAGACCATCCTCGATATGGCCGGCATCACAGACTTCCGTCTCCACGAACTGCGGAACGCGATTGCGCTCCTGGTGCATGATGAACGGCGGCGATCTCTACGAGTTAGCGAAAAATCTTGGACACGCTCAAAATGATTGGGCGCTTCGCGAAACTAGCCGGGCAAGCGGCACATTGCCCGGCCTGCACATCGCCCGCAAGTTGTGGAAGTTGAGAGGCAGTGATTTCGGGGGAACGGGCCGTCAGAACCGTCTGATTGTCCCCACTCCTCAAGACTATGTCTTTGGCTACTGCTAAGTACTTTAGAATGTGGTGGCCAGGGACGGAATCGAACCGCCGACGCCAGCCTTTTCAGGGCTGCGCTCTACCGACTGAGCTACCTGGCCTTTCGGGGTTTTGTCTGCTCGGGCGGGCTCATTGAAAATTGTAGCAAACGCTACGCCCATCCTGTGTCACACTTGTCGCTTCATGGCGATTTGGCTCTCCGAACCGGACGTGCGCGCGCTGCTTCCTTTACCGGAACTCATCGACGCCATCGAACACGCGCTGGCGGCGTTTTCCGTTCGCAACGCGACGCAGCCGGTCCGGACCGTTATCGGCATTCCCGGCGGAGTGCTCGCCTGCATGCCCGGCCTGCTCAAGCCGCAGGGCGCCCTCGGCGCCAAGCTGGTTACCGTGTGCCCGGAGAACCTGGCGCGCGGGCTCGCCAGTCATCTGGCGACCATCGTTCTCCTAGACCCCGACACTGGCCAACTGCTGGCGATGATGGACGGCCGCTATATTACCGAGATGCGGACCGCCGCGGCATCGGCGGTCGCCGTCCGCTATCTGGCGCGGGAGGATTCCGAGCGCCTGGCGATCATCGGATCGGGAGTGCAAGCCGCCAGTCACCTCCAGTCCTTGTCGTTGGTCCGGAGCTTCCGCGAGATTTCGTGCTGGAGCCGGACTCGCGCTAACCTCGAAAAGTTCGTCGAGAGCTGGAGCGGCGGTCCCTACCCGGTTCGAGCCGCACATAGCGCGCAAGAGGCCATGGAAAGCGCGGACGTGATCGCGCTGGTCGCCGCCGGATCGGAGCCGGTGATTCGGGACGCCTGGGTCAAGCCAGGCGCATGCATCGTGGCCGTCGGCGCCTGCCGTCCCAATGAAAAGGAGTTGCAGCCGGCCCTGGTCGCCCGCGCTCGTTTGTTTGTGGACTCGCGCGAGGGAGCTTTTCAGGAATCGGGCGACATTCTTGAAGCCTTGAACACTGGTCAGATTACGCGAGACCACATCCTCGGGGAATTGGGCGAAGTGGTTACCGATCGCCGGTTAGGCCGGCTGGATCCGAACGATATCACGATTTTCAAGTCGCTCGGGATGGCCGTTGAAGATCTAGCCGCCGCTCAACTCGTGTATCAACGGGCGCGGCACACCGGACGCGGTGTCGAACTGGATTGACGGCGCATCGTCTCCCACTTGAGAAACGGTGCGCCGGCCTCCAATGCACTTGCTGTTCGTCAGAAGCTCAGATCCGTAACCCTGCTCCGTACAGTACTTTCCATAACCGTGACCAAGCCGGTAAACTTGGCGACCAGTTTGGCGGACCCGTCGGCGCCGAGCTCCTTCACTAGCGGCCCTCCGCTATCCAGGTCCGCGAACTTGGCGTAGGCGGTTGAGAAGCTGAGATCGTTCGGGTTACCCCCCAGCCCGCGCAGGGTGACCGTAAGTCCAGCCTGCTGCTTCTTGTATATCGGAGTGATTTCGGCCTTAACCAGGTTGCGCACTTCCTCCATCTTGCCGGGAGCGACGATGGCCGTGACGCGGTTGGCCTGAAATCCCACCGCCCTTAAACCGCGTTGGCCCCTCCACCCGGCTCCGCAAGGACCTCAATCGTGCCGGAATCTTCGGGGCTCCCTGATAGAACCAGTTAATCTTCAATCTTTTGATGGGCAATTTAACTGACATGGCGTTCTCCTCAATAATCTAAAGTCTGCTACACCGAGGCTGAAATGCGCGACCCGGCACTGTCTCGGCGTCCGGCACTGGGAGCGGGAAGCGTCGAACCAAATCCGCCGCTTCGAAAGGTTAACGCGACGCCATCCGGCGAAAAATCTCATCCCGAACGGAAAAATCTGTAAATGCCCGCTCCCTAACGATCCCAGCTCGTAAAAGCAGGAGGATCCGCGAAAGACACCGACCAAGGACTATAAACGTTGTGATGAAAACACTACTCCAGCTAAGGCGCGGAGTCAAGGGTCTTGTGCGGGCTTGGGAAGGAAGGAAGGTTACGTTTGGTGAAAGGCTGTGCGGCACGTCCCCGGCCCGGGCGCCAGTAACGACAGGCCGAGACGGCGTATGGTGCGGCGCGCCGATCCTTTACAGATCTGGCCGCGCCGCTCGTTCATCGGATCTGGTCGCGCCACGTGAACTACCTGCGGACGGCGATCGTAACCCGGCTCGGCTTGGCGTTCTTCCCCAGCTCTTTTTCGATGGCCGGCGCCGCAAGCTGGCGCCCGTCGGCGGAGTAGCCGTTCCAGATCGTTGTCAGGAAGTGCGTGTCGCCAAGGCGCGTGAAGTCGAGCGAAGCCGCTCGGTTCGCCTGCTCGCTTCCAGCGCTCTGGGTAACGACCGTGGTCAAAGCCTTACGGTCTTTCAGCGAACGGAGCGTGAACCACTGGCCTTCCCCGTGAATTTGATATTCACCGGCCGGCATCACTTTGTCTCCCGCGTGGAAATCGAACGGGATATGGGCACTCATGTTGACGATCTGCGCGTTCAGACCCGAACACGCCAGCGCGCTAAAGACCGTGAGAACGAACCACTGTTTCAGACTTTTCATTGGGTGACTCCTTTTTTTGGAAGTGAGCTAATTTGCCCGCTTCAGCAAGTAAACGCGCCATTGGTTCGGGAAAAGTCTCAGGTGGGAAGAAAAAAGTTGCCTGGTCATTTCCGCTCGCCGTGTTCCACAAAAGCTCCCAGCGCTTCTGCTTGCGTCGCCCAAAGTTGTGGACGATCGCCGCCGGTTTGTCCGTGGGCCAAAGCCTCGGTGGTCAGCCCCGCGACTACGGTTTTGAAGGGTCGAGAACTGTCAGGTTCGAATACCG
>Ga0209040_10001109_pt1 | contig 20998 bp, 20 predicted proteins | sample BogFormECP12_OM3_FD_188240 | JGI IMG/M metagenome (GOLD analysis project Ga0209040, IMG submission 188240) | Bog forest soil microbial communities from Calvert Island, British Columbia, Canada - ECP12_OM3 (SPAdes) (version 2) | ecosystem: Environmental > Aquatic > Freshwater > Wetlands > Bog ... | reverse complement strand
GGTGGAAGTGGTCGATCGCCACCGATGCCAAAGGGATCCCGATCGGTTGGTGCGCCCATGGAGCGAATCACGCTGACGTTTGGCTTCTCGCTTCCACCCAAAGGAAAGGAAGGGATGGCCGTGACCATCGTAGAAGCTCCAGCTGGGATCACCGGTGGTGTCGACACCCACCTCGACACCCATGTCGCAGCAGCCTTGGACCCCCTGGGCCGCCTGGTCGGCACCGAGCACTTCGAGGCCAACACCGCCGGCTACCAGGCCTTGGTGACCTGGCTCGAGGACTTCGGCCAGGTGACCAAGATCGGGGTCGAAGGGACCGGCTCCTATGGCGTGGGCCTGGCCCGATTCCTGCGAAGGCGGCGCATCGAGGTGGTCGAGGTGAACCGGCCGAACCGCCAGTCCCGGCGCCATCAAGGCAAGTCCGATCCCTTGGACGCCGTCGAGGCCGCACGTGCCGCCATCAGCGGTCGGGCCAGCGGGGCGGGCAAGACAAAGGACGGTCCGGTCGAGGCCATCCGGGTCCTGGTCGTGGCCAAACGCTCCGCCCGCCAGGCCAGGGTGAAAGCCATCACTCAGATGCGCCACCTGGTCTACACCGCCCTTGAGCAGCTCCATCGTCGTCTGAAGGGCCTCAGCGTCCCGGCCCTGGTGGCCGAGGGGGCCAAGCTTCGGCCCGGTCGCTCCGCTGACCCCTTGACGGCGGCCACCAAGGCCTCGCTGTCGTCCTTGGCCCGCCGGATCCAAGCGCTCGACGAAGAGATCGCTCAGCTCGACGAGAAGATCGAGTCCCTGCTCGTCGCCACCGCCCCCGAGCTCTTGGGCCTCTTCGGGGTCGGGCCCGACACCGCCGCCGCACTCCTGGTGGCGGCCGGTGACAATCCCGGTCGCCTGCATTCAGAGGCCGCCTGGGCCCACCTGTGCGGTGTGTCGCCGATCCCCGCCGATTCCGGGAAGACCACCGGGCATCTCCGTCACCACCAGGGAGGCGACCGTCAGGCCAATAGTGCGCTGTGGCGCATCGTCATGGTTCGGATCGCCCACGACCCCGAGACCACCCACTACTTCGAGCGCAGGGTGAAAGAGGGTCGGACCAAGCAAGACGTCATCCGGATCCTCAAGCGCTATGTCGCCCGCGAGGTCTATCGCTACCTCCCTCGAGGCCGAATCCCCGGGACGTGGGTCTGCCTCGCCCCCGACATGTCGCCCTCCGGGGTTGACTTTCCAGTGAACCGCCGACCCACCTCTCGGGACCACTTTCCCAAGACGCGTGACTTTGTAAGAGCATGCCCTCGCATCCCGAGTGGCTCATCATTGTTTTGTCCGCTGTCTTGACCCCGGAGCCCCTCAAGGGGCTTTACATTGATAGGAGCGTCACCGGGACGGTGACACACGGGTCACCCATCTACAAGCACCGGTCGAGGATGTTGGCTCCCCGTAGCGGTGAACGTTACCCAGCACACCACATGCCGATCGATTTGGTGTGTCCTCGGTTTCGTGGAGTCGAAATACTGGAAATCTGGTCGCTGTCCCGATAGGAGGACAGCATGCCAAGAAAGGGATACCCCACCGAGTTCCGCCGTCGAGCACTCGATCTCCTGGCCGCGGGCCGCAAGGGCGCCGACGTGGCTCGGGACCTCGGTATTAGTGACCAGACGCTCTACAGCTGGCGACGCCAGGAGCGCATCGACCGCGGTGAGGAAGCTGGGCTGACCACCGCCGAGCGCACGGAGCTTTTGACGGCTCGCCGTCGGATCACCCAGCTGGAGACCGAGCTCGCCGTTCACCGGCGTGCGGCAGAGCTGTTGAAGGACGGTGCCAACCCAAAAGGCGGTTCGCGGCGATCCAGGTGATGGCCGCAGAAGGTCTTCCTACGCAGCTGGCCTGCCGGGTCCTCGGTGTCTCCGAGTCGGGCTTCTACGCGTGGCGGGTCAGACCGCCGTCTCCCCGGGCCATCCGGCATGCCTGGCTGACCGATGTCATCGCCGGCGTGCATGCCGACTCCCGACAGACCTATGGCGCCCGCCGCGTCCACGCCGAACTCGCCATGGGTCTCGGTATCACCGTGGGGCACTGCGCCGTCCAAATGCTCATGCACCGAGCGGGCCTCCAGGGGCTCTCTGGACGGCCCCGGTTCCGCAGGGTTCCCCATGTGGCCACTGCCTCGGACCTTGTGGGCCGCCAGTTCCATCGAGACGAACCCGATCGGCTCTGGGTGACCGACATCACCGAGCACCCCACACGAGAGGGCAAGCTCTACTGCGCCGTCGTCTTCGATGTCTTCAGCCGGCGGGTCGTGGGGTGGTCCATCGACTCCGACCAAGAGACCTCCCTCGTCACTAGCGCCCTCGGCATGGCGCTTGGCAGCCGGGACCCGAACGAGGAGACCGTCATCCACAGCGATCAAGGAACCCAGTCAGTACACCTCGTGGACATTCACCCAGCGGGTGATCGACTCGGGGCTGTTGGCCTCGATGGGGTCGGTCGGCGACTGTTACGACAATGCCATGATGGAGTCGTTCTGGAGCCGGGTCCAGGTCGAGCTCTTGAATCGGAAGCGTTGGCACACGAGAATCGAGCTTGCCACAGCCCTTTTCGAGTACCTCGAGATCTTCCACAACCGCCAGCGCCGGCATTCAGCGCTTGGCATGATGACACCCGTCGAATTCGAACTTCATCAGGGTTCACCGACAGCGAGCTGATTCCAGCCATCCGGCTCCACGGAAGCCAGGGCAGGGCAGAGGCTCCTCGATCCCCAGGCCAGATCAAACGCGGACAAGGGGTAGGGCCCGTTAGCCTGGTGCGATGTCGTTTATCCCCGAACCCAGCCACCTGAGCAACCATCACCGAGACACCCTCCTGCAAATCTTTCAGCATCCGACGAGCCACAACATCGAGTGGCGGGCCGTGTTGTCGTTGCTGGAGGCCGTGGGATCAGTCGAGCAGCAACACGACGGTAAGTACCTGGTCACGCTGGCAACTGAGACCGATGTCCTCACCCGCCCCAAGCACAAGGACGTCGATGTTCAACAGGTCGTCGATCTCCGCCGAATGTTGACCGGTGCTGGCTACGACGCCGTCGTGAAGGAGCTGGAGGCCAAGGGCAAAGAGGTCTAACTCCGACCACCCCTACGACCTCCGGCCCGCCTTCGTGACGCTGAGCTTGGATGCTGGGGCCAATCTGCGCGATGTCCAGGATGCGGCTGGGCATGCTGACCCGAGGACGACGCGGAGATACGCCCGGGCCCGGTACAACCTGGACAAGCACCCGACGTACGCGTTGGCGGGGTTGCTGGCCGAATAGGGCGAGACGGTGTCGCCAGCTCCGGGTCTCCTTTGCTGAAATGGTGCCGATGGACGGTGCGGAAACGTAGTCGTATAGTCCTCGCTGAAGGAGAAAAGCGGGCGAACGTCGTTCCTTCTTTGCCGCCAGCCCCGGGAGCGAGGCGTCGGGACGCTTCGACACGAAGGGGGTCTGCGATGTACCTATTCACCCGTTCGGCGCGACTCGGTCCGGGTCGCATTCGTGAAGCCATGGCCTGGTCGGTGAGCATGACCGAGAAGGTCAACCAGATCAGTCAGACGCCGGTGACTTTGTGGTCCACCGTGTTCTCGCCCGGTGCAGGCACGCTCACCTGGACGTCAATCGTAGAGGACCTCGGCGTGCTCGAAGCCACTGAAGCCAAGCTGATGGCCGACAACCGCTACTTGGAGTTAGTGGACGAGGGCGCCGCGTTCGGCGCGGGCGATGCCATTGACGACGGAATCGTGCAACTCGTTGTGGCCGACGTCGACGCGGCCGGGACTCCGCCCGCGTATGTCACTGTCGCCCGAGCGGTGCTCGCCCCGGGCGCCATGGCCAGCGGCATCGAGTTGGGCATCGAGATCGCCCAGCGCGCTAAGGCGGTGACCGGATGCCCATCCTCCTTCGGCGTGGCCGGTACCGGCCCGTACGGCGGCGTCGTCTGGATCACCGGCTGTGACTCGATTGAGCAGCTCCAGCATGCGCAGGAAGCCATCGCGAGTGACACGGACTTCACAAAGCTGATCGACCAGAAAGCGAGTCAGCTCTACCTACCGGGTGTGGCCACACAGACCGTCTACCGCAAGATCGTCTGAGGGCTCCGACCGTAAGTCGAGATCCACTCACTTCGCTTCGGACACTCACTTGCTCTGAGCGGCCGATTCCAGAAGGGACGGGTGAGGGGTTCGTTACCGCGCCCCTCACCCGGTCCCGCACCGCCCTGGCGGACATACCTACCAGTGACGGCCTCGGCGGGGCTTCCGGCGGATTGCCTTTCCAATGCTGTCTGGAACTACCAGAACTGGACTGCTTACCGGATCCACCCGTCCGTCGGCTCCCGCTGGCCGACGAGGTTTTCTGTCGACGGCTGGCCACGAACTCTTCGATCCCTGAAGAGTGTCTCCCGATCAGATTCCTGGTCTTCTTCCTCGGTCGAGCAGGCTTGTGACCGCTTGGGGGTCGCTCTAACTTCAGGGTCTCGTCGGGGTGGGCCATTCGGCGTTCCTGCTCCACCCGGGTCCAGTTCATCCGGCCAGTCAATGGGGCTCGATTCGGCCGATCTCCAGCGGGACTGGGAGGGGATCGGATGTGTGACGACCATTGCCAGGGTGTCCTGCTGGGCCGAGGTCCCCATCCAGGAGACCACTTCGTCCACCCCACGGGCCCAGGCGGCGTCTGCGATCCGACCGTCGGCGTCAACGGCCACGAGAGGGATCTGACCTCGTCGACCCCCCGGGCCCAGCCGGCGTCGACGATCCGTCCGTCGCCGTCAGCAGCCACCAGGCCGGTCTCGTTGGCCAGGTCGGTGTCGGTCCCCACCCCCCAGGCCAGGTCGATCCCTAGGACTCTCAAGGTCACCATCCTGGCATCTGACGCCGGAACACACCGTTGTCCAGGAACTCCTATGGTTAGGGCTTGTTGTGGACCCAACAGAAGGGTTTGTGAGAGCGGGAGTTGTCGAATACCTCGACCTGAACCTGTCTCCCGCAGCGTCACCTCCGGGCCGCCAGCGCCATGCGTACGGTAATGGGCCCTTCGCGAAGCTACGCATGCCGAAACTACCCAAGAAGCCTGGGGTCTACCTCTGGGAAGAGGATGGAGCGGTCGTCTATGTCGGGCAGACGCGCACGCCTCTGAGCGTCCGCCTGGGTTCGCAGGGTTACGCAACTATCTCGAACTACAAGACTTTCGCTCGCCAGCCCGGCCGAACCAACGGCGGACAACAGACCAACTGTCGAGTCAACGCCTTGGCCAACGAGTCGCTTACAGCGGGGCACACGCTCGTCATCTGGTACCGAACAACGCAGGCAGAGAATGCACCTACCGAAGAGGCGGCGTGGATGGAGCGATTCGGCATCCCACTATGGAACCGCCGGGATGAGCGGTAACCACGCCGGGGGACCTGCAACGTCCATCTTGTCCCCCAGTGATTGACTCTCGGGTAACCGTTTGTCCGATCAAGGAGGTCATGCAAAGGCGACGTCGAGCGCGGTCTTCGCGGCGGTTGCGGCAGGTCGTCTTGCGGAGAAATTGGGTGACCGAGGCGTGGAAGCTCTTGGCAAGCTCGATCGCCTTTTGAGCGTCAGGCTGCTGAAGTCGGACCGGACGATCGGGCGCCGGGTATTCGGTCTCGTGCCGAATCTGCCTTGCCGCCTGATAGGCCGTGAGGTCCTGTTCGGAGACGACGCCCCTCATCGCTGCCCATGCGTAGTCGACTCGGAACCGGTGTGCTCCTTCTCCGCTTCTCGCCCGGAGTCCGTTGGCATTGAGGTGCGCGTCGACACAGCGACGGACCGCTTCGTAGGCGCCCGTGAGCGCCAACGAGGGGCTGATCTCGACCACCCTCTGGGCGCCGGCGATGTTCTCTCCGGCCAGGTTGAGAGGCGCCCGTTGGTGACGCGGGTTGGCGCGTACCCGTTCGAGTTTCCCGACCAGCACCATCTCGCTGACCGTCTCCGTACCCGACGTTGACTGTGTATCTCCCACGGGGCTGGGTCGCCCGGCCGTCGGTGAGCTCGGGGACGGCGGTGGCGGTTCGCCCCGCTTGGATCCCCGTTCTCCTTGGTCCCGCTCAGGCACGCGTCGCCCTCCTCAGCGGAACCGCGACGAGCGGACCGGATTTCAGTCCGGCGACGAACGAGTCCGGGGCCGGATGCTGCCACTCTTCGCTGCTCACGAGGTGCGGGTTGACCTCCACTCCGACACGATCGGCGACGCGGTTCGTCACCGCGGCTATGTCGAAGCGGCTGAGATTGTCGCCGACGAGCAGCACATCGACGTCCCGAGGGGCACGCCCGGGGACACCTTCGTGCCGAGCCGCCCACGAACCGAAGATCCATGCCTCTTCGAGCCCGTCCACTTCGGCCAGAGCCTCGCCGAGCAGCGCGAGCGGACCGATGGTCTGGTCGAGCAGGCGTGCCAAAGCGCCCGCCCATGGCAGCTCCCAGTTGGGACCAACCAGCTTGCTACGCCCCTCGGCCGTGACGGTCACGATCCCAGCGTCAGCGAGGCGGCCCACCTCCCGGGCGGTGGTCGAGAGCGGCTGGTCGAGACGCTCGGCGAGAGCAGAGATCGTCCAGTACCGATCCGGCCCGACGTACAGCGTGCCGAGGATGCCGAGCTGGGTCTCGGATCGGAACAGGGGCAACAGGCCCGGGGGGACGTTCTCACTTTGTTGGAGCTATCTCCCACTAAATGGGAGCGTCAAGCATCCGGGGCTAGCAGGCTTCGCTTGATGCTGCGCACCGGCCAGTCGCTCCACCCCGCTTCGACGCCGGCCTCTCGGCCGACGCCGGGGGTTTCACTACCGGGACCTTGGCGTCTCCCCGGACCGGACTCGCACCGGCTGGCTGTCGTGAACTTGTCGCTCGGTTACGTCATGAGGTCGACTCAGCGAGGTCAGCGCAGCAGGGACAACAATGCACAAAAGCAACGTCTGCCGACTCTCGCGACCCATCCGAGCCTTTACCGCCCTACGTTCCGTCGTTCGACCTAATGGCCACTGATTCGCTCATCAGATGGGCCGAGCACGATCCGGCGAAGGAGGTAGAACTCTCTCTAGGAAGCCACCGAACCCGGGGCGAGACAGAGCACCTAGTCGTTGGATCCGAAGCTGCCGGTACGGAAGCTCCTGAGTGAGGACCCCGGATGTCGTTCCTCCCCCACGCACGACGCTCGTGCTCTTGCCGGCGACGTCAGTGAGACTCCGCAATCGGGACAAGTATCTTGGTCCGATGACGTGGCCGGATCCGATCCTGATCCGCCAAGCCCGGCCAGCAGCAGCTCCACTGAGCGCCTCGGCACTTTGGACCGTCCGTTGATCATCACTACCGGAAGTCGGAAGTCACCGCGCTCGATTGATCGGTAACAAGTAGAGCGTGACTCTCCCAGCAGAGTCGCCGCCTCCTCGACCGAGAGAAGCGGCTTCATCCCCAAGTTCGCTATCCTTCCCCCACGCATCATCGTGTCTGCCTGGGGATGGAGTCCGACACACTCCACGTCGCTTCACCTGACAAGCGAACTGCGCGCACTTTTTCCGGCCGGACATATTCAACCGCGGGAGATAGCTGCCTCATATTAGGGAACGATCGCCCGAACGGTGGATCCGCGGGGACAATTTGACAATTCTCCCAAACCAACTTCGCAATTTGTGGCAGGCCGTCCCCTCAAACTCCGACCGGCGAGCCCGGACTTGGCTCTCCAGACCGCTATCAACTCGGCGTTGCGGCAGTCACTGGAACGCATCACCGGCGGTCTTGAGCGACCCATTCGCCCCATCAGAGATGCAAATGGTTTGGGATACCCGGCCTCACTTCGGGACCAAGGACCCTGACCGAGCCGCTCTTGGTTTCGTAGCCTGGCACTTGGTCGGTCGACCGGGAGACCCCAGGTCACGGCGGCTGTCCTGGCACTCTTGACATTGGCCCTCAAATGCATACGAACCGAGGTTTACTCCGATGACGTCCGCAAGTGTGAAGAACATTCGGCATCTCTCGCCAAGTGACCGTGCAACTCTGGGACGCGATGCCCGGGCTCGGGCGCCACGGTCCTCCCAGGCTGCCTTTGAGCCAACGTCCCCCCGGCCCGACCCCGTCGGTCTCTTGGACCGACAGGCTCGCTCACGGGTGCCCGAACTTGTCCCGATTCGCCACGGGAGGATGCTCGCCTCCCCGTTTGCCTTCTTCCGGGGAGCGGCGCTGGTAATGGCATCCGATCTGGCGTCCACGCCACGTTCCGGGCTCATGGCCCAAGTCTGCGGCGATGCCCACCTGAGCAACTTCGGGCTGTTTGCATCCCCCGAGCGGACGCTGATGTTCGATGTCAACGACTTTGACGAGACCTTGCCCGGTCCCTGGGAATGGGATGTCAAACGCCTTGCAGCAAGCGTCGTCATCGCCGGGAGAGACCGGGGGTTCTCCACCAAGGAATGCGTGGGGGCGGCGATCGAAGTCGGCGCCTCCTACCGGCGAGACATGAACCGGCTCGCCGCTCTCCCCAACCTCGACGTCTGGTACTCGCGCATCGATGTCAACGAGATTCTGGCTGACCTCGCGTCCCAGGCCGCCTCGACCAAGTCCAAGAGTGCAAAGACGATGGCCTCTCGTGGCTCAAAGCTCGTGGCCAAGGCTCGCACTCATGACAGCCTCCAGGCCCTCGACAAGCTGACAGAAGTCGTCGACGGTGAGCGGCGGATCATCAGCGACCCACCACTCATCGTGCCCATCGAAGAGCTCCTGCCCGATGACGAGAGCGAGGCACTGCTCGAATGGCTCCGTCAGCTGCTCCGCAAGTACCGAGTCACCCTGCAGAGCGACCGGCGACACCTTCTCGAAGACTTCGAAGTGGTCCAGGTCGCCCGCAAGGTCGTCGGGGTCGGGAGTGTGGGTACTCGGGCGTGGATCATCCTGCTCACCGGCCGTGATAGGGACGATCCGCTGTTCTTGCAGGCCAAGGAAGCCGAGGCCTCGGTGCTCGAAGAGTTTGTAGGCAAGAGCCGTATTGCCAACCACGGGGAGCGGGTCGTTGCCGGCCAGCACGTGATGCAGGCGGCGAGCGACATCTTTCTCGGCTGGGAGCGCGCTCAGGGCATCGACGGCGTCACCCGCGACTTCTACCTCCGCCAGCTGCGTGACTGGAAGGGATCGTTCGACATCGAAGGAATGATCCCCGCCGGTCTGGTGAGGTATGCCGGCATCTGCGCCGAAGCACTGGCCCGGGCCCACGCCCGATCCGGGGACCGCATCGCCATCGCCTCGTATCTTGGGACCAGCACCACCTTCGACAAAGCCCTCGCCGAGTTCTCGGAGACCTATGCCGATCAGAACCAGCGAGACTACGAGGCCTTTCAGCAGGCAGTCACGAGCGGCCGGATCACGGCCGAGACCGGCCTGTAACGTCAGGGAGAACTTGCATTCATAAGGGAGACCGGTTCCCCCACCCGCACCCCCTCAACCACAGAGAGGACCCTTTCAGCCATGTCCGCACCGAACATCCTGCTCGTCATGACCGACGAGGAGCGGTATCCGCCCCCTTACGAGACCGAGGCAGTAAAGATGTTCCGCAAGGTCAGCTCACGGCCAGAGAGTCGATCCGGGACGGGGCGCTGGAGTTCCAACGCCACTATGCCGGGTCGACGGCCTGTGTCGCCAGTCGGGCGACCCTATTCACTGGGCAGTACCCCTCGCTCCACGGGGTCTCCCAGACTGACGGGACGTCCAAGAAGGTGGACGACCCCGCCATGATGTGGCTGGACCCCGACTCTGTCCCGACCCTCGGAGACTGGTTTCGGGCCGGGGGTTACAAGACGCACTACCGGGGGAAGTGGCACATCTCGAACGCCGCCCTCCTCATTCCGGGCAGCCATGAAGGGCTGATGGCATCGGACGACGACGGCTCGCCGATACCTGAGGCCATCGAGGCCTACCGCAAGGCTGACCGCCTCGATCCCTTCGGGTTCTCGGGGTGGATCGGCCGTGAGCCGCACGGCCCGGCCCCGGCCGAGTCGGGCAAGGTACGTGACGGGGTCTTCGCCGAACAGGTGGTCGAGCTCTTCGGCGACCTGGCCCAGGCCCGCCACAACGGGCCCTGGCTGGCCGTGGCCTCGTTCGCCAACCCCCACGACATCTGCACGTACGGGGCCATCTGGGACCAGCTCTGGAAGTTCGGGGCCCCCGACGACTCGGTGCCCGAAATCGAAGAAGCCCCTTCCCAGGCCGACACCTTCAAGGGCCGCCCCCCGTGCCATGAGCAGTGGAAAGCGGCCTGGTGGGAGATGGCCTACGAGCAGCAGCCCGACGTGGCTACGCCTCTACTACTACCTGCTCAAGCTCGTCGACCAGGCCATCTGACGCATTCTCCAAGCACTCGAAGATTCAGGCATGGCCGATGACACGATCGTCGTGTTCACCTCCGACCACGGCGACCTCCTCGGGGCGCATGGCGGATTGCAGCAGAAGTGGTACAACGGGTTCGACGAGTCGATCCGGGTCCCCTTGCTGGTGAAGGGTCCCGGAGTGGCGACCGCTCCCGACGGGCTCACCATGCCCACGAGCCACGTGGATCTGATCCCGACCCTCATGGGCCTTGCCGGAATCGACCCGAAGCGAGCCATGGCCGGGGTCTCCAAGCACCATGACGAGGCCCAACCTCTGCCGGGCCGGGACCTGAGCGGCATCATCACCGGGTCGGCCAAACCCGAATCGGTCGCCGCTCCCTTGTACTTCATGACCGAGGACGACATCTCACGGGGGCTGAACGAGACCAACCTGCTCTCCGGGAAGCCCTTCGATCCCGTGGCCTTCCCCTCCCGGGTCGAATCGGTGATCGCCACCTTGCCGACCGGATCAGACGGCACACACGAATTGTGGAAGCTCAACCACTACTACGAGCGGCTCGATGACTGGAACACCGACCACGGAATCGCCAAGAACCCCTTCGCCGGACCTCCAGCCGATCCGATCTTCGAAATGCACAATCTGACCGCCGATCCCGAGGAGCGTCATAACAGGGCCCAGGAAGGTTCAGAGACCCTGAGCCTCCTGACGTCAATCCTCGACGACCAGCGCGAAGAGAAGCGCCTCCTTCCAGCACACCGCAACCCGAGCTAGCAGATTCGCCCCATCCCAGTGATGGGGGGCACGGTCGCCTTCGGCATCTGCACCCGGTCAATTGCCAGCCACCGACCGCATTTAGCGTTCCGGCTTCACGGTGGAGACCCGGTTAGGGTTTTCTCGCATGGCTGACGCCTCGGGGCCCACGGATCCTCCATTCACCGAGACCCGCGAGTTCTGGGTCCTGATGGGATACGCCTTTGCCCTTGGCGTTCTGGGTGCCTTCGCTGGCCTCGTCTTCATGGGAGTGATCAAGCTCGGGGGCAAGTGGTACGACGACTCCAACCCGAGCTGGTTCGGGGGGCACTGGTGGTGGGTAGCGGTCACTGCTGCAACCGGCGTCGTGGTCTGGCTCTTGCGGCGCTTAACTCGGTTGCCTGCCGAGACCCCCGGCTTGATCGAGGATCTGAAGTCTGGACACGTCGAACCTCAGCTAGTTCCGGGGATCGTTGCTGTCTCGGCAGTTTCGCTGATCGGTGGAGCGAGCCTCGGACCGGAGAAGGCGCTCGGCTCGATCGGTGGGGGGGCGGGGAGCTGGATTTCAGATCGGCGTCGGCTCGACACGGATGCGTCCGAGGTGACCGTTCTCTCGGGGTTCGCCGGTGCCTACGGCGGGCTGTTCTCCAGCCCGGTGATCGTCGTCATGATGCTGTTAGAGATCGCCCGACCCGGTGGACAACGGTTTGCCAAGGCCTTGGTGGGGACGATCGTGGCATCGAGCGTCTCGTTCGGGATCTACTTCGCCATAGCTGGAGCGGTGTTCCTGAACGCCTACGAAGTCCCCCAATACAAGTTTGAAGATTGGCAACTCCTAGCAGGCATCCCCCTCGGCCTGTTCGCTGCCGTCGTAGTGACGATCTTGGTCGTGTTTATGCAACTGAGCGGAAGGCTGTTCGGCCGGATCAAACTGCCAAGCCTGGTAAAACCGATCATCGGTGGCGTGTTGTTCGGGATCGTTGGGGTGATACTCCCGTTGACGCTGTTTACCGGGAGCAATCAGCTCAAGACGGTGCTGCACGATGCAGGGACCCTTGGCGTCGGCCTTCTCGGAGTCCTTGTCATTGCGAAGATCTTCACCTTCGCTGTGAGCCAGGCAAGTGGATTCGTGGGTGGGTCCCATCTTCCCGGCTCTTTTCATTGGGGGCACCGCCGGAGTGTTCGTCCACGAGGTGATCCCCGGCGTTCCGTTGGGGCTCGCGTTTACATGCATGCTCGCTGCGGTACCTGGGTCGTTGGCGGCCGCACCATTTTCGATGGTCCTGCTTGCCGCATTCCTGACTCAGGTAGGCCCACTTCAAACCGCCCCCGTTCTCGTTGCCGTCGTAACCGCCTTTCTTGCGATGGAGGCTGTCAAATACCTCCTCGTGAGCCGTCAGAAGGGAAAGACTGCTTCGACCTGAGGCTTCGGTAGTAGCGCCCCATCCCGGCGGTCTGTGGCACCCATCAGGCGCTTGTCCGTTCAGCATTCGGGGACAGCCAAATGAGCGGCGTGGCGCTCGGATTCGACGCTGGTGCCTCGAACCCGCCGGACTCGTCGATGAAACAGATATGCAACCCGCCCCCAGACGCAACTATGACCGCCCGAAGGCGGCCATAGGATGTGACGTTCGGCCTTCCGGCCTAGCCGTCAAAGACATTGTAGCCCCCTGTCCGACACGGCCGGGTCGATCACGCGGCCGACCCCGGTCAGCGACTCCCGACGACGCACAGCGGCTGGAGCACGTCACGGCCTCCCACCTCGTCCCATCCCGTCTCCGCTCGTTCCGAAAATTGTTCGGTGGAGAAAAGCCTCATTCGGGCAGCTCAGGGCCCCATTCTCAACACAGGTGTTGGGTTTTCTCTGCTGTCAAGTCCAGACGGGTAGATCGCACTTCGCTGACCTGGACTTTTGCAGCCCCAACGGGATTCGAACCCGTGTCGCCACCTTGAGAGGGTGGTGTCCTTGGCCACTAGACGATGGGGCCGGGTGCCGAAATGGCCTGATCATGCTAGCGGACGAGTGCCGGGTGGCCGCCAGCACCACCGGTGAACGGGCCGGCTCACGAGCTCGGGGGGAAGGACTCGAACCCTCAATAACTGGACCAGAACCAGTCGTGTTGCCGATTACACCACCCCCGAATGGGCGAGCAGTCAGGCTAGCCGAGGCCACCCGGGGACCGCACCCCGCGGTCCGAGAACGCTCAACCGAGGCTGTGGAGGTACTGATAGCCGATGACCCGCCCCAACCCCACCCCGAGGGCCTCCTTCAGGAAGTAGGGGACGGCGGCGGCGCCCCCGATCGGCGAGGTCCCGGTGGGGGTCGGGTAGGCGGTGAGGCCCACGTTGGTGGCGATGGCCAGGGAGCGGTGCTCGTGGAAGGGATCGGTCACCAAGAGAACCGTCGTCGCGTGCCGGCCTTTGAGGACTGGGGCCGCCTCCGAGAGGTTCTGCCAGCTGTCGTCCCCGCCCACCTCGGCGATGTCGTCGGCCGGGACGTCGTGGTACACGAGGTACCGGGTCCCGGCCTGGGCCTCGGTATAGCGGTCACCGGACTTTTTGCTCCCCGTCACCACCACGAGGTGGGCGTAGCCCTGGTGAAACAGCAGGAGAGCCTCGTCGAGGCGGGCCCGGAGGTCGGGCGACGGCAAGCCGTTGTACTGCGCCGCGCCCATCACCACGATGGCTCCCGCGGGCCGCTGGTCGTACTGGCGTGAGGTCAGCCAGACCTGGACCAGGGTCACCACGAAGTAGATGACGATCACCCCCACAAGGGCGGCGAAGATCTTGAGCGCCAACCGCAGCAGCCCGAACACGATCAGCCCTGTTGGTCGGCTGTCGCATGCTCCAAGGCGGCGCGGAGCCGCCGCAGGACCTCGTCGCGGCCCAACACCTCCAGGGACTCGAAGAGCGGCGGCCCCACCGTGCGGCCGGTGACCGCCACCCGGATAGGGGCCTGGGCCATCGCCAGCTTGCGGCCCTCGCCCTCGGCCAGCCCCCTGGTCGCGTCGCCGAGCGCGTCGGCCGACCACCGGCAACCGGCGTACACGTCGAGCGCGGCGGCCAGGATGGCCGGCGCCTGCTGGTCGCGCCGGATCGCCTTGCCCCAGCTCGCGTCGTCGAGTGGTGCCTCGGCCAGGAACACGAAGTCGACCATGGCGGGGACCTCGCCCAGGGTGGCCACGCGCTCCTGGACCAGCGGCGCCAACCGGGCGAACTTGGACGGATCGAAGTGCCCGGGATCCCACGGGGGCCCGTCCCCGGGCGGTGCCCACCGCCCGGGGACCGGGTCGACCCACGGGCGGGCGGCCTCGATGAAGCGGTCCGCCGGGAGCTCACGGATGTACTCCCCGTTCATGTGGGTCAGCTTCTGCACGTCGAAGCGGGCCGGCGCGTGGTGCACGTCCTCGAGCCGGAACTCGCGCACGAGTGCCTCCCGGTCGACCTTCTCGGCCTCTCCCGGTGGACTCCATCCGAGGAGGGCCAGATAGTTGACGAAGGCGTCCGGCAGGAACCCCTGATCCCGGTAGGACTCGACGGCGACAGGGTCCTTTCGCTTGGAAAGCTTCTTGCCCACTTCGTTGACCAGCAGGGGCAGATGGGCGAAGACCGGTAGTTCGGTGACCTCCCCCCAACCGGCCTCCCCCTCGCCGGCCGAGTCCAGGGCCCGCCAGAGCAGGATGCCCTTGGGCGTGGTCGGCAGCAGGTCCTCGCCCCGGATGACGTGGGTGATGCCCATGTCGCGGTCGTCGATGGTATTGGCCAGTGCAAAGAGAGGCTGGCCGTTGGACTTCACGCAGACGAAGTCGTCCATCGCCTGGTTGGGGAACGTCACGTCGCCGCGGATCAGGTCGTGGACGACGGTCTCCCCGTCGCCCGGGGTTCGGAAGCGCAGGGCCCGGCCCTCACGCCCGAGGCCGAGGTCCCGGCAGTGGCCGTCGTAGCCGGGGGTGGCATTGGCCCGGGTGCGGGTGTCGATCTCCTCGCGGGTGCAGCCGCATGCGTAGAGGAAGCCCCCCTCCCACAACGCGTCGATCGCCACCTGGTGGCGCTCGTGGCGCGCCGACTGGCGGTAGGGGCCCTCGTCGGGCGACAGCCCGAGCCAGTCAAGGGCGTCGACGATCCCCCCGACCCATTCCTCGCGGTTGCGCTCGGCGTCGGTGTCCTCGATCCTGAGCACGAACACCCCGCCCTGCTGGCGGGCGAAGAGCCAGTTGAACAGGGCGGCCCGGGCGCTGCCGACGTGGAAGAAGCCGGTGGGCGAAGGTGCGAAGCGGACCCGGGGCGGGCGGAAGGGCCGCCCCGAACTGCTGGTCAATGGCCGCCCGAACTACTGGTCTTCGACGAGCGAGATGGCGCCGGTCGGGCACCCGTTGACGCACTCCCGCAGCTTCTCGCGCATGGACTCGGGAGGGTGCTCATCGAGCACGTAGAGGAACCCGTCGTCACGAACCTCGAACACCTCGGGCAGTATGCCCATGCAGACCGCGTTGCTGGCGCACTCGTCGAAGTCGACGACGACCTTCACGGGCGGACCTCCTTGTTGCCGCGGACCCCCGGTCGGGAGCCGACCGCAGCATACCGGGCGCCAACGGTGGGCTCGGGCCGGACCGGACGCCGCCGGCGCCGAGGCGGGGTCAGGGCTTCTCGCTCCCGACCACCCACATGGCGAAGAACTGGGAGCCGCCGCCGTAGGCCTGGCCGAGGGCGAGACGGGCCCCGTCCACCTGATGCTCCCCGGCTTCGCCGCGGACCTGCAGCGCCACCTCCAAAAAGCGAAGCATGCCCGAGGCGCCGATCGGGTTGGAGGACAGGACCCCGCCCGAGCAGTTCCACGGGATATCGCCGCCGTCCATCGAGGTGGCGCCCTGCTCGGTGAGCTTCCAGCCGTCGCCCTCGGCACAGAAGCCCAGGTTCTCCAGCCACATCGGCTCGTACCAGCTGAATGGGACGTAGACCTCGGCGCAGTCGAAGTCCCGCCGAGGGTCGGTCACCCCGGCCTGGCCGTAGACGTCGGTAGCGCAGTCCCGGCCGGCCCGCGGATTGATCTGATCGCGCCCGGCGAACATCGTGGGCTCGGACCGCATGGCCATCCCGTGGACCCAGGCCGGCCGCCGGCCGGTGGTCGACTGGGCCCCGGCCGCCGCCTTCTCCGAGCCGAGCACCATGGCGGCGGCGCCGTCGGACGACGGGCAGGCCTCGAGGTAGTGGAGCGGGTCCCACAGCATGATCGACTCCTCCACCATCTGGAGCGAGATGTCCGGCAGGTGGAGGTGGGCGTAGGGGTTCTTGAGGGCGTGAAGGCGGTCCTTCACCGCCACCTTCATGCCCACGTCACGCGGGGCGCCCGAGCGTCGCATGTAGGCCCGGATGTGGGGGGCGAAGTACCCCCCGGCCCCAGCCAGCAGCGGCGCGCTGAAGGGCTGGGGGACCGACAGCGCCCACATGGCGTCGGAGTCCGACTGCTTCTCGAAGGCCACCGTAAGCACCCGCTGGTGGATGCCCGAGGTGATCAGGTGGGCCGCCACCAGCGCGGTCGAGCCGCCGACCGAGCCGGCGGTGTGGACCCGGAAGATCGGCTTGCCCACGGCGCCCAGGGCCGGTGCCAGGTAGAGCTCGGGCATCATGACGCCCTCGAACATGTCGGGCGCCTTGCCGATGACCACGGCGTCGATGTCGGACCAACCGAGCCCGGCGTCCCCCAGGGCCCGCAGGGCCGCCTCGCGCACGAGCCCGGCGATGGACACGTCCTCCCGCTTGGCCTTGTGGTGGGTCTGGCCGACCCCGATGACCGCCACCCGCTCGGACATCAGCCTCCCTCCAGCACGGTCACCAGGTTCTGTTGCAGGACCGGCCCCGAGGTGGCGTGGGCCACCGCCCGCCCGACCGAGCCGTCGAGGATCCGGGCGGCCGCCTCGCCGATGCGGATCAGGCCACCCGACATGATCGGGTTGGCGGCCAGTGCCCCACCGGAGGGGTTGACCAGCACGCCGTCGCCCAGCCCGATCGCCGAGCGCAGGATCAGCTCTTGGGGAGCGAACGGGGCGTGCAGCTCGGCCACCTCCACCGGGCCCGCGGCCACACCGGCAACCTCGGCCGCCCGGGCGGTCGAGGGAGAGACGGTGAGGTCACGGGCACCGAGCGAGTGGGTCTCCACCCGGTGGTCGATGCCGGTGATCCACGCCGGGCGCTCGGCCCACTCGAGAGCCTTGTCCCCCGCCGCCAGGACCACCGCGGCGGCGCCGTCGGTGATCGGGGGCAGCGCGTGGCGGCGGAGCGGGGACACCACGTAGTCCTCGGCCAGCAACTCGTCCACCGAGCGGTCGTTGGCGACCTGGGCCTTGGGGTTGTGGAGGGCGGCCCGGCGGTTGCGCGCCGCCACCTCGGCGAAGTCGGCCTCGGTCGCCCTGCCCGAGTCGAGCAGGGCCCGGGCCTGCAGGGCGGCCAGGCTGACCGGGTCCGGCCAGAGCGGCGCCAGGACGTAGGGGTCGAGCTGGAGGGCCATGATCCGCGACAGGTCGCCCATGGACGACTTGCCGAAGCTGTAGACGAGGGCGGCGTCGAAGTCGCCCTCCTGGAGCCGGACCCAGGCCTCGTAGAGGGCCCAGGCCCCGTCCATCTCGACGTGGCTCTCTGATCGAGGGGGCCACACCCCGATGGCATCGAGGGCGCCCACGAAGCTGAACGGGCCGCCGACCAGGTAGTCGGTCGAGCCCGAGCAGATGAACCCGACGTCGTCCTTGGTGATCCCGATGCCGCCGAAGAGCTCGGCGAACACCGGCATGAGGGTCTCCACCTCGTTGCGATACGACTCGCGCCGGACGTTGTCCGCCTGGGCGAAGGCGACCACGGCCACGGGCCGGTGCCCCTGACGCGGTCGGGGGGGACTGCTCATGTGTAGAACTTGTAGGTCTCGTAGTCGGCGTCGGGCTCGCCGGTCGGCCGGAAGTAGCGGACCGAGGCCATGGTCGGACCGAGCTCTTCGGGCTCGACCCACACCGCCTCCACCCGAAGCCCCATCCGCACCTCGTCGGTGGGAATCTCCTGGATCAGGCCCATGAACGAGATGTCGGCCCCGTCGAGGAGCACCATGGCGCAAATGTAGGGGATCTGGATCGACTGGCCGGCGAAGGGGACGTTGACCACGCAGTAGGTGGTCACCGTCGCGGTGTTGGCCAACTCGACCACCTCGTCGGTCGGCACGCCGTCGACCGGGCACGAGCCGCGCGACGGGACGTACACCTTGTGGCAGACCGGGCAGCGTTGTCCGATGAACTTGCCCTCGGCCAGACCCTTCAGATTCCTCGACTGGGCGATGCCGGCGCTGAAGAGGTAGTCGAGGCGGATCGGGGTGGCGAGGGTGGTCACCGGACCGCGCTCGTCGGCGTCGTCCGGCGCGACGTGGTCGGCCATCACGAGCCACCTTCGGGCACGAAGGCCCGGATGTCCTGGATCCGGCCGACCCGTTGGGCCGCCGGCACGAACTCCGGGCGGACCCGCATGCCGGTCCGCACCGACTCGGCGGTTCGGGCGTCGAGGACGTGCAGCATGGCGGTGGTGGCCCCGTCCAGGCGGACCAGCACCCAGGCGAAGGGGTGGTCCAGCGGCTGGCCCGGACGGGCCTCGGTGACCCAGGCCCAGCTCTCCACCGTCCCGCCGGGTCCGACCTCGACCAGCTCGCCCGTGGGCTCGGCCGTGGTCGGGTCGTACTCGGTGGGAGGCACCACCACCGAGGCCCCCGAGGCCCTGACCCCGAGGATCCGCCCGTCCCGAAGCCCGGTGAGGAACGCCCCGATCACCGGGCCGACCGACCGGGAGTAGGGGTACTCGAGGACGTGGGTGCTGGTGAGGACCTCCTCGTCGCTGTCGACCATGGACCGGTGTGCTCCTCGCCGTCGGGACGCTCGTGCCGTGCCAGCCCGGGCCGGGCCCGGCCGCCCAGAAGTAGAACACATTTCAGTTTCTGGTGGCAACGGTGCCGGTGGCCAGCGGTCGTCGGCGACCGGCCGGCCGGTCACGGGCGGTCGCGGGGCACCGGCGCGGAGCGGGCGGGGCTCAGGGAGGGCCGGACCGACCGGGGTCGCCGGGCCCCGAGGACGTCTCGGCCCCGGCCAGCAGCTGGGCGAAGAACTCCCGGTCGTTCAGGATCGGCACGTCGGAGAGGAACATCTTGCCGTAGCGCTCGAAGTACATCAGCTGCTTGCCGAGCAGGAAGGTCCCCCGGTCGAAGGCCGAGAAGGTGCCCCCGGCGTCGTCGGCCATCTTGCGGAGGCGTCGCTGGGCCCGCAGTCGATGGAGGACCGCCCTGGGCGACCGCTTACGGATCTCGATGCCCTGGGCCTTGGCTACCTGCAACTGGGTGGTCTGCATGATCGCGGCCAGGCTGACCTCGCCGAACGGCCGGTTGAGCGTGGGCTCGATCAGGCTGCGGATGAACGCGGTGAGCTCGTCGTCCGAGAGACCGACCGCCTCTTGGATGGCCGGGCCGTAGGTGCGGGTGATGTGTGCCGACACGTCGGCCCAGGCGGCCTCCTCGCCGAGGGCCGCCGCCAGGAGCCGGAGGAAGAAGCGGTGCGTGTCGGGATCGAGCCGCCCGACGATCCCCCAATCGATGATCCCGATCCGCCCGTCGCGCAGCAAAAGCATGTTGCCGGCGTGCACGTCGCCGTGGAAGGCGCCCCAGCGGACGGTCGTGAGAAAGAAGCCCCGGACCACCGCCTCGACCAGCGGGGCGGGGTCCATGCCCAGCTCGGCCACCTGGGCCAGGTCGTCGATGGGCACCCCGTCGAGGTACTCCATCGTGAGGACGTTGGCTCCGGAGAACTCGGGGTAGGGCTCGGGCACGACGACGAGCGGGAGCGAGACCTCCTCGCCCAGGCGGCGGAAGTAGGCGAGCGAGCGGGCCTCGTTGCGCAGGTCCATCTCCTCACCGATCTGGACCCGGAAGCCGTCGAGGAGCTGGAGGGTCGATCCGGCGTTCTGGTCCCCGGTCTGGCGCACGGCCAGCTCCAGGAGGGGCTGCATCAGATCGAGGTCCGTGGCCACGACGTGCTCGATCCCCGGGCGCAGGACCTTGACGGCGACCCGGCGGCCGTCGTGCAGGGTCGCACGGTGGACGACGGCGATCGAGGCCCGTCCGATCGGCTCGGGATCGAACTCGGCGAAGGCCTCGTCCAAGGACATGCCGAGATCGTCTTCGATCCGTTGGCGAACGAGCGCGAGGGGCTCGGAGGGGCCGGTGTCGAGGCAGGACCGGAACTCCTCGGCCACCTGGTCGCCGAACATGCCCGGTGAGGAGGCCATGATCTGCCCGAATTTGATGAACGTGCCCCCCAGGTCCTCGAAGGTGAGACGGAGCGGATGGGCGATGGCCGTGGCCGGCAGCGCCCCCCGGCGCGCCTCGCGCAGCTGCCGGAGGGCCAGGGGGGTGAAGTGCCGCCCGACGGAGAGGGCGATCTCGGCCCCACGGCGGACCAGCTCGAGGCGCGACGGCTCGGGCAGGCGTCGGGGCCGGATGCGTGGGACGGGCTCGGTTGGGACCGGCGACTGCCCGGGGTCGCTCGTCACGCCGGAAGGCTACGCGAACCTCCGGGGGTCCCCGCACCGTCGGGACCGGGGGCCGATCAGGCGAAGTGGGCGGCCAGCGCCTCCAATGCCTTCTGGTAGGTGTCGGCGAAGATCGGAACCATCGACTCGGGCTTGACCTCGAACGCCCACGTGACTTCGGAGCCCTCCCCGTCGGCCCGCAGGCTGATCGTCGCCTTGTGGGCGTCGAGGGGCACCCCGTCGACCACCGAGTAGGTGATCGAGTGGGTGGCGTCGTCCCGGTCGAGCAGGCGCTCTCGGATCTCGAGCCCGAACATCCCGATGATCCGGTCGTCCCCCTCCAGCC
>Ga0209040_10001108_pt1 | contig 21010 bp, 19 predicted proteins | sample BogFormECP12_OM3_FD_188240 | JGI IMG/M metagenome (GOLD analysis project Ga0209040, IMG submission 188240) | Bog forest soil microbial communities from Calvert Island, British Columbia, Canada - ECP12_OM3 (SPAdes) (version 2) | ecosystem: Environmental > Aquatic > Freshwater > Wetlands > Bog ... | reverse complement strand
GGCAGCGGAGTTCCGGCGGCGCATCGGCATGACTGCATCGTAAAGGGTCACGCCGCCCGGCCCCGGTTGCGCACTAGCCTGGGCAGATGTTCACCGGCATCGTCGAAGAGGTTGGGCGCGTAGTCGGAAAGTCGGATCTGCCCGATGCGGTGCGGCTGCAGATCCGCGGCCCGATCGTCACGAGCGACGCGTCGCCGGGGGATTCGATCGCGGTCAACGGCGTGTGTCTGACGGTGGTCCAGGTGCTGCCCGACGGGCAGTTCACCACCGACGTGATGGCCGAGACGCTGAACCGCTCGACGCTGCGCGACATCGACGAACGACCCGAGGTGAACCTCGAACGCGCGGTGACGGTGAACCGCCGGCTGGGCGGCCACATCGTGCAGGGACACGTCGACGGCACCGGGCAGGTGATGTCGCGCACTGCCTCGGAGCATTGGGAAATCGTGCGTATCGCGCTGCCGCCGGGGCTGGCCCGCTACGTGGTGGAGAAGGGATCGATCGCCGTGGACGGCGTCAGCCTGACGGTGTCGGGTGTGGGGACCGGCCCCGCAGGTCAAGACTGGTTCGAGGTGTCGTTGATCCCGACCACGCTGACGGAAACGACGTTGGCCGGGGTGCCGCCGGGGGGCCGGGTGAACGTCGAGGTCGACGTGATCGCCAAGTATGTGGAGCGGCTGATGACAGCAAAATCTGCTTCTACCAGCCCGGAATAGAATAGGCCGATGCCGGTAGTGAACCGGCACCAGTTTGCCGGCCAGATGTCATCTGTAGTCGTGAAACTGCTTGGTGGGCGTCTTGTCCGCTCGAATGAGTCCCTCTACATTGTGGCGGGTGTGGCTACCGAGGCGATGTGCTTCACCCGCGCAACAGATAGCGGCCGTGTGCAAGCGCGCCAATGGGCCCCCCGACGGGGCGCTGTGTCCAACGTCGCAGTGCCAGCAATGTGTCGTGGGAACCGGCCGGTCCGGCGTCACCCTGGCCTGCGGTATCTCTCCGCAGAGCCGTTTTGTCATCGTCTAGCTACGTATTGTTCACTCGGATGTCGTGAGCCCCTGCCGGGTTGATATTACGGTTGGCCCATGGGTGGGGAAGGACCCCTCCGCAGAGCAAACCTAGAAGGATTGAGGAATGGGATCGCACAGCAAACCTAGGAAGGATCTGCGCGCAAGCGTAACGAAGGTTGTAGGTGTAGCTGGCATGGCTACGGCGGCGGCCGTAATGGGTTTGACCGCCGGCGCGGGCACGGCCCAAGCGAGGCCCCCCGTCAATGGGAACCCTCCAACACCCCCTGTACCTACTGGACATAGTGGACTGGTTCCGACATGGAAGACGGGCACTTACAACATGACTACTTGCCCCGGAGGAACATGCTTCCAGCCCCGCGCGACTACGCCGTTTCCTCTCGGCACCACGCCCACAGCCGCGACCCCGATCGTTTCCAACCCAAACGGTAGCGGCCTCTTAATTGGGCTTCAATTCTTGCCCTGAGAACCCGCTGGTGAGACCCCGCGCCACGCCCGGCGCGGGGTCTCACTCGTTGGGGTGCGACGTTTGCGCCCCGGAAAGCGGCGGGACCGGCGCGGCCCGCAGCGCAACGTAATCCGCGCCGTACGTTATGTGCAGCTACCGCGTGCTCGCGTCGTGAGCGCCGACCGCCGGGTCTTCTAGCACTTGAAGCGTCTGTGCATCTCTGCTGCTGTGACGTGAAGTCGGTCACAGACAGGGTCCCGGTCACACATATGTGTGGCCGTAGGTTTACCCCACATGCAGGGTTTCCCAGGTGACGTAGACCGTTTACTTACGCATGCTCGCGAAATACCTCGGACGGCTGACGGCAGCTGACCGGTAGGTGGGCGGGCCGGTGCGCGTGGAATACCCGCTGGTCCATACTCGATGTACAGGGCAGCAGTGCTGCACGCCCTGCCCGCCATTGAAGGAGCGAGCCGGCCATGACGAGGTTGGACAGCGTCGAGCGAGCTGTCGCCGACGTCGCGGCCGGCAAACCGGTGATCGTCGTCGACGACGAGGACCGTGAAAACGAGGGCGACCTGATCTTCGCCGCGGAGAAGGCTACGCCCGAACTCGTCGCGTTCATGGTGCGCTACACGTCCGGTTATCTGTGCGTCCCGTTGGCCGCCGAGATCTGCGACCGGCTTGGCCTGCTGCCGATGTACGCGGTCAACCAGGACAAGCACGGCACCGCATACACCGTGACCGTCGATGCGAAACACGGCGTCGGGACCGGCATCTCGGCCTCGGACCGGGCCACCACGATGCGGTTGCTTGCCGACCCGACCAGTGTTGCCGAGGACTTCACCCGGCCCGGGCACGTGGTTCCGCTGCGCGCCAAGGAAGGTGGCGTGCTGCGCCGCGCGGGTCACACCGAGGCTGCCGTCGATCTGGCCCGGCTGGCCGGGCTGCAGCCAGCGGGCGCGATCTGCGAAATCGTCAGCCAGAAGGACGAGGGCGCAATGGCGCAGACGGACGAACTGCGGGTGTTCGCCGACGAGCACGGCCTGGCGCTGATCTCGATCGCCGACATGATCGAGTGGCGGCGCAGACACGAAAAGCACGTCGAACGCATCGCGGAGGCTCGCATCCCGACCCGCCACGGCGAGTTCCGCGCGGTCGGCTACACGAGCATCTACGACGACGTCGAGCACGTCGCGCTGGTGCGTGGCGACATCGCCGAAGACGGCGGCCATGACGTGCTGGTGCGGGTGCACTCCGAGTGCCTGACCGGCGACGTGTTCGGCTCACGGCGCTGCGACTGCGGCCCGCAACTGGACGCCGCGATGGCGATGGTCGCGCGGGAAGGCCGGGGCGTGGTGCTCTACGTGCGCGGTCACGAGGGCCGCGGCATCGGCCTGATGCACAAGTTGCAGGCCTACCAGCTGCAGGACGCCGGCCACGACACCGTGGACGCGAACCTCGAACTCGGTCTGCCCGCCGACGCCCGGGACTACGGCACCGGCGCGCAGATCCTCTACGACCTCGGCGTGCGCTCGATGCGGCTGCTGACCAACAACCCGGCCAAGCGGGTCGGTCTGGACGGCTACGGCCTGCACATCATCGAGCGGGTGCCCCTGCCCGTGCGGGCCAACGCGGAGAACATCCGCTACCTGATCACCAAGCGCGACCGGATGGGCCACGACCTCACCGGCCTGGACGACTACGACGGCCACCTGCCCGGGGAATTCGGGGGCGCCTTGTGAGCGGTGGCGCCGGGGTCCCCGACCTGCCGGTGCTCGACGCGTCGGACATCAAGCTGGCCATCGTCGCCAGCACCTGGCACCCGAAGATCTGCGACGCGTTGCTGGACAGCGCACGCCGGACGGCCACCGGGTCCGGCGTGGCGGACCCGACGGTGGTGCGCGTGCTCGGCGCGATCGAAATCCCCGTTGTTGCACAGGAATTGGCACGCCACCATGACGCGGTGGTAGCGCTCGGTGTCGTGATCCGCGGGCAGACACCGCATTTCGACTACGTCTGTGACGCCGTGACAGCGGGTTTGACGCGCGTGTCACTGGATGAGGGCACCCCGGTCGCCAACGGCGTGCTCACCACGAATGACGAAGAGCAGGCGCTGGACCGGGCCGGATTGCCTTCCTCGGCCGAGGACAAGGGCGCCCAGGCGACGGCCGCGGCGCTGTCCACGGCGCTGACTCTCCGCCAACTGCGGGCATGACCGACAGCTGGGACCTCCAGGTACGGCCGCACCTGACCGCCTACTTCGCCTACGTCGCGGCGTTTCTCATCGCTTCGGTCAGCATCGCGCTCGGCGTGCTGCTGAAGGCGGGCTCGACGGGCGTGTTCTTTCGAACCGATGACCAGGTGGCCATCGGGGCCCTCGGCATCGTGATCGCCGCCGCCGTGCTGCTGTTCGCCCGGCCGCGGCTGAGGGTCGGCCCGCGCGGGATCGGTGTTCGTAATCTGGTGGGCGAGAGGATCATTGCATGGGCAGAGGTCGTCGACGTGTCATTCCCGCCTGGTGCGCGGTGGGCACATGTCGACCTGGCCGACGACGAATACGTCCAGCTCATGGCGATCCAGGCCGTCGACAAGGAGCGGGCGGTGGCGGCGATGGACGCGGTGCGGGCACTGATGGCGCGGTACCGGCCTAACCGACGGTGATCGCCATCGCGACTTCGCCGGCGATCGCGTCAGCGTCGGGGAGGGGGCTGAAGCCGAGGTTGGTGTAGACGGCGCGGGCGACCGCGTTGTCGGCTGCCACCCGCAGGTAGACCGTCCTGGCGCGCTGCGTGCGCGCCCAGTCCAGCGCCGCGCCGATCAACTCGTGGGCCAGCCCGTGGCCGCGGACCGCGGGGTCGAGCCACAGCGAGTACAGGTAAACGGTCTCCGGGCTTTCCCGGTGCGCGCCGATGAGCCCAACCGGCCGGTCGGCCAGCCATGTCGCGAACTGGGTGTGCTCGCTGATCCGGTGACGCCACTGCCGCGCCGTGTATCGCCGTTCCTGGCGATACTGCTCGTCGCCCGGTCCGAACTCCTCGGCCAGCGCGCGCAGTCGCAGGTCGGCGAACACCTGCCAGTCCGCCTCGGTCAGTCGGGCGATCCGAGCGGGGCCCATGGGCTGACCGTAGTCGCGCCCCTGCGGTACTAACCTGGAACGGTGCCCGATCCCGCGACGTACCGGCCGGCGCCCGGGTCGATACCCGTCGAGCCGGGCGTCTATCGGTTTCGCGATCCGCACGGCCGGGTGATCTACGTCGGCAAAGCCAAGAGCCTGCGCAGCAGGCTGAATTCCTACTTTGCCGACGTTGCCAGCCTGGCCCCGCGCACCCGGCAGATGGTGACGACCGCGGCCAGCGTCGAGTGGACCGTGGTCCACACCGAGGTCGAGGCGCTGCAGCTGGAATACAACTGGATCAAGGAGTTCGATCCGCGGTTCAACGTTCGCTACCGAGACGACAAGTCCTATCCCGTGCTGGCGGTCACGCTGAACGAGGAATACCCGCGGCTGATGGTCTATCGCGGGCCCCGCCGAAAGGGTGTGCGCTACTTCGGCCCGTACTCGCACGCGTGGGCGATCCGGGAGACGCTCGACCTGCTGACACGGGTGTTCCCGGCTCGCACCTGCTCGGCCGGAGTATTCAAGCGGCACAGGCAGATTGACAGGCCGTGCCTGCTGGGCTACATCGACAAGTGCTCCGCACCGTGCATCGGGCGGGTCAGCGCGGAAGAACACCGCAAGATCGTGCTGGACTTCTGCGACTTCCTCTCCGGTAAGACCGACCGGCTGGTCCGCGGGATGGAACAGCAGATGCACGAGGTCGCCGAGCAATTGGACTTCGAGAAGGCGGCCCGGCTGCGGGACAACATCTCTGCCATGAAACGCGCGCTGGAGAAGCAGGCGGTGGTCCTCGGCGACGGGACCGACGCCGACGTGGTGGCGTTCGCCGAGGACGAACTAGAGGCGGCGGTGCAGGTCTTCCATGTCCGCGGGGGCCGGGTCCGGGGCCAGCGCGGCTGGATCGTCGAAAAGCCCGGAGAACCGGGCGAATCCAGTCAGGAACAACTCGTCGAGCAGTTCATCACCCAGTTCTACGGCGAGCAGGCCGAGTTGGACGGCGCGGCCGACGAATACACGAGTCCGGTGCCGCGTCAGGTGCTGGTGCCGGTGCTGCCCGGCAACGCCGAGGAGTTGGCGACATGGTTGTCCGGCCTGCGCGGCTCGCGGGTGGTGCTGCGGGTAGCGCATCGCGGCGACAAGCGGGCGTTGGCGGAAACCGTGCAGCGCAACGCGGCAGAGGCGCTCGCTCAGCACAAGCTCAAACGGGCAGGCGACTTCAATGCGAGATCCGAAGCCCTGCAGAGTATTCAGGATGTGCTCGGGCTGGCGGAGGCGCCCCTGCGCATCGAGTGCGTCGACATCAGCCATGTGCAGGGCACCGACGTGGTGGCGTCGCTGGTGGTGTTCGAGGACGGACTGCCGCGCCGGTCCGACTACCGACACTTCGCGATCCGAGACGCCGCGGGCGGTGGGCGCTCCGACGACGTCGCATCGATCGCGGAGGTGACCCGGCGACGGTTCCTGCGGCATTTGTCCGATCTGGCGCGGAGTCCGGAAGACTCTGCGGGAGATGGCAAGCCGAGGCGGTTCGCATATCCACCAAACCTGTTCGTGGTCGACGGCGGTGCTCCTCAAGTGAACGCGGCCCAATCGGTACTCGACGAACTCGGAATCAGCGACGTCGCGGTCATCGGGCTCGCGAAGCGACTGGAGGAGGTGTGGGTGCCGTCGGAGCCCGACCCGGTGATCATGCCCCGCAACAGCGAGGGGCTGTACCTGCTCCAACGGATCCGCGACGAGGCACACCGGTTCGCGATCACTTACCACCGGAGCAAGCGCTCCAAGCGGATGACCGCGTCGGCCCTCGACTCGGTGCGGGGCCTCGGAGAAAACCGGCGGGCCGCGCTGGTGAAGCACTTCGGTTCGGTCGCCAAGTTGAAGCAAGCCACTGTGGAAGAGATCACCGCTGTCCCGGGAATCGGTGTCGCGACGGCCCGAGCGGTGCTCGAGGCGATCGGTGTTGCGCCGGATTCGGTGGGAACCGGCACGGCGAACGTCGCGATGGGCGATGATCAGACCAGGGCATCGGGATGACAGACCAGGGGACCGGGGAAGAACTGCGCGACAGCTCACACGGCGAGGCTGGCGCCGCCAAAACGGGCATCGACGTCGTCCTCGTCACCGGGCTGTCCGGCGCCGGGCGCGGCACCGCGGCCAAGGTGCTCGAGGACCTCGGCTGGTATGTCGCCGACAACCTGCCGCCCGAGCTGATCACGCAGATGGTCGATCTCGGGCTGGCGGCCGGGTCCCGGATCACGCAGCTGGCGGTGGTGCTCGACGTCCGCTCACGCGGGTTCACCGGCGATCTGGACTGGGTGCGCAACGATCTGGCGACGCGTGGGATCTGGCCACGGGTCCTGTTTTTGGAGGCCTCCGACGACATCCTGGTGCGCCGGTATGAGCATGTGCGGCGCAGCCATCCGCTGCAGGGTGATCAGACACTGGCCGAGGGCATCGCGGCCGAGCGCAGCATGTTGGCCCCGTTGCGGGCAGCAGCCGACCTGATCATCGACACATCGACGCTGTCGGTGCGGGGCCTGCGGGAAAGCATCGAGCGGGCATTCGGCGGAGAGGCCGTGGCGCAGACGAGCGTGACCGTTGAGTCGTTCGGCTTCAAATACGGGCTGCCGATGGACGCCGACATGGTGATGGACGTGCGTTTCCTGCCGAACCCGCATTGGGTGGACGAACTGCGCCGTCACACCGGCCAGCACCCCGCGGTGCGCGACTACGTCTTGTCTCAGCCCGGGGCCGAAGAGTTCCTCGACACCTACCATCGGCTGCTGTCGCTTGTCGTCGAGGGATATCGCAGGGAGGGGAAGCGTTACATGACCGTCGCGATCGGCTGCACAGGCGGGAAGCACCGCAGCGTGGCCATGGCCGAGGCGCTGGCCGAGCGTCTGGACCCCAAGGACCAACTGTCGGTGCGCGTGCTGCACCGGGATCTGGGCCGCGAATGAGCCCGCGCATCGTCGCCCTCGGCGGCGGGCATGGACTCTACGCCACGCTGTCCGCCGCGCGCCGGCTCACCCCGCATGTGACAGCGGTCGTCACCGTGGCCGACGACGGCGGATCCTCCGGCCGGCTGCGCAGCGAGCTTGACGTCGTGCCTCCCGGTGATCTGCGAATGGCGTTGGCCGCGTTGGCTTCTGACAGCCGGTACGGCAGGCTGTGGGCCACCATAATTCAGCATCGATTCGGCGGCAACGGCGCGTTGGCCGGTCACCCGATCGGTAACCTGATGCTGGCCGGGCTCAACGAGGTGCTGGCCGATCCGGTCGCCGCCCTCGACGAGCTGGGCCGCATCCTCGGCGTCAAGGGTCGCGTGCTGCCGATGTGCCCGATCGCGTTGCAGATCGAGGCCGACGTCGCCGCGCTGGAGGCCGATCCCCGGATGAGCCGGGTGATCCGCGGGCAGGTCGCAGTCGCCACCACCGTGGGCAAGGTCCGACGGGTCCGGCTGCTCCCGAACGATCCGCCCGCCACCCGGCAGGCCGTCGACGCGATCCTCGACGCGGATCTGGTTGTGTTGGGGCCGGGTTCGTGGTTCACGAGCGTGATCCCGCATGTGCTCGTGCCGGGCTTGGCGGCTGCGCTGCAGGCCACCGCCGCGCGCCGGGCGCTGGTGCTCAACCTGGCGGCGGAGCCGGGGGAGACGGCCGGGTTCTCGGCCGAGCGGCACCTACACGTGTTGTCGCAGCACGCACCGGGATTTCGGGTGCACGACATCGTCGTCGACGCCGGTCGGGTGCCCAGCGACCGGGAGCGTCAGCAGCTGATTCGCACCGCGATGCTGCTCAACGCCGAGGTCCGGTTTGCTGATGTGGCCAGACCTGGTACATCTCTACATGACCCGGCGAAGCTGGCCGCCGTGTTGGAAAGCGTTCGAGCGCGTAAGTCGGTGGTGGCTCCCGCGCCGACCGTGCCGACGCCCGCGGCCGGCCCGTCGAGCGGACCGAGCCTGAATGGACCGGGAGGTGACGACCCGTGGCGATGACGGCCGAGGTCAAGGACGAGTTGAGCCGGCTGGTGGTCAACTCGGTGAGCGCGCGCCGTGCCGAGGTTGCCGCGTTGCTGCGGTTCGCGGGCGGGCTGCACATCGTCTCCGGCCGGGTCATCGTGGAAGCCGAGGTTGACCTGGGCATCATCGCCCGGCGCCTGCGCAAGGACATCTTCGACCTCTACGGCTACAACGCCGTGGTGCACGTGTTGTCGGCCAGCGGAATCCGCAAAACCACGCGCTACGTGGTGCGGATAGCCAAGGACGGCGAGGCGCTGGCCCGGCAGACCGGCCTGCTCGATCTGCGCGGCCGGCCGGTGCGCGGGCTGCCGGCCCAGGTGGTCGGCGGGAGCGTCGGCGATGCGGAGGCGGCATGGCGGGGAGCGTTCCTCGCGCACGGTTCGCTGACGGAGCCGGGTCGGTCGTCGGCCCTCGAGGTGAACTGCCCGGGGCCGGAGGCGGCGCTGGCCCTGGTCGGTGCCGCGCGCCGCCTGGGGATCAGCGCGAAGGCCCGCGAGGTTCGAGGCAGCGACCGTGTCGTGGTGCGCGACGGGGAGGCGATCGGTGCGCTGCTCAACCGGATGGGCGCCCAGGACACCCGGCTGACGTGGGAGGAGCGGCGGATGCGGCGCGAGGTGCGCGCGACCGCCAACCGGCTCGCCAACTTCGACGACGCCAACCTGCGCCGGTCCGCGCGGGCGGCGGTGGCTGCGGCCGCCCGGGTCGAGCGGGCGCTGGAGATTCTGTCCGACACGGTGCCCGACCACCTCGCGGCGGCGGGCAAGCTGCGCGTGGAACACCGACAAGCATCACTGGAGGAGCTGGGCCGACTCGCAGATCCGCCGATGACGAAAGATGCTGTCGCAGGACGCATTCGACGACTGTTGTCGATGGCCGACCGCAAGGCCAAGCAGGAGGGCATCCCGGACACCGAGTCCGCGGTCACCCCGGATCTGCTCGAAGACGCCTAGCGATTCCCAGTCGCGCAGTCCGATCGGCACCTTCCACCCGACGATCATCCCGCCATCGGGGTCCGCGCCGGTGAGGCGCGTGAGCGTCGAGATGATGGTGGCGATTGCCGTCGAGGCAAATCCTTCCAGCCGAATTCCCCCTGGCCTCACCGGTCGCGCGACCCCCACCAGGCAGCACTAGGCTGACCTGGGGTAGTTCATCAGCGACTAAGGAGAGTCAAGTGACGATTCGGGTAGGGATCAACGGCTTCGGTCGCATCGGACGCAATTTCTACCGGGCCCTGGAGGCGCAGAAGGAGCAGGGCAGCAGCGCCGACATCGAGGTGGTGGCGGTCAACGATCTCACCGACAACGCCACCCTGGCCCACCTGCTGAAATTCGACTCCATTCTGGGCCGGTTCGCTAAGGACATCAGCCTGGAGGGTGAGGACACGATCGTCGTCGGCAGCGACAAGATCAAGGCTCTCGAGGTCAAGGAGGGGCCTGCGGCGCTGCCGTGGGGCGATCTCGGGGTCGACGTCGTCGTCGAATCCACCGGCATCTTCACCAGCGCCGCCAAGGCCAAGGGCCATCTGGACGCGGGCGCGAAGAAGGTCGTCATCTCGGCACCGGCCACCGACCCCGACATCACGATCGTGTTCGGTGTCAACGACGACAAGTACGACGGCAGCCAGAACATCATCTCGAACGCCTCCTGCACCACGAACTGCCTCGGGCCGCTGGCCAAGGTGCTGAACGACGAGTTCGGCATCGTCCGCGGCCTGATGACCACCGTGCACGCGTACACCCAGGACCAGAACCTGCAGGACGGCCCGCACAAGGACCTGCGCCGGGCGCGCGCGGCGGCGATCAACATCGTGCCGACGTCCACCGGCGCGGCCAAAGCGATCGGGGTGGTGCTGCCCGAACTGAAGGGCAAACTCGACGGCTATGCGCTGCGGGTTCCGGTGCCGACCGGATCGGTCACCGACCTCACCGCTGAGATCTCCAAGACGGCCACTGCGGACGAGATCAACGCCGCCTTCAAGGCCGCCGCCGAGGGCAAGCTCAAGGGCATCATGAAGTACTACGACGTACCGATCGTGTCGACCGACATCGTCACCGATCCGCACTCGTCGATCTTCGACGCCGGACTGACCAAGGTGATCGAGAACCAGGCCAAGGTGGTGTCCTGGTACGACAACGAATGGGGTTACTCCAACCGGCTCGTCGACCTGGTCGCCCTGGTCGGCAAGTCGCTGTAACCGTGAATCTCCCGACAGTCGACGAGCTTCTGGGGCAAGGGGTTTCGGGCCGCGGCGTACTCGTGCGCTCCGACCTCAACGTGCCGCTCGGCGACGACGGCCGCATCACCGACCGCGGCCGCATCGTCGCGTCGGTCCCCACGCTGGATGCGCTCGCCCAGGCCGGGGCAAAGGTCGTCATCGCCGCGCATCTGGGTCGGCCCAAGGGCGGCCCCGACCCGAAGTACTCGCTGAAGCCCGTCGCGGCCGCCCTCAGCGAGGAGCTGGGCCGGCACGTCCGGCTGGCCGCCGACGTCGTCGGGCCTGACGCGCTGGCCCGCGCCGAGGGGCTGACCGACGGCGACGTGCTGCTGTTGGAGAACATCCGCTTCGACCCTCGAGAGACCAGCAAAGACGATGCCGAACGCATGAAGTTGGCCCGGCAGCTGGCCCTCCTGGTTGGCGACGACGGAGCGTTCGTCTCCGACGGCTTCGGGGTGGTGCACCGCAAGCAGGCGTCGGTCTACGACGTCGCCATCGTGCTGCCGCATTACGCCGGCAAGCTGGTGGCCACAGAGGTGGCGGTGCTCGAGAAGCTGGCGAGCTCGACCGAACGGCCATATGCCGTCGTTCTCGGCGGGTCAAAGGTCTCCGACAAGCTCGCCGTGATCGCACGACTGTCAACCAAGTCGGACAGCCTGCTCATCGGCGGCGGCATGTGCTTCACCTTCCTTGCCGCGCACGGACTTTCGGTGGGCAGGTCGCTGCTGGAGCCCGAGATGATCGAGACCTGCAAGGAACTGCTGGAGACCTATGCCGACGTGATCCACGTGCCGGTGGACATCGTCGTGGCCGACGAATTCGCCGCCGACTCACCGGCGCAGACCGTTGCGGCAGAACGGATTCCCGACGACAAGATAGGCCTGGACATCGGGCCGGAGTCGGTCAGGCGGTTCACCGCGCTGTTGTCCAACGCCAAGACCATCTTCTGGAACGGCCCGATGGGTGTGTTCGAATTCCCGCCATTCGCGCCGGGCACGAAGGGCGTTGCCGAGGCGATCATCGCCGCGACCCGCAAGGGTGCGTTCAGCGTCGTGGGCGGCGGCGACTCCGCAGCCGCGGTGCGCGAGCTCGGGCTGCCAGAGGACGGCTTCTCTCACATTTCGACCGGTGGCGGAGCGTCGCTGGAATACCTTGAAGGCAAATCGCTGCCCGGTCTCGAAGTGCTGAGCCGCTGAGCAAGAGGAGAGTCGTGAGCCGCAAGCCGCTGATCGCCGGCAACTGGAAGATGAACCTCAACCACTTCGAAGCGATCGCCCTTGTGCAGAAGATCGCGTTCGCGCTCCCGGAAAAGTACTTCGACAAGGTCGACGTGTCCGTCCTGCCGCCGTTCACGGACCTGCGCAGCGTGCAGACCCTCGTCGAGGGCGAGAGGATGCGGCTGACCTACGGCGGACAGGATCTGTCGCAACACGACTCCGGCGCCTACACCGGCGACATCAGCGGCGCCTTCCTGGCCAAGCTCGGCTGCACTTACGTGGTTGTCGGTCACTCCGAGCGGCGCACCTATCACCGCGAGGACGACGCGCTGGTGGCCGCGAAGGCGGCCGCCGCGCTGCGCCACGGCCTGGCACCGATCGTCTGCATCGGCGAGCACCTCGACGTGCGCGAGGCCGGCGACCACGTCACCCACAACATCGAGCAGTTACGCGGGTCACTGGACGGCCTGAGCGCCGAGGGGGTCGGCCAGGTGGTGATCGCCTACGAGCCGGTCTGGGCGATCGGCACCGGCCGGGTGGCCAGCGCCGCCGACGCGCAGGAGGTCTGCCACGCGATCCGCGCAGAACTCGGCAAATTGTCGTCGCCGCAGGTCGCGGACACAGTTCGGGTGCTCTACGGCGGGTCGGTGAACTCGAAGAACGTCGCCGAGATCGTCGCGCAAGAGGACATCGACGGCGCACTCGTGGGGGGCGCGTCGCTCGACGGTGAGGAGTTCGCCAAGCTCTCGGCGATCGCCGCCGGCGGCCCCCTGCCGTAGTCGGCCAGAAACAGCAGGTAGTCTGGCCGTCATGGAATTGGCCCTGCAGATTCTGCTGGTGGTCACCAGTGTCCTGGTGGTCCTGCTCGTGCTGCTGCACCGCGCCAAGGGCGGCGGCCTGTCCACGCTGTTCGGCGGCGGCGTGCAGTCCAGCCTGTCGGGGTCGACGGTCGTGGAGAAGAACCTCGACCGCGTCACCTTGTTCGTGACGGCGATCTGGGTCGTCTCGATCATCGGCGTCGGGCTGCAGATCAAGTACAGCTGACTTCTCGCCGTGCGGCGCCCCCAACCGGCGCCGATACTTGGAGAATGGCCGGCGACGCGGCACTCGAACCGATCGGCGCGGTACAGCGCACCCGGGTAGGCCGCGAGGCGACCGAGCCGATGCGGGAGGACATCCGGCTGCTCGGCTCGATCCTCGGTGAGACCGTCCGTGAGCAGAACGGCGACGAGGTGTTCGAGCTCGTCGAACGCGCCCGAGTCGAGTCCTTCCGCGTGCGCCGCTCGGAGATCGACCGTGCGGAGCTGGCCCGACTCTTCGACGGGATCGATGTCCACAAAGCCATTCCGGTGATTCGGGCATTCACCCACTTCGCGCTGCTGGCCAACGTCGCGGAAGACATCCACCGCGAACGCCGCCGGGCAATCCACGTCCAGGCGGGTGAGCCGCCGCAGGACAGCAGCCTTGCCGCGACTTACCACAAACTCGATGCCGCCCAACTCGATTCCATCACCGTCGCGGAGGCGCTGAAAGGTGCGTTGGTGTCGCCGGTGATCACCGCCCACCCCACCGAGACGCGACGGCGCACCGTGTTCGACACCCAGCACCGCATCACCGAACTGATGCGGCTGCGGCTGCACGGGCACGCCGAGACCCCCGACGGCCGCGACATCACAGAGGAACTGCGCCGGCAGGTGCTGAGGCTGTGGCAAACGGCGCTGATTCGGCTGCAGCGGTTGAAGATCCAGGACGAGATCGAGATGGGGCTGCGGTACTACCACGCCTCGTTCTTCGAAGTCGTCCCGCAGATCAATTCCCAGGTGGAGGCAGCGCTGCTGGCCCGCTGGCCGGACGCTCATCTGCTCGAAGAGCCGCTCGTCCGGATGGGTTCGTGGATCGGCGGTGACCGTGACGGCAACCCGAACGTGACCGCCGACGTCGTGCGGTTGGCCACCGCCGGCGCGGCCTACACCGCACTGGGGCACTACTTCGCGGAGCTCACCACGCTCGAGGAGGAGCTGTCGATGTCGGCCCGGCTGGTCCCGATCACCGATGCGCTCGCCGCGCTGGCCGATGCCTGTCATGAGCCCGCGCGCTTGGACGAGCCGTACCGGCGGGCGCTGCGGGTCATCCGCGGCCGGCTGACGGCGACCGCGTCGGAAATCCTCGACCGCGAGCCGGGGCACCAGCTCGAGCTCGGTGTGCAGCGATACCTGACGCCGGCCGAGCTGTCGGCCGACCTCGACGTGATCGACGCGGCGCTGCGTGCAGGCGGAAGCGCACTGATCGCCGACGACCGCCTGGCGCGGCTGCGGGAGGCCGTGCACGACTTCGGGTTTCATCTCTCGGGCCTGGACATGCGGCAGAACTCGGAGGTCCACGAACAGGTCGTGGCCGAACTGCTGGCGTGGGCCGGGGTGCATCCCGACTACGCATCGCTGCCCGAACCCGAGCGCGTCGAGCTGCTGGCCGGCGAGCTGGCCACCCGGCGGCCGCTGACTCGTGATGACGCCGAGCTGTCCGAGTTGGCCCGCAAGGAACTCGACATCGCCGCCGCCGCCGCGCGGGCGATCGACCTCTTCGGACCCGACGCCGTGCCGAACTACATCATCTCGATGTGTCAGTCCGTGTCGGACATGCTGGAGCCCGCGATCCTGCTGAAGGAGGTCGGTCTGCTGGAAGCGGCCGGCGCCCAGACAAAGAGCCCCGTCGGCATCGTGCCGCTGTTCGAGACCATCGACGACCTGCAACGAGGCGCGTCGATCCTGGAGGCCGCGCTGGATCTCCCGGTGTACCGGGCATTGGTCACCTCTCGGGGCGGCAGCCAGGAGGTAATGCTGGGCTACTCGGACTCCAACAAGGACGGTGGTTACCTCGCGGCCAACTGGGCGCTGTACCGCGCTGAGCTCGATCTTGTCGAATCCGCCCGCAAAACCGGAATCAGGCTGCGGCTCTTCCACGGTCGCGGTGGCACCGTCGGCCGTGGGGGCGGCCCGAGCTATGACGCAATCCTCGCGCAGCCACCGGGCGCGGTGACGGGCTCCCTGCGGATCACCGAGCAGGGAGAGGTGATCGCGGCAAAGTACGCGGAGCCGAGGATCGCGCACCGCAACCTTGAAACCCTTGTCGCGGCAACCCTGGAGTCCACCCTGCTCGACGTCGAGGGACTCGGCGACGACGCGGGACCGGCCTACCAGGTGCTCGACGACCTCGCGGCTCGCGCACAGCGGGCCTACGCCGAATTGGTCCACGAGACTCCGGGTTTCGTCGAGTACTTCAAAGCCTCCACGCCGGTCAGCGAGATCGGCGCACTGAACATCGGCAGCAGGCCGACGTCACGCAAACCCACCACGTCGATCTCCGATCTGAGGGCGATTCCATGGGTGCTGGCCTGGAGCCAGTCACGCGTGATGCTGCCGGGCTGGTACGGCACCGGGACCGCGTTCGCCGGCTGGATCGCCGACGGGGAGGGCCGCCTGGAGGCGCTGCAGGACCTGTACCGGCGATGGCCGTTTTTCCGCACCGTGTTGTCGAACATGGCCCAGGTGCTGGCGAAGGCTGACATGGGTTTGGCGGCAAGGTATTCCGAGCTGGTGCCCGACGAGACGTTGCGGCGCCGGGTGTTCGACAAGATCGTCGCCGAACACAACCGGACGATCGAGATGCACAAGCTGATCACCGGCCACGACGACCTGCTCGCCGACAACCCGGCGCTCGCGCGGTCGGTCTTCAACCGTTTCCCGTACCTGGAGCCGTTGAATCACCTGCAGGTCGAGTTGTTGCGTCGCTACCGGTCCGGTGACGCGGACGAGCTGGTGCAACGCGGAATCCTGCTGACGATGAGCGGGCTGGCGACCGCCTTGCGCAACAGCGGCTGACGCGGCGAGCGTCGTGCCTAGATGTGGGTGCGCTGGCGGATCGCGTTCACGACTCCGCGCGCCGCGGATTCCGTCGCAGCGAGCGGCGCCACGGCCGTCTCGCCGACACCGACGATGCGCTCCACGCGATCGACGATACGCTCCATCCTGGCCACCATGTCGTCGAGGCGGGGTGCCAGCGCATCCAGCCGGCTCAGGGTGTCGTTGAGGTGGGACAGGCTGGCGTCGAACGTCTCGAGCGAGTCCTCGAAGACCGCCAGGGTCTTGTTCAGATCGGACAACGACCCGGTCATGTCGCCCAAGATCGTGTCGAGCTGTTCGACGGTCACTCCGCGTTGAGCGCCGCCTGAGCGAGCGTCTTGATTCTCTCCCGGCCGGTGCGCCCTTTGTCTGCCATGCCGGTCATTATCGCCCGACTAAGACAGCTTGCCGGCCGCAGCCTCGTCGAGCAGCCAGATCGTCGCCTCACGGCCGACGGCGCCGGCGGCCGGCACCTCGTCGGGATCCGCCCCGCCCAGAGCCGCCGCCACCGCTTCGGCCTTGTTCTCTCCGGAGACGATCAGCCATACCTCCCGCGACCGTTGAATCGCGGGCAGTGTCAACGTGATCCGCCGCGGCGGTGGCTTGGGGGAGTTTTCGACGCCCACCACCGGTCGGCTGGTCTCCCGCACGGCGGCGCTGTGCGGGAAAAGGGAGTTGATGTGACCCTCGGGACCCATCCCGAGCAGGTGAACGTCGAAATCAGGTGCGGGCTCGCCGGGCTCGGCGTTGGCGGCCAGGACATGGCCGTATGCGAGGGCGGCGGCGTCGATGTCGTCGCCGAACTCGCCGTCGCTGGCCGGCATGGGATGCACGTTGCCCGGCGGGATGTCGATCCGGTCGATCAGCGCTTCGGTTGCCTGCTTTTCGTTGCGTTCGTCATCGTCGGTGGGCACGTAGCGTTCGTCGCCCCAGAACAGGTGAACCCTGGACCAGTCGATCCGATCGGCATGCCTGCCGACGCGCCTGAGCATCGCGATGCCGGTGCCGCCACCGGTCAGCACGATCATCGCTTTGCCGCGGGCGGCAATGGTGCCGATCATCGCGTCGACCAGGCGGTCGCCGGCCGCGGCCACCAACGCCTCGGCGTCCGGATAGGTTTGGATGGTTGCGCTCACACGTAGGCCACCTTGTCGATGCCCTCGAGGGCTTCGGAGTAGATCTCGTCGGGATCCAGCCGGCGGAGATCCTCGGCGAGGCATTCGCGAGTTTCCCTGCGCGGCAACGGCAGCAGCGCGTTCGGCCGGCCAGTGCGGGTGAGCGTGGCCGTCGTTCCCGTCTGCGGGCGGCTCAGCGTTATCGTCTCGCTGGTGCGGACCAGTTCCACCTTCAGCTCACCGACCGCGCGCTGCACCGGTCCGTCGATGCGGCTGGCCAGCCAACCGGCCAAGATGTCGAGCGCGGGTTCGGTCTTCAGCCCGGACACCAAAGCGGATCTGATCGGCTCGAACGGCGGCTGATCCACTGCCGCGGCGAGCAGCGCGCGCCAGTACGTGATGCGACTCCACGCGAGGTCGGTATCGCCGGGAGTGTAGCCGGCCAGCCTGCTCTTGATGCACGCCAGCGGGTCGGGAGCGTCAGTGGCGTCGGTGAGGCGCCGATTGGCCAACTGTCCCAGCTGGTCTCGCGCCGGCACGGCGGGCGCACTGCCGGGCCACCACGTGACCACGGGGGTGTCCGGCAGCAGAAACGGCAGCACGACACTGCTGCAGTGCTGGGCCAGCGGCCCCGAAACGCGCAGCACGACAACCTCGCCCGCCCCGGCATCGCCGCCAACGCGCAGCTGCGCGTCCAGCCGGGGGTCGTCGACCAGTCGATCGCCGGGCACGACCACGATGATGCGGCACGGGTGCTCGCGGCTGGCCCACGCGGCCGCGCCGATCGAATCCTCGATCTGGTCGTCGCCGTCGGGTGCGATGACCAGGGTCAACACCCGGCCCAGCGTGATGGCGCCGCCCTCCTCGCGGAGCGTCGTGATGCGCTTGTTGATCTCGTTGGTCGTCGTGTTCGGAAGATCGACAATCATCAGGGCCGCCTCCATTCCCGGCCCATACGGTGCAGCATCTCGAAGGCCGACGGCGGGCCCCAGGTGCCGGCTTCGTACGGCTCGGGCCGACCGTGCGTCGCCCAGTAATCGAGTACCGGATCGAGGATCTCCCAGGACAATTCGACCTCTTCGTTGACCGGGAACAGCGACGGCTCGCCGAGCAGCACGTCCAGGATCAACCGCTCGTAAGCTTCGGGCGAGTCCTCGGCGAAGGCCGAGCCGTAGGAGAAGTCCATGTTGACATCGCGGACCTCCATCGCGGTGCCGGGGACCTTGGAGCCGAACCGCAACGTGATGCCCTCGTCCGGCTGGATGCGGATCACCAACGCGTTGTGGCTGAGTTCCTCGGTCATCGTCTGGTCGAACGGAAGGTGCGGTGCGCGTTTGAAGATCAGCGCGATCTCGGTCACCCTGCGGGGCAGGCGCTTTCCGGTTCGCAGGAAGAACGGCACGCCCGCCCACCGACGGGTGTCGATCTCCAGCGTGATCGCGGCGAAGGTCTCGGTCTTGGAGTCCTCCGAGAACCCCTCCTCGTCCAGGAGTCCGACAACCTTCTGGCCGCCCTGCCAGCCGGCGGTGTACTGGCCCCGGGCCGTCGTCTGATCCAGCGGCTCGGCCAGCCGGACAGCCGACAGGATCTTGACCTTCTCCTCTTTCAGCTCACGCGCATTGAACGTGATCGGCTCTTCCATCGTCGTCAGCGCCAGCAACTGCAGCAAGTGGTTCTGGATCACGTCGCGGGCCGCACCGATGCCATCGTAGTAGCCCGCGCGGCCGCCCAGGCCGATGTCCTCGGCCATCGTGATCTGCACGCTGTCAACGTAGAAGGCGTTCCAGATCGGCTCGTAGAGCTCATTGGCGAACCGCAGCGCCAGGATGTTCTGGACGGTCTCCTTGCCGAGGTAGTGGTCGATGCGAAACACCGACTCCTCCGGGAAGACGCTGTTGACAACCGCGTTGAGCTCGCGGGCGCTTTCAAGGTCGTGGCCGAACGGCTTCTCGATCACCACGCGGCTCCACCTGCCCTCCTGCTGGCGTGCGAGGCCCGACTTCTTCAGCTGCTCGCACACCTGGGGAAAGGCCTTCGGCGGGATCGCCAGATAGAACGCGTGGTTGCCGGCCGTGCCGCGCTCAACGTCCAGCTTGTCCAGTGTCTCGGCCAGCCGCACGAACGCCGCGTCTTCGTCGAACGACCCCTGCACAAACCGCAGCCCCTCGGCCAGCCGGTCCCAGACCTCCTGGCGGAACGGTGTGCGAGCGTATTGCTTGACCGCGTCGTAGACGACCTCGCCGAAGTCCTCGTCCGCCCAGTCGCGGCGGGCGAACCCGACGAGAGCGAACGACGGCGAGAGCAGGCCGCGATTCGCCAGGTCGTAGATAGCGGGCATCAGCTTCTTTCGCGCCAAGTCTCCGGTGACGCCGAAGATCACCATCCCGCACGGCCCGGCGATCCGGGGAAGGCGTTTATCTCGCTTGTCGCGCAGTGGATTTCGCCACTTCCACGAGGACAGCGCGTGGGTGTCGGTCATTTCGCCGCGGCGTCGAGCTCGGCCTTGGTGGCTTCCAGCAGCTCGTGCCAAGAGGCCTCGAACTTCTCGACGCCTTCGTTCTCCAGCACCAGGAACACGTCGCGCAGGTCGACGCCGACCGCCTCCAGCTCGTCGAAGAGCTGCTGCGCCTCCGCGGCCCTGCCGGACACGGTGTCCCCGGTGACGACGCCGTGATCCGCGACGGCGCGAAGGGTTTTCTCCGGCATCGTGTTCACCGTGTTGGGCGCGACCAACTCGGTGACGTACATCGTGTCGGGGTAGTCGGGGTTCTTCACGCCGGTCGAGGCCCACAGCGGGCGCTGCACCCGCGCACCGTCGGACTTCAGTGCCTGATACCGCTCGCCGCCGACGAACACCTCCTGGTAGGCCGCGTACGCCAAGCGCGCGTTGGCGATACCCGCCTGGCCGCGTAGCGCGAGCGCCTCGTCGGTGCCGATCTTCTCCAGCCGCTTGTCGATCTCGGTGTCGACACGGGACACGAAGAACGACGCGACCGAGTGGATCTTCGAGATGTCGTGGCCGCCGGCCTTGGCGGCTTCCAGCCCCGCCAGGTAGGCATCCATCACTGCGCGGTGCCGCTCGACGGAGAAGATCAGCGTGACGTTCACCGAGATGCCTTCTGCCAGCGTCGAGGTGATGGCGGGCAGGCCGGCCTGCGTGGCCGGGATCTTGATCAGCAGGTTCGGGCGGTCGACGATCTTCCACAACTCGATGGCCTGCAGGGCCGTCTTGTCGGCGTCGTGCGCGAGCCGCGGGTCGACCTCGATCGACACCCGGCCGTCGACGCCGTCCGAAGCCTCCCACTGCGGACGCAGCACGTCGCAGGCCTCACGGACGTCGTCGGTGGTGACGGTGCGGATGGCCGCCTCGACGTCCGCGCCGCGCTCGGCGAGTTCGCCGATCTGCTCGTCGTAGGCATGTCCCTTGGACAGCGCCTGCTGGAAGATCGTCGGATTCGTGGTAACCCCGACGACGCACATGGTGTCGATCAGCTCCTGCAGGTTGCCAGTCCGGAGCCGGTCGCGGGACAGGTCGTCGAGCCATACAGCCACACCGGCCGCGGACAACGCGGCGAGATTCGGGTTCCGGGTCATCGGTTCTGGTCCTTTTCTGCTAGTTGTCCAATGATCGTTCCGCCGCGGCCACAACGGCTTCGGGGGTAAACCCGAACTCGCGGAACAGTGTCTTCGCATCGGCTGACTCGCCGTAGTGCTCGATCGAGACGATTTCGCCGGTGTCGCCGACCAGCTTGTACCAACTCTGCGCGACCGCGGCCTCGACCGCAACCCGCGCCGACACTGCCGGCGGCAGCACCTGATTGCGGTATTCCTCCGGCTGTGATTCGAACCATTCCACACACGGCATCGAAATCACGCTGGCCGCGATGTCCTTGCCCGCCAGGATCTTTTGCGCCTCGACGGCCAACTGCAGCTCCGATCCGGTGGCCAT
>Ga0209040_10001107_pt1 | contig 21016 bp, 18 predicted proteins | sample BogFormECP12_OM3_FD_188240 | JGI IMG/M metagenome (GOLD analysis project Ga0209040, IMG submission 188240) | Bog forest soil microbial communities from Calvert Island, British Columbia, Canada - ECP12_OM3 (SPAdes) (version 2) | ecosystem: Environmental > Aquatic > Freshwater > Wetlands > Bog ... | reverse complement strand
GTCAAGTTTGCTGGCGTCTACCAGATTATGTGGCTTGGGATTTGTCTTCTTCGGGGTACCGTCAACGTTGATGTCGCCGTAGAAATAGTTCTCCGTGGCCACAAACGTCAGAGAAACCCCATCGGGCTGCGCGTGTTCCGCTTCCACCTGCAGAGTGGCGAACCGTCCTGTCGCGTAGAGCGCTTCCAGACTGCTGTGCAGCTTGTCGCGGTCGAGAAGCTCGCCTGTCTGCTGGGCCAGCAGTTTGCGCAGCATCTCAGGATTAGCACCCGCGATGCCCCGAAACTCGATGCTGCGGACAATCTGGCCTTGATATTTGGCCGCCGCACCAATGCTGTTGGCCGGGCTGGCCTCGGAAGAACTCCGCTCCTGCTCGTGAGCCTCCGCCGGTGGGGAGGATTGCGACCACGCCAGAGACACGCTGAGTGCCCCCAGCGCGATCCATGATGCAAACTTGTACAGCAATGGCGTGATTGGCTCCCTCAAGCTAACCTGTGTATCCTGCCCCTCAGCCCGCAAACCTCTGTCGGCGAGGCCTGCCGGACTTCATTGCCCATGCACTTGCGTCCGTCGCGATGCCCATTGTTGCGTGCGATGGCCCTCTTTCGTCTAACCCAGACGGAAGGGTTGATGTAGAGTCCCTATAATAAACAAGGAACCCGTTCCCCGAGCAGGTGTTGTCGTTGGATCTCAGTGAGCGATACTCCCGTCAAGTTCTGTTTACCCCGATTGGCGCTGAGGGACAGAAGCGGCTCGCCGGCGGGAGGGTCACGATTGTGGGTTGCGGCGCCACCGGTTCGGCGCTCTCGTCATTGCTGGCAAGGGCCGGGGTCGGTTACCTGCGCATCATCGACCGCGATTACGTCGAGCCGAGCAATCTACAGCGGCAAGTGCTGTTCGATGAGTCCGACGCTGCGGAGTCGCTGCCCAAAGCCATCGCCGCGGCGCGAAAAATCAAGAGCTTCAACTCGGAAATTGCCGTGGAGCCGCACTCTGCTGACTTAACGCCGGAGAATGCTGAAGAGTTGCTCAGCGGCGTCCATCTTGTTCTCGACGGCACAGACAATTTCGAAACGCGGTATCTGATCAATGACTTCGCCGTCAGCAAGGGTACGGCGTGGATCTACGCCGCTGCCGTCGCCAGCTATGCGGTTACCATGACGGTGCTTCCCGGCGAGACCGCCTGCCTGGCATGTATCTTTCCTGATTCACCCCGTGGAATGGTCGAGACCTGCGATACCTGCGGCATTCTGAATTCGGCGGTGAATTTCGTTGCTTCTATCGCTTCCACCGAAGCGCTCAAGCTGCTGGTCGGCGCCCACGATGGGCTGCGGCGCACTCTGCTCTCCTATGACGTGTGGACCAATGATTTCTCCGAGATCAGTACCGCCAAACCTCGCGCGGGATGCCACGTCTGCGAGGAGCATAATTTCGTGCACCTCGCCGGCGAAGGACGGCCTCACATCACGCTTTGCGGACGCAATTCGGTCCAGATTCACGAACGCCAGCGCCCTGTCGACTTTGAGGAAGTGACCCGCCGCCTGATGCCTCATGGCCCAGTCCGACACAACGAGTTCGTCCTCAAGTTCTGGCGCGAGCCCTACGAGCTGACCTTGTTCCCCGACGGGCGCGCCATCATCAAAGGCACCACCGATACCGCTATCGCGCGAAGCTTGTACGCCAGATATATCGGGTCCTAGCAGGTAACTACTTGCTTTTGGGGAAGATCACGGAAAGCACTACCGACACAACCAACACTCCCGCGACTACGCCAAGAGCAACTCCGATCGGAATCTCGATGTAGCCCGACGCCAGCATCTTCACTCCGATGAAAATCAGGATGAGCGACAACCCGTAATGCAGGAAGTGGAATTTCTCGATCATCCCTGCCAGCGCGAAGTAGAGTGAGCGCAGTCCCAGAATCGCGAATACGTTGGACGTATAAACAATGAAGGGCTCGCGGGTCACCGCCAGCACCGCCGGAATGGAATCGGTGGCGAACAGCAGGTCGGTGGTTTCCACCATGAGCAACACAACCGCGAGCGGCGTAGCGTATCGCACGAGACCACGCCGCACAAAGAACTGGCCACCTTCGTAGCTTTCCGTCACACGGAAGAGCTTGCGAAACAAACGCAGCACGGGATTCGCTTCGGGACGGATATCGGCGCCTTCCTGCCGCAGAAGCTTGATGCCGCTGTAGATAAGGACCGCGCCGAAGATGTAGATGAACCAGTGAAAACGGTTCAGGAGCGTAATGCCGGCAAAGATGAAGACTACGCGCATCACCAGGGCCCCGATGACACCCCAGAAAAGCACCTGGTGCTGCAGATTGGCGGGCACCCGAAAGTAGCCAAAGATGAGCAGGAAAACGAACAGGTTATCGACGCTGAGCGAGAGTTCGATCAGGTAACCGGCAACAAACTCCAGCGACAGAGCGGAATTCGGGCGCGCATGACCGACCATGGTATGCCCGAAGAAAAAGATAAGCACTGCGAAGCAGGCTGCCAGCGTGATCCAAATGGTCGTCCACGCGATCGCCTCACGCAGCCGCACCACATGCTTGTCGCGATGAACCAAGCCGAGATCAAGCGCCAGCATCGCGAGCACAAACAGATTGAAGACCAGCCAGAAGATCCAGTTGGGCATGTCGTCGCAGAAGCCATTGTATTGGTTGTTGGCCGTTGGTAGTTGGTAGTTGGCGCTGAGCAGTGGGCGACTCCGGGCATTCGTTTCCTCAACCGAGCGAAGTACCAACCACCAACCACCGCAATGTTGTAATCTAGTTTCTTTGACACCATCCACCCCGAAAGGACTACTCATGCCCCGCCAACCCGGCGTTTACGCAACGTTGGACACCAGCGAAGGAATCATCGTTTGCCGTCTCTTCGAACAGGACGCTCCCCTTACCGTTAAGAACTTCATCGAGCTTGCCGAGGGCGCACGCGAATGGACTGACCCGCGCACCCGCAGCAAGAGCAAGGCACCGCTGTACCACGGCACCATTTTTCATCGCGTGATTCCCGACTTCATGATCCAGGCTGGCGATCCCGCGGGCACCGGCATGGGTGGCCCCGGCTACCAGTTCCAGGATGAGACTAAGGGTTCACCCCACAAGTTTGACAAGGCGGGCAAACTGGCGATGGCCAATTCCGGCCCCAATACCAACGGCTCGCAGTTCTTCATCACGGTAGCGCCCACGCCGTGGCTTACCGGCAATCACACCATCTTTGGTGAAGTGGTTGAAGGCCAGGACGTGGCCGACAAGATCACCAAGGTCCCGCGTGGGCGCCAGGACAAGCCGAACAAGGACGTGGTATTGAACTCGGTACAGATCGAGAGAGTATAGGCGCTCCCCAAGTCTGGACGGGCCGCCCGCTTGGGCGGCCTGTCGGCTCCGCCTTGCTTCCCGTACCGCAATCGATAATCCTGCCAGGACCCCACAATTTTGTAGGCAAATTCGACCGCGAGGTGTAAACTCCCGAAAGCTCAGGGTTGCCGGGAGATTTGGTCGGCGCTGGTTCAGCGAGACGAGAATCTCCGGGACTCGCAGCCGTCCAGTTACCTCACGCGCCGGGACCGCGCCCATCGGCCCGCGTAGCTTGGATTAAGACTGCGTTCCGCTCCGGTGACCTTGAGGTGTCAAGCTATTACACACACGGACAGGAAGAGTCCCCGAATTGTCTATGGCCTCGTCGCGCTTTGGGTTCCAGCAAGACCACGCAGCAGCAGATCTCACAATTTGGAAGGAAGCACTATTTGGCGCTGACCTCCTCCTCCTCCATGCCTCACCGGTCTATTACGGGCTCGGCATTCCGCACGGCGACGGTTCTGCGGTAGTTCTGGTTCCAGGGTTTCTTGGAACTGATTCTTATCTTTCGCAATTGCGCGCGTGGCTGGAACGCATCGGTTATCGCGCGTACTTGTCAGGCATCGGTCTCAATGCAGACTGCCCGAACATCCTGATCCAGCGCCGCCTGAGCGAAAACATCCAAAAGGCACTGCTAGACACAGAACGGAAGATTCACCTTATCGGCCATAGCCTGGGTGGCATTATTGCGCGCTCGGTCGCCAACCAAAGGCCTGGCGACGTCGCGTCCGTCATTACGCTCGCCTCGCCGTTCCGCGGCACTGTCGCTCATCGCACCGTGCTGCGCGCCGCCGAGCACGTTCGCAAACAAATCCTGGCTGAGCACGGTCCGGGGGTGCTGCCCACTTGTTACACTGGCCGCTGCACATGCAATTTCCTCGACTCTCTGCGTCGTCAGATACCGAGTTCTGTGCTGGAGACGGCGATCTACACGCGCAACGATGGGGTCGTCGATTGGCACTATTGCGTGACCGGAAAAGCCGACAGCGACTTCGAAGTCCCCGGGACTCATATTGGACTGGCGTTCAACTCTTCGGTGTACACGATCATTGCCAACCGTCTGGCCTTGGCGCACTCGGAGGGGTAGGCAGTAATTTGAGCGACGCCTGCCTTCGGTGGTGAAGCGCGCGTTGCGGGTAAGGGCGTTCCGTTGTATACAGGCATAGCCGTCCCGATTTGGCAACGAGCTATGTCACACTGCTGCTGTGACATAGGATGAGTTCCATAATGGGAATGTAGTTTCAAATATTACAATTTTGTTGCTGCACGGAAAGCGGCCATGTCTCAAACTGAAACACAAGCACAGTTGGACGTCATTGTGGCGTGTCAATCTCAAGTGGCAACGTCCTCGAGGCAAGTTCAACTGAAAGCTACAACCGTCGAGTTGCCCCGATCAGGGCGAGTCGCAAGGAGATTTCTTATGCGGCGTTCATTTGTCTGCGGCCTTGCTTTTTTCGTACTGCTAACCACTGTCACCTGTTTCTCACAACAAGACTTCATCGCCCGGTACAGCGCTTTTACCGCTTTTTCCTACCTCAGCACACCGTCGATAAATCTGACGCAACGCGGATTCGATGCTGACTTTGGCGTCAACCTTCGTAGTTGGCTGACAATCGGTGGCGACTTCAGCTACAACAGCGGCTCCTCTTCCCTGCTGCCGAACTATCTCAATTCGGCCACCCAGCAGAAACTAGCGCCGATTCTGCCGTACCTCCCGCCGGGATTCGTAGTCGCGACGCCTTACGACATTTCGACCTATACGTATGAGGCTGGGCCGCAATTCAATTATCGCGGGCTGAAAAAGTTTACCTTTTTCGCGCGTCCGGCGCTTGGGGCCCTGCACGCGAAGGCCACTGTCAAGCCGTACCGATGCAAGCAGCCAGAACTAGACTGCGGCCCAATCCTCACACAAATTGCTAACACCCTTCTAAACGGCAGACCGTCGGCTTCTGACACAGTGGTCTTTTACGGCTTCGGGGGTGGAATTACCTGGGAAGCCACTCATTACTTTGGTATTCGTGTAGCCACCGACTATGTTCACTATGATTTTTTCTCCAGCCTACTGAATGGCGGACGTAACAGCGTGCGGCTCACGGTGGGAACAAAGTTCAATTTTGGGCAGAACATTTTGGGCAAGTAACGGGCGGAAGGATATGGACGGCTGCCGCAGTCGGTCCGAGTTGATTGCTACAGCTTCGGAATCGCACCCGACTCGTTGGCCCGCAACATGCGCAAAATACGTGTGCCCGCGCGGCGTGAAGGGCTGCGCGGCGTTTGAGCGGACTCGACCAATTCTGTCCTGAAACCACTTGTCCGGATGAGGCTGGTCATGCGAAAACTCGCGGCCGTACAAGATGCCCGAGCAATCATGACAGAAGGTATGGAGTGGGGAGTTTGGAAATGGCTATTGGAGAAAAAACGAGTGCGGGCAATCGCCGACCAGGCTAGAGCTGCCCTCGACGAGGCCGAAAAGAAGGTGAAGGCCACCTGGAGCGAAGACTTGAAGATCGCTTACAACCGTTTAGTGGCGCAGGACGATAACCCCAAACTAACGCGGAAAAATAGTAAGGCCGGGACAAAGCCAGAAACTCACAGAATCGACCCTGAAATCGTGGCCGCCGTTAAGCGGGTAAAGGAAGCGGATGACGAAGCCTACAATGCCCACGAGGACGCGGAAGATGCTTTTGCTGAAGCCGAGAAGCGGATGAGCACCAGCGGGGCCCGCGAGGCGGCACGCATGGCCCTGGTAGCGTACGACTTGCATGAGGAGGCCATTCGCAAGGCCGAAGCGCTTGCGCGCTCCGGATGAGTGTGCGACTTCGGCAGCACCGAACCTCTCCTGCATTGCCACCCAAGTTTTCCGCCCGTGGCTAAAGCGGCCTCGAATTCAGAAATTACGTTAAATCGTGCGGAAGGGCGGTATGATGTTCTCCGCGAGGGAGAAGGCCCTGTACTTCGAACAGTTCTATCTGGGATGTCTGGCACACGCCTCTTACCTGTTGGGATCGGAAGGTGACGCCGTTGTCGTCGACCCGCAGCGTGACGTTGAGATCTATGTGGAGGCAGCGAAGAAACATAATCTACGGATTAGCCACATCTTCGAAACTCACCTGCACGCCGACTTCGTCTCCGGACATAACGAACTGGCAGCCCGCACCGGTGCGACCATCTATATCAGTAAAGCCGCGGGCGCCACATTTCCGCATGTGGATGTGACCGACGGCTTGGAGTTGTCCGTAGGCAAGCTGCGCATCAAGGGGATCGAAACGCCCGGACACACCCCGGAGAGCATCTGTCTGGTCGTCACCGACGAAGAGAAGTCGCAGCAGCCCTGGGCTGTGCTCACTGGGGATACGCTCTTTATCGGGGATGTGGGCAGGCCCGATCTCTCCAAGACGCATACGCCGCAACAACTCGCGGGATTGATGTACGACTCCTTGCACAACAAACTGCTGAAGCTGCCCGACGACGTCCTGGTTTATCCCGCGCACGGCGCCGGCTCGCTGTGTGGCCGTAACATGCGGTCTGAGCGTTCGTCCACCATCGGCACGGAGCGGCTTACCAACTATGCCTTGCAGATCAAGAGCCGGGATGAGTTCATCCGGCAGATGACGACCAACCTGCCTGCTCGTCCGGATTATTTTCTTGAGGACGCGGCGATCAATCGCGATGGCGCGACACCGCTCAACGAATTACCCGCACTGAAGCCAATCTCCGCACCAGAATTGAAGACCGTGCTGGAGCGAGGCGCAGTCGCTCTCGATGTGCGTCCAGGAGACGAGTTTGCCGCGGCCCATGTGCCCGGGTCGCTGAATATTGCGCTGTCTGGTCAGTTTGCTTCGTGGGCGGGAGCTGTTCTTGGGCTGTCATCGCACCCGGTGCTGATTGCCGATACAACTGAGCCGTTGAACGAAGCACGCCTGCGACTGGCGCGAGTGGGAATTGAAGACCTGGCAGGTTTTCTTAGGGGCGGAACAAGAGGATGGGAGCAGGCAGGCTTCGCTTTACAACAACTGCCACAGATTACGGTTGAGGATCTCAACTCTCGCCTGCACAAGAGCGCCGTGCAAGTGCTCGATGTGCGCCGGGAAGGCGAGTACAAGGCCGGCCACATCAGCGAAGCGGAGTGGTATCCGCTGGATCGCTTCAAGGCCGCGCTGCCGGAGCTCGGTTCCAACGCGACCGTCGCCGTGCACTGCAAGAGCGGCTATCGCAGCATGATCGCGTGCAGCCTGTTGGAGCGAGCTGGCCACAACGTCATCAACGTGATCGGCGGCTTCGACGCCTGGGAGAAGGCGCAATTGCCGACAACGACCGAAGTCGCGGTGGGCGCGTGAGAACTCCTAATCAGAATCCGCTTCAGTATCCGTGCTCACTGCCCTCGTCCAGCTTCACCTTGCCCCGGAACATCCGGTAGACGAACACAAAGTATCCGATGGCGATAATCATGGCAATCGTCCACCAGACGAAGCCAACCGCCATTCCGTGTGCGCCAGTGGCGGTGTTGTAGATCGTCAGGCTATATTGAGCGCCGGTGCTTGCCGGTAGCACATTTGGATAAACCGCAAACACAGCTCCCACCAACATGCCGACGATGTACGCGCACGACGCCAGGAACGCGCCTTTCTCATTTCCCCGGGAGTGTGCGAAGTAGAGGTAGAGCAAACTGCCGACCACGATCACCGGCACCAGATATCCGATCGGCCATTTGCTGTAGTTATCGAGCACATGCGGGACCACGAACACAGTTGCGATCAGACTAATGACGGTGAGAGCCACCTGCACTGGCCACAGGGTTGACGTGACTTTTCGCGCCTTCAGGTTCAGGTCGCCTTCCGTCTTGGTCGCCAGATAGAGCGAACCATGAATCGCGAGCGTCACCAGCGCAACCACGCCGCAAATAACCGTGTACCAATCGAGGACCCCGTTCTGCTCGCCCACACGCCAGTTGGTCCACAGAGGCTCGAAGAAGTAGCCATCCGCTCGCAATGGCACGCCGCGCACCACGTTGCCCAGCGCAGCACCGAGGAAGATGGCAAGCAGGATACTGGCCACACCAAAGATCGCATCGAAGAAGCCCTTCCACAGCTTGTCCTCGACGTGAGTTCGCAGCTCAATGCCGATTCCGCGCAGCATGAGCAGCCACAGCACCATCATCAGCGGCAGGTAAAAGCCGCTGAAGCTGGAGGCATACAGCAGCGGAAATGCGAAGTAGAGCGTTCCACCGGCGGCAAGCAACCAAACTTCATTAGCGTCCCACACGGGGCCAATGGCACGGAGGATAGCGCTCCGCTCCACGTCGCTTTTGGCGATGAACAGGTGAACAGCACCGGCCCCGAGGTCAAAACCGTCGAGCAATACATAGGCCGTTACCATCACTGCCACAATCATGAACCAAATCGTTGCCATGGCTATCGCACCTCCGCCGGATTGGCCCGAACAACATTGACGCTTGCCTGCAACGGATCAGGACCGTGCTGGATCTCACGCAGCACCAGAAAGCCAAAGAGCATGGAAAGCACGCTGTACATTCCCAGAAAACCGAGGAAGCTGAACCAGCCGTTTCCCGCGGAGACCATCTTCGAGTAACCGTCCACGGTGCGTAACAAACCGTAGATCAGCCAGGGCTGGCGGCCAAGCTCGGCAGTCATCCAGCCTGCGGTGTTCGCGATGTAAGGAAACGGCGCCAGCAGCAGCAGGATCCACAACATCCAGCGGGCGTTGTACAACTGATTGCGCCACAGCAGTAAGGCGGCCACTGCCGAAATGGCGATGAATATCGTCCCCAGCCCAACCATGATGTGATAGGCGTAGTAGAGCAAAGGAATGTTGTCGGGCCAGTCTTCCTTCGGGACGTGATTAAGGCCCTGCACCTCCGCATTCCACCTGCGCCAGGTCAGGAAGCTCAGCATCTTAGGAACGACGATAGCGTTGTCAATCTTCTGTTCGGTGATATTGGGCTGGCCGAGGATCACCAGCGGCGCCCCGGGCTGCGTCTCCCAAAGCGCTTCCATTGCGGCCATGGTGACTGGCTGTTTCGCGGCGACCATGCGTCCCGCCCAGTCGCCGGTGGGGAAGAGCTGCAATACACTCACGATCAGCCCGGCAATCACGCCGAGCCCAACGAAGATACGGCCCTGCTCCTCGTGCTGCTTGCCGAGCAGGTAGAAAGCGCCGACCGCACTCATGACGAACGCGCCGGTAATGACTGCGCCGCTCATGTTATGCGCGTACTGAAACCATGCCCACGGATTCAGCACCAGTTGCCAGAAACTGGCCAACTGGAACGAGCCATCCGCGGTGCGCTCGTAGCCAACCGGGTTCTGCATCCATGCGTCCGTGGCGATAATAAAGTAACCCGACAACCACGAACCCAGGAAAACCATCAGTGCCGCAAACCAGTGCATTCCCCTGCTCAGCCGCTTCTCGCCGTAGAGGAACAGCCCCAGGAACGCCGACTCCAGAAAGAAAGCGAAACAGCCTTCCATGGCGAGCGTCTGACCGATTACCCCTCCGGCGAAGCGCGAGAAATGCGACCAGTTGGTACCGAACTGAAATTCCATTGGGATTCCGGTCACCACACCAATGACAAAATTAATCCCAAAGATCTTCGCCCAGAAGCGGGCAGCCCTGTCATAACTGGGGTCATTGGTCTTAAGGGCCAGGGTTTTTAAAATCACGATCAGCGGAGCCAGGCCCATGGTCAACTGCGGGAAAAGGTAGTGATAGGTCACTGTGAACGCGAATTGCAGGCGGTGGATCAGAAGTGCGCTGTCCATGCATAGACCTCGTAGAAAGCGTCGTCCCCGCGCCGATAAGCGATGAAACGGGCGCGGCAACAACGTGCTTCCATTGTCTCGCAGCGGGTGTACTTCTCGTGTGACCAATGTCACAAACGGCAAACGCAAGGGTTCGTGATTGCCAATCCATTGGGTGTACGCGCCGGAGACGATGTTTCCGAATTGTGCTTCCTTGCCGACTCAACCCCGGTCTCCGTGAACACTTCCTCACGCAAATTCGAGATGCTCGGCTAATCCAAGCGGGCGGATTTGTGCCTGCGGTGGAGCACGACGTATGGACATGTTCACTTCACCCTGACCTACCCCTGGGTTACAGCAGGGCTTCGCCTACCTACGCCTCGCCACCCGACCTTCCACCTGAATTGCAAGATCGCCCTAGGCGGCTGCGCGTGCTGTGCGCGTCCACTACGGAGGAAACGACTCGGAGACGCGTACAATTTTGCTGGCTTACACGACTAAGTCCACGGCGAGGGCCGTCGATTTCGGCAACTACAGGAGTAATCAGAACTGGCTTCGGACTTGAAATGGGGCAGGCTACGCAGAGGAAGCCTGCCTCGGGTGGTGGCTGGAACCATTGGCCGCCTAGATAGTCATCTCTGCGTTAGTTTCTCCGGCGGCGACGGCCGCTGGAGATGGTTCAGGTATCAGTCGCTCTTGCCACCCTCCGGAGCGGTCACTGCTTCCATCACGCGGTCAAGGTTGAAGCTGCCGGGCTTCTGGCGCGGGGGAAACTCGCGGAAGCTCTGCAGCCACTGTCCGACATAGCCGCCAGCGGGGGCGATGGCAAACATGTGCTCGAGGTACCAGCGTTGGTAGCCCATCGCGTCCTCTTGCTGCGCTCGCTCGAAGGGGTCCATCCGCAAGTTGGTCAGCGCGGGAGCCCGCAGCGGGGTGAAGGGTTGCTGCCACACCTTGAGTCCCTCGGCTGGTTGTTCGAGGAAGGTGACCTTCCAGTTCCCATAGCGCAGCGCCGCGACGCTGCCGTCGTCAGTCCAGTAGATGAATTCCTTGCGCGGCCACGCGGCTTCGCCCCGCAAGGCGGGCCCCAGGTCGTACCCATCGAGGTGGACCTTGTAGGTCATGCCGCCAACTTGTTTTCCCTTCAGCAATTCCTCTTTGACGTTGGGATCGCCCGCTGCCGCCAGCAGGGTGGTCAACATGTCTTCATGCGCGCCGATGTCGTTGATGACCGTGCCGGGCTTGATGACGCCAGGCCAGCGGATTACGGTGGGCACGCGATAGCCGCCTTCCCAGTTGGTGTTCTTTTCGCCGCGGAACATGGTGGTGCCACCGTCGGGCCAGGTGAAGGTCTCGGCGCCGTTATCGGTGGAGTACATGACGATGGTGTTGTCTTCGATGCCCAACTTCTTGAGTTCATCGAGCAACTGGCCGACCATGGCGTCGTGTTCGACCATGCCGTCAGCGTAGATGCCGAGGCCAGTCTTGCCCTCGGACGAAGGCGCGAGGTGAGTGAAAATGTGCATGCGGGTGCTGTTCCACCACACGAAGAAAGGCTTGCCATCTTTAACGGCCTTGTCCATGAACCCAATGGCTGCGGTGGTGACCTCTTGGTCCACCGTTTCCATGCGCTTGCGGGTCAGCGGGCCGGTGTCTTCAATCTTCTGCGTGCCGTCAGGCAGCGCCCACGAATGAATCACACCACGCGGGCCGAACTTCTTCTGGAACTCGGGGTTCTTCGGGTAGTCGGGATTCTCCGGCTCCTCCTCCGCATTCAAGTGGTAGAGGTTGCCGAGGAACTCGTTGAAACCGTGAACGGTCGGCAGCATGTCGTCGCGGTCGCCGAGGTGGTTCTTGCCGAACTGGCCGGAGACGTAACCGAGCGGTTTGAGCAACCCGCCGATGGTCGGGTCTTCCTTCTTCATTCCTTCTGGTGAGCCGGGTAGACCGACCTTGGTGAGGCCGGTGCGGATCGGCGACTGACCGGTGATGAATGCGGCGCGCCCGGCTGTGCAGCTCTGCTGGCCATACCAGTCGGTGAACAGCGCGCCTTCTTTGGCGATGCGGTCGATGTTTGGCGTCTTGTAGCCCATCGCGCCCATGTTGTAGGCGCTGATGTTGAAGCCGCCGATGTCGTCGCCCCAGATAACGAGAATGTTGGGTTTTTTCTGTTGTGCATTGAGCTGGAAGGCTGTGACCAACATCCACAGGCAAATCAGCCACGGAATGTGCTTGCTCTTCTTCATGCTATCTCCTGGAGAATCCTTTTCTGTAGTGCGAGCGAAATCTTCATCGAGCGAAGAATCTCTCCGTCAGCCGCTACCCGCGGGATCGATGTTACTTGCGGATCCCCCGGGGACGCTGACGGTTTCCCGAGCTCGGGCCGAATCCCGGGTCGCAGGACTCGAGTATACGAATAATTCGAGGATGAGATTGGGCTATGCGGCCAGCGCCTAGAATGATCCGCCTACGCGCCCGCGCCCGGCGCTCATCGCGATCAGTGCGTCGTTGGTCAGCCGCCCCTGTCCGATTTGTTCGTAATCGTACGTAGCCGCCAGGCGAGCCAACACTCGGCCGGCTCGGATCGGTGCCGTTTCTGTCAAATTGTCGCGGGTGTGGAAATACGAGTGCTGAGCGAGTCTTCTCCGGCGCTGCTCGGTCTAAACTGGTAGCGATGCGTCGCCCATGTCTCAACCGGCTCCTGTGCCTGGCCCTATTGGCGTTGGCTGCCTTCGCAGTGTTGCGCGCTGGAGAAGTTCACGCTCAACAGAAAACCAAGCGTCTCATTCTGAAGGATGGCTCCTATCAATCGGTAGTGAAGTACGAAGTCCAGGGGAATCGTGTGCACTATCTCAGCGCTGAGCGTTACGAGTGGGAAGACATCCCCAGTTCGCAGGTGGACTGGGAAGCCACCAAGAAATACGAAGCCGACCTCAGCAGTGGCAAGCTGGCCACCAAGCGAGAAGAGACCCCTGAGGAAAAGGAGGAACGCGAAAAAGAAGAAGCCAATTCCATTGAGATCGGGCCCGGTCTCCGCTTGCCCGGAAGTGGAGGAGTGTTCCTCCTCGATCAATACCAGGGCAAAGCGGAGCTGGCGGAGATTGTGCAGAATGGCAGCGAGGTGAACCAGGGGACAAACAAGAACACCGTTCGCCCGACGCTGAACCCGCTGGCAAGTACCAAGCAGTCCTTCGAGCTGAAAGGAGCGCACGCCCAGATTCAATCGCACGTGCCGCGGCCTACCCTCTACGTTGACATCGACGAAGGCCCACTTAACGACGTTCCGGTGAGCGACCGTTTCCGCATTGTCCGGGCCACGACGAAGAGCGGTGTGCGCATAGTCGGGATCCTCAAAATCACAGCCACCGGAAAAACGAGCGAACTGAACACCGTCATTCCTGCCAAAGTGGAAAAACTGGGGACCGGCGAGTGGGTGAAAATCACTCCGATGGGAGATTTCGCGCCCGGCGAGTATGCCGTCGTCGAGATGCTGGGCACGAACGAGATGAACCTGTATGTGTGGGACTTCGGTGTAAATCCTAACGCACCGGCGAACCCCAACACGTTGAAGCCGCCCGAAAAAGCAGTGACCAACAATTAGCTGTTCGCGGTTGACCGATCGGCATCAAACGCTAACTGCCTTCTTGCCATCCCACGATCCCCATTCCGGCGACAGAGATATTGTCTCGGCCTGCCTGCTTCACTTGATACATCATCTCGTCGGCAAGCTGGACAATGGTCTCGGGAGTTGTGGCGTCCGCGGGGTAACACGCAATCCCGACACTGGCCCGCAGGGTTACGCCGGATGTCTCATCCGGGAGCCAGCGCCGTGTGTGAAAAACCGTCATCAATCGTCTGGCGACAAATAGCGCAGCTTCCTTCGATGTCTGCGGCAGGACAACGGCAAATTCGTCGCCTCCATAACGAAAGGCAGCGTCCACCAAACGCAGGTGGTCGCGAAGCGAGTGTCCAACCTGGCCCAGCAGTTTGCTGCCGACCGGGTGCCCGTGTTCGTCGTTGATGGCCTTGAAATGGTCGAGATCGATAAACAAGAGGCTGAATTCGTAACCGAAGCGCTGCGACCGGTGCAGTTCCTCGGCCAGGACAGTAAACAGGTGACGCGCGTTATACAAACCCGTGCAGTTGTCCGTGATGCTGAGTTCCTGCACCCGGCGCACGGTACGGGCATTCTCGATGGCGATGGCGGCGTAATCGGCAAGGGTCTGCAGCAGCAGCTCGTTTCGCGTATAAACCCGAATGTCAACGTTCATCAATTGGATGATGCCCAGCACCTTGCCGCCGGTCCCGACAGGCACGCAGACGACCGAACATTCGCCGGCGAAGCAATCGTCATCTGAGGCCGGCTGGAGGCGAGGATCCCGGTTCACATCAGCGATGACAATCGGTTCGCCCTTTTCAACCACCCAACGAGCCACGGTTTCGCCGGTCTTCAGCGTGAGAGCATTGACACTCTCCCAACCTTCTCCTACGGTCGCCGCGTAATACAACTCATTGCTTGCTTCATCGAGCATCAGCAGGGACCATATGGCCGGCTCAAAGTAAGCGGCCATCTTCTCCATAATGATTTGCAGGATTGCGCCGAGATCGAGCGACGACGTGAGCGTCTTGGCCACGTCATGAAAGATATCCAACTCGTAGGTTTGGCGGTTCTTGTCTGCTGCTGGAAATGACATGCCAGCCCCTGACACCGATGCCATCTTTTGTCCATGCGAAGCAATTCAGGGCCCCCGATAACCCCAACTCCAAGACGCTTCGTCGGACACACTTCCGGGAGTTTGTCTATCGTTGCCGAAAGGGCACGCGGTTCCCATCCGGCGGCGTGCGGGTACATCTACAATTGAGCATATCACCTAAGAGCCGTCATGGACTGCATGGACAGGATGGCGAGCCTGGCTCCGGTTTGACACTGCCAGCGCTACTTCATATGATTCGAGAAGAAACCGGGCTAAACCCAAGTGGGCAAGTCATTTGAACAGACCGGAACGGGCGCAAGCGGGTTCGGCGAACGCCTGCGGCGGGAGCGCGAGATGCGCGGCATCTCGCTCGACGACATTGCCGCGGTCACCAAGATTGGCACCCGCCTGCTTCGCGCGCTGGAGGAAGAGGAGTTCGACTCGCTTCCGGGCGGCATCTTCAATAAAGGCTATGTTCGGGCGTACGCTAAATATGTAGGCATCGACGAAGAAGAGGCAGTCGCCGAATATCTCACTGCCGCCGGCGAGGCGGCTCCTGATGTCCGGCTGATCGCCCAACAGAACTCTTCCACTCACGGCGATCTGAGCGGGCCCGTTACCCAAGGTGCCGTCCATCGCGTCCGGTTTTCCCTCGTTCCAGTCGTCATCCTTTTGCTTGTGACTGCGGGAGCGGTTGGAGGCTGGCATCTGTATCAGCAGCGGCAGCGAGAGCGTCAGCAGCCAAACAAAGCCCATGCTATGGCTGCAGTCCCGTCCACTTCGATGAGCCCAGCCACCACTCCCAATTCCAACGCCAACCCCACTTCCGATGCAACCGGAAGTGCCCCCTCAGCGCCAACGTCAGAGAATGCCAATGGGTTGCAAGCGCCTCCGAATGGGACATCGTCGGCACATACCGCAGTCCAAACCGTAGAGGCTGCGGAGAACTTGCCGCTGCCCTCCAATTCGGATGCAGCTTCGAGGACAGGCAAGGCCACCTCGGAAAACAGTGAGCAGTTTGAAGTCACGGTGCGAGCTAAGGACCGCGCACGGGTCGAAATCAAGTCCGACGGCAAGGTTTTGCTTAAGGGGGTGATGAATCCCTCCGACGTAAAGACCGTCCGTGCTACAAACAAGGTAGTGTTCTGGACTGCCAATGCGGGTGAAATTGAGCTTTCATTCAATGGCAAGTCTATTCCGCTGAATAGCGGCGAGAATGATGAGCAGGTGCTCGTCTTCAACTCACGCGGACTGTCGCGTCTGACGACTCAATGAGCGACACACCGGGCCGATCGGCCGTCCAACTCATCATGAAAAACATCGGAGAGAGTGTGGTACGCATCGAGGCCGACGCGCTGCGCGCTCTGGCCGACCGTCTCGCTGGACCGATGGCGGCAGATTTCGACCGCGCCATAAATTTGCTCTATGGCTGCGCGGGGCGCGTCGTGGTCACGGGAATGGGCAAGAGCGGGCTGATCGCGCGCAAGATCGCCGCGACGCTCACTTCCACGGGAAGCCCGGCTTTATTCCTCCATCCTGCGGAGGCGCTGCATGGCGATCTGGGAATGGTGGTCCGTGGCGACGTGGTTCTGGCACTGTCGGCGAGCGGCGAAACCGCCGAGATTCTGCAACTGCTGGCAACGGTGAAGCGGCTGAGTGTCCCACTCATCACTCTGACCTGCGATGACCTTCACTCGCCTTCCGAGGAGTCGCGGGGCCGCTCCAACTTGGCGCAAGCCGCGGACGTCGCTCTCGATTGCTCCGTCGCTCATGAGGCTTGTTCGCTGGGCCTGGCGCCAACCGCCTCGACGACCACCATGCTCGCCCTCGGCGACGCGCTGGCGGTCGCGCTTTCCGAGCGCCGCGGATTCAAGGAAGAGGACTTCGCCAGCTTGCACCCCGGAGGCAAGCTGGGCAAGCGCTACGCGCGGGTCTCGTCGCTGATGCACACCGGAGAGGCGCTTCCGGCGGTAGGTCCGTCAACCCTGATGACCGAGGTAGTTTACGAGATGTCGCGAAAAGGCCTGGGAATGACAACCGTCGTGGATGGCGAAAAACTCGTCGGACTCATCAGCGATGGTGACCTGCGACGCCTGCTGGAACGTCACGGCAAACATGTGCTCGATCTGGCTGCGGCCGAGTGCATGACGCGCTCGCCCCAGGTCGTGGGACCCGACGTCTTTGCTATTGCCGCGCTTGACATCATGGAGCAGAAGAAAATCACTTCCCTTCCCGTAGTCGACAAATCGGGAAAATTGAGCGGCGTATTGCACCTGCATGATCTGTGGGAAACGGAGATGTTGTGAGGGCATCCCGCGACCTCTTACGTACTCTCGACGAACCCCATTACAAGCTCCCTTTCGCGTGGCCCATCGAGTTCGACCAATACCACTCGCTGCCATGTGCCCAACAACAGCAGGCCGCTTTCCACCATTATGCTGATCGACGTTCCGATGATCGTGGACAGAATGTGGTCGGGCACGTGCATCGGGTTGTGGGGATGCCGGTAGGAGAGTTTGGGAACCATATGCTCGAAGGCGTCGAGCATGTCGAGGTCGGTTCCCGGGTCGAGGTCGGCGGTGGCCAGCGCAGCGGTGGTGTGCAACAGATTCAACTGGCATATCCCGGTCTTGTCGGAATATTGCTTCCATAGCAATGCCTCGATCTGCTCGGTGATGTCCAGGACCTCACGCTTCTTGCGGGTCTTGATTGTAAGACGATGCATGGCCCACCTACTTGCCTGGTGTGAACAATCCCAAGCGCACGCGCCAATAGACCGACTGCCCCGGCTGCAGCAGCACCATTCCAGTATCAGCGTTCCCCCAGTCTTTGCTGTAAGGATCGGGCAGGTTGAACTGCGGCTCGATAGCGACAAAATTCTTATTGGGCGGCGCATAGACCTGTATGGACTTGATGCTGGGCGCCAACGTTGTCAGCTTCAGACCGTATCTTGCTGCTGGATCGACGATCTCGGAAACCGTACTCCCATCGGCGCCACGGATGAGATCGGAGAAATTGTCATCCAGATACTGTGCGCCCAAAGCCCGGCCGCCCGGCGCGCTGAAGTCATATGGCGTACCTTTGACTGAGACCCGCTCTCCGGTTACAAACGAATCGTCGTAGTTGTTCATGACGGCTCGGGTTTCGCTTGGCAAGTGCAACCTGACTTGCTGACGATCGCCGCTGGGCAACACAAAATACGGATGCCAGCCAATGCCCATCGGCAACGGTTCACGACCATCGTTATTGACCGTCACCAACACGTCGAATTCATCACTCTTCAGCGTGACTTCCACTTTCACGTAGCTGCCGGCGAGCCAGTGCCCTCCAAAGTTGCCGGCGTGCAACGAGGCTGTGACCGTTGATTTTTGAGGGCCGTTGTCGGCAAAAACGCTGACGAACTTCGAGTTCAGCATGAGACCGTGAATGGCATGCTTTTCAGCGCCGGGATTGTTGCCGCTCCAGTTAGCGGGCAAGGTGACGGTTTTTCCCGCCACCGTCGCAGTGACGGTCTTTCCGTCATCCGCGATCTTGCCGCGAATGCGATTGGCAAACGGCAGGAGAATGGCACCACCAAACTTGAACACCTGGTTGCCGAATGGATCGTCGCCCTTGTCCAGCATTTGCTTGGCCTCGGGCAACGGTGGGGAGTTCAGCAGGTTGATCTCCCCTTTTCCGGGGATGTAAGCCTTGATCTGCAACACGGCCATTCCGCGGCCCGGAAGCACGGTGGCTTCCAGGAACTGCGGCTTGCTCCGATCATGGGAGCGGGGTCGCTGAAGAACCACAACCGGTTCTCCGCCGATCTCGACAGGTTTCGGTTGGCTGACGGCTCCGCTGCGGGCGAGAGTTGTCTGGCCGCACACCACCAGCGGCGCTCCCAAGGTAAGCACTACAACGGCAATTACGACCGGCCAACTCTTTAACATTTGCTATACATTCGCTTCCCGCGAGTCTGTCTCGCTCGCAATGTTGAGTCTTGCGTCTTCGTGCCAACCTCGGGGCACAATCATAATCGCTTGGGGCGTAGCTTTGGAAATGAAGGTCAGGTCGCAGGAGGAGCGGCCGCCATCAGGCAACTGACCGGCGGCTAACCAAGCTTCAGAGGACCCCGGCGAGTTGGCGATGCCGTTGGGCAAGCGCTGACTGGATAAACGTCACCTCGCGCCCTAACATGTCGGTGGCTTCCCGACAGAGGTCGGGCTGTTCGCGCATTAAGTCAAGGAACTGTTCCCGCGGCACATGCAGTATCTCGGACTCGGCAAGGGTCACCGCTGTGAGGCTGTACGGGCGTCCGGTGAAGCTGGACGGCAGCCCCAACAGGGAGCCGGCGCCGAAGTTGCGGTCCAGCTTTGGCAGGTTCCGTACGCCCATGCGCACTTTTCCCTTGCACACCAGGAAAACACCTTCGCTGGCGCCGTCCTCCCGAAACAATACATGAGCCAACGGATATTTCCGCTTGCTGCCTACCGATTCCAGACTGCTGGTCAATTTCTCCGACGCTTTTAAGATATTAGCCCTGGGACCCACATTCTTCATCCAGCAGTTATGCCAAACCCACAACCCTTAATGCTGTGACTCGAATCACAGGTGTGTGTGAGCAAGAAAGACCAGGAACTCTTCGACTAAGATTCCAATTCCGTTGGGCTGGGAGGAACGTTGCTGGGCGGCCCACAACATCGAAAGCACTTTCTGTCTGACGGCAAATCCCCACCTGCAGGCTTACGGACCTAAAGGTGGGGATTGTCTTTTGCGTTTCCAAATCGCCTTACTGAACCACAAGGTGCGAGATCGGCGGGACGTACGCCAGCAAGTAAACGTATATCCCGACCAAGGCAGCCAGAGCGAGACTGTGGAAGAAGACGTAGCGCAAGATGTCTCCTTCGTGTCCGTACCAATTGGTCGCGGTACTGGCCACGACGATACTCTGTGCGTCGATCATCTTGCCCATGACGCCGCCGGCACTGTTGGCCGCAGCCATCAGCACAGGTGAGACGCCAACCTGCTGCGCCGAGATCTTCTGCAGGCTGCCGAAGAGCACGTTGGATGAGGTATCGGAGCCGGTCAGCGCCACGCCCAGCCAGCCGAGCATCGTGCCGAAGAACGGGTACAGGTGTCCAGTACGCGCAAAGGCCAGACCCATCGTAGCGTCCAGCCCCGAGTATCGCGTCATGAAACCGATGGCCAGCATGGCTGCAATAGTAAGCAGCGAAAATCGTACCTTGACGATGGTTTGCAGGTAGACCCTAAAGATCCTGCCCACGCTGAAACCCATCACCAGGCCGGAGATAATCCCCGAAATGAGAATGCCGGTTCCGGTTGCACTCAACCAGTTCAGGCCGAACACAGCCCCCTCCTTGGCCGGCTTGGGCACAACGGGTGGAACGCGCATGATCAGTTGATGGATGGGCTTGACCGGGAACTGCGGATTCGTAATCTTGCTGGGCGGTGTGCTCCAGCTTGCCATCGAGGTGAATACCTTCTCCGGCGTATTCATCATCCTCTTCCCCGTGGGAGTGCCCCAGCAGAATACGATTACGCTGAGAATGACCCATGGCACCCAGGCGCGAACGACTTCACCCGTGCTGTAACCGTGAGAGGCACGGTGCTCGGTCTTGCCCTCTTCTCCTTTGAAGGTCCAGACGCGTTTGGGATGCCAGATCATCAAGAAGCCGATCAGGCAGGCCATCGAAACTAAGGCCGCGATCACGTCCACCAACCATGGGCCGTGATGGTTGGACACCCAATACTGCGTAACAGCGAACGAAGCGCCTGCTACAAGAATTGCCGGCCAGATCTCCAGCATTTCGGCAAATCCGACGAAGGCCCAGATCAACCAGAACGGCACAATCAGGGAAAATACCGGCAGAATGCGGCCAACCATCGCTCCCAAAGTAAATTCGCTGAAACCGGTAACTCCGGCCAGCGCGATAATCGGAGTTCCCAGCGCGCCATAAGCCACCGGCGCAGTGTTGGCGATTAGCGACAGGCCCGAAGCCTGCAGCGGCAGGAAGCCTAGTCCGATGAGCATCGCAGCGGTGACGGCGACCGGTGTTCCGAATCCCGCCGCTCCCTCAAAGAAAGCGCCAAAGCTGAAGGCGATGAGCAGCAGTTGCAGGCGCCGGTCCTGGGTAATGCCCGTCAAGCTTTGCTTCATCACCTCAAACTGACCCGCCTCTACCGTGAGCTGGTACATG
>Ga0209040_10001104_pt1 | contig 21061 bp, 19 predicted proteins | sample BogFormECP12_OM3_FD_188240 | JGI IMG/M metagenome (GOLD analysis project Ga0209040, IMG submission 188240) | Bog forest soil microbial communities from Calvert Island, British Columbia, Canada - ECP12_OM3 (SPAdes) (version 2) | ecosystem: Environmental > Aquatic > Freshwater > Wetlands > Bog ... | reverse complement strand
CTCGGCCAGCGCCTCCGGCGCCTCCGCCCGGTAGCAGAGAAGGTCGGAGCCCGCGTAAGCAGCGATCTCGGCCCGCGTTTCCTCCATCTTGCCGGCGCCGCCGCCGATGGCGGCGTTGAGCAGTCGCGTCAGCGGCATGTCGGCGGGATCGAGCGTCTCGCCCTGGCGCGCCCATTCCTCGGCGACCCGCTCCATGAGCCGCCGGCTGGAAGCGCTGAGCCGGTTGCGGGCGGGCGTACGGGCGGCTCGGCCATCGAGCATCAGCTCATGCTGTCCGCCCGCCTCGCGCACGTCGACCGCATGGTAGAAGCGGCGGACCGGCGAGGGGCGCATGTGCGCCTGCGCCGCGCGCATCGCGTTATGTCCCGAGTCGTCACTCATCCGGCGCGTCCTCGATCGGATCACGTTTCGGCGGCTCGAAGCCGAACATGTCGAAGCTCTTTTGCATGTGCTCCGGGAGCGGGGCCGTCACGTCGATGACGCCGCCCTTGGGGTGGGGCAGCAGTAGCCGCCGCGCCATAAGATGCAGTTTCGGCTCGATGCCCGGCGGCGCGGCGCGCAATGGATCGCGCCGGGCCGGCTCGCCCTCCGGCCTGCGATTGTATTTGGGATCGCCGACGATTGGATGGCCGATCGCCTCGCAATGCGCGCGGAGTTGATGGGTGCGGCCGGTAATCGGCCTCAGCGACAGCCAGGCGAGGCGCGGCGCGACCTTGTCAACGACCGCATAGAGGGTGAGTGAATGCTGCGCGTCGGGATCGCCGTGCTTGGCGACCCGCATCCGCTCGAGGTCCGCCCTGCCCTTCCCGCTGCGGTCGTCGCCCATGTCCTCGCCCTTGGCCAGGAACATCGAGATGCGCCCCTGCGCCGGCTTCGGCACGCCCTCGACCAGCGCCCAGTAGATCTTGCGCGCGCGACGGGAGCGGAAGGTTTCGCCGAGCTTCGCGGCGATAGCGCGCGACTTGGCGAGAAGCAGCACGCCTGAGGTGTCGCGGTCGAGCCGGTGGACGAGCACTGGGTGGCGGCCGTGCTTGTCTGCGAGCGCCTCGAGCATGCCGTCGATATGGCGCTTCGTCCCCGATCCGCCCTGCACGGCGAGGCCGTAAGGCTTGTTGAGGACGAGGACGTCGTCGTCCTCGTAGAGCGTCATGGCGCGGATCGCCTCGGCGTCCTCCGGCGTCCCCCGCTTCAAGACGGTCGGCTCCGCAGCGAGCCGTAAGGGAGGCACGCGCACCGCCTGCCCGACCGCGAGCCGTGTCGCAATCTCGGCGCGCTTGCCAGCGACCCGCACCTCGCCCTTGCGCACGATCTTCATGAGATGCGACTGCGGCAGCGCGGGAAAGCGCCGCTTGAGCCACTTGTCGAGGCGCATGCCGGCCTCGTCCTCCGTGACGTCACAGACGAGCGGCTTGCCGGGCGCGGCCTTCGCAGGGTCGTTGCGGTTGTCCTGCATGGCGCGCTCCCCCTTGGCCTGCCCAAAGCAGTGGCTGTTGTCCTTCATGGGGCCTGACGGAGCGGCTGATGAAGGTTCACGAGTCCCCTGGGAGCAACCGCTGCCGCGCCACCGCGAGCCTCCACCCGTCACCGACCTTGTCAAAGACTAGGATTCGGTCGAACACCTCATCGGGCCAATCCCCGCTCGATACGCCAAGAAGCGCCGCGATTTTGTCGATGCGCTCATGATGCCAGCAGATCAGCACGGTCGCCGCAGCGTCAAGAGCCGCGGCGGCCAACGCCTTCTCCTGATGCAAGGCGAATTGCGATTGAATCTTAAGCTTGAGGTCTGCCGCAAGCGGCGCAACCGTATGGAGCGGCCGCTTGCTTGGATTGTCGTCGGTCGGAGGCGCGGCGAAGATCGCGCCCGGGACGGCCAACCCCGTCTGCGGTTGCGCTGGGGGCAAGGGATTGAACAAGCGGACCAGAGCCCCGGCGCGCTGCCAACCTCTCGCGGTCAGCTCATTCTTGTCGGTGACGCCCGCCTCGGTGACTCCGAAGATGTTGGACCCGATGTCCGGTCTCTCGGCGTGCCGGATGATCATCACTTTCGTGCAAATGGGCGACATTGTCAGCCTCCTGTCCCCCGAAGGGTCCGCCTTCCGACTTGCCGAACCAGAAGTCTAGTTCGCGGATCCTGCGTTGATCGTAAGCGGCGTCCAATCCCGGCGCTCCGATTTGCCGCTTGTCGTCGTCCTCAAGGCCGTCCCAGGCGGGCTTTCCATGCTGAGCTGTTACGGACTGACGCCAGCGATATTGGCTGTTGACCTGCATGATATGGCCGGCATATCGGCTCGCAAGATCGCCCGTGTGAATGAGCACACGAACATGCGGCTGGCTGTGCGCCCCATCACACTCGAGACGGAGTCGCCGCTTTTATCGCGCTCCTGTCGGCGCTTCTTCACCCCCCTTGCCGCTGAACAAAAACGGCGCGACGTCCGAGACGCCCGGCGGCTTGATAACCCCAAACGGCGCGGGCCGGCAGACGGCAAGCGCCGATGCGCCGACGCGCGCGGTCAGTAAGCCGTTGAGAACCCCCTCCCCCATTCGCGCGGAAAGTCGGGACGCGATGCCGTGGCCGACGAGCTGCTGCACGACGCTGTCCCCAACCGCCATGCCGCCGGTGATGGCGAGATGCGCGCCGATCGACCTGGCAAGCTTGAGGAGGCCGAAAAGACCGGGGCGGCCGCCGTAGATTTCGGCGATGCGCCGCACCAGGCGGACAATCTGAGCGACGACAAAGATGACGTCGAGCAGCGCGCGCGGGCTCACCGCCGTGACCAGCGAGACGCGTTTGGCGGCCGTGGCGATCTCGGCCTGCGCTTTCTCGTCGAGCGGCCGGATGAGGGCGCGCTCGGCGACGTCGATGAGGTCGCGCCCGTCGACGATCGCGCGCGTCGCGTCCTCAACCTCCGCCCTCGCCCGCGCCGTCTCCGGCCGGTCGCGGTAGAGCTCGACGAGCTTGAGAACGAGCCGGCGCGCCGCGTCGCGGTCGTCCGCCGCGCGCGCATTTGCGAGCGCGACATGCATCTCCGCAATTCTCGTCTGGCGCGCGACCGCGTAAATCTCGCGTGCGACAAGGCCGGCGAGCCCGACGAGGAACAGGACGCCGAAGGCGACGCCGACGAGGCCGAGCGACTCGGCCTTGGCGAACAGTCCCTCGATGAGGCTCGTCATCCACAAGCCGACGGCGAGCGAGACAAGGCCCGCGAGGCCCGACCAGAAGAGGCCCGCGAGGCTTGGCCGCCGGCGCGAGAGGAGGCCCGATTTCTGCGCGGCCTCGACTTTGAGCTCCGCCTCGTCGATCGGCCCGGCCCGAGTCGCCGGCGGGATCGGCTCGTATTGCGACGCGATGGTCGCCGTCGGGGCCGACGGCGCAGCCGCGTCATCGACCTTGACGCTGACGTCGTCCAGCCGGAATGCGCGCGGGCGCGGCGGGCGATCGTTCATGCGAGGCGGTCTCCGAGCAGGAATTGCAGCGCCCGGTCGAGCCTGATCTGCGGCGCGGGCTCGCCGCGCGCGACAGGCGGCGGACGGAAGCGGACGAAGCGCCAGTCGTTGTCCGCCTCGGGTCGGGCGATCGCCTCGCCGTTGAAGATCGACATGGGATCGGGCGGCAGTTCGCCCGGAAAGACAGCCGCCTCTGCGACGCCGTCGAACGCCTGCCCGCCGATCGTCTCGCCTTTTTCGGGCACGCCGATGATCGCCTGCAGCGTCTCGCCGCCGTGGCGGATTTCCGCCTCGCGCGTTGCCCGGATTGCGGCCAGCGCAATGACGTCGATCTCCACCCCCACGCCCTCGGCGCGCGCAATGGCGCGGGTTGTCAGCGCGCGCAGGATCGCCTCAAGCCGGTCGTGGCTCGTGTGATGGAGATGATCGGCCTTCGTCGCCGCGAACAGAATTCGGTCGATGCGCGGACGGAAGATCGAGGCGAAGCGCGAGGCGCGCCCGGCGCGGAACGCGCGCATGACTTCGGTCATCGCATGCTCGAGGTCGCGTAGCGCCGCTGGACCGGAATTGAGCGCCGCCAGCGCGTCCACAAGCACGATCTGCCGGTCGAGCCTGGCGAAATGATCGCGAAAGAACGGGCGCACGACATGCGTCTTATAGGCCTCGTAGCGGCGCTGCATCATCGCGGCGAGCGAGCCGGGCGGGATCGGATCGTCGGGATTGAGCGGGATGGGCGCGAAGGTGATCGCGGGCGAGCCCTCGAGGTCGCCCGGCATAAGGAAGCGCCCCGGCGGCAGCGTCGAGAGCGCGTAGACGTTCTCGCGCGCACATCTGAGATAGGCGGTAAAGAACTCGGCGATCCGGCGCGCGGTGTCCTCCTCGGCGCCGCCATGCGGGTCGAGGCCCTTCAAAGCGGCGCGCCAGTCGGCGGAGAGCGGCGCGCGCGCCGGCGTCTGGCTCGCTTCCAGCGTCTCTTGCGCCCAGGTCGCATAGTCCTTGTCGAGCAGCGGCAGGTCGAGCAGCCACTCGCCGGGATAGTCGACGATATCGATAGGGAGGCTTGACGCCTTTGCGCCCCAGGCGCTCGCGCTTTCAAACTCAATTGTGAGCCGCAGCTGCGAGATGCGGCGCGTCGATTCCGGCCAACGGCGGTCGGGACCCTCGAGGCTTGCGAGGTGCTCCTCGTAGGCGAAGCGCGGCACCGCGTCGTCCGGCTGCGGCTCCAGCCGAGCGCGGCTGATCCTCCCCTCCGCGGAAGCTGCGAAGACCGGCAGCCGCGCGCCCGCGATGAGGTTGTTGACGAGCGCGGTCAAGAACACCGTCTTTCCCGAGCGCGAAAGGCCAGTCACCCCCAGGCGCAAGCCGCCGCCGGCGAAATAGTCGCCGAGCGAACGGGCGACGAGCCCGGCCTCGAATAAAAGATTGCTGAAGAACGACAAATGGGTGCGCGTGCGTTGTTTATTATTTAGGCGCCGCCGGACGCTTTGCACAGTGGCCGCTAGCGGGGCTCCTCAAGCTCCGAGGGCGACAGGAACAGCGCCAGCTTTGCGGACTTGTGCTCGATGTCCCTCCAGTTCTCGACATCAAAATCGAGCGCCGCGACCGCGCAGGTCGGAAACTTGAGTTGCATCCGCTTAAGCGCCAAATGCGAGCCCGAGCCGGCGAGCGACAGCGCAAGCTCGCCAAGACCAGGGTTGTGCCCGACAAGGGCCACCCGTTCCTCGTTGTCCCTCAGCGCCTGCGCGCGCTCGAAAAGAACGTCCTGCGGCGCATCGTAGAGCCCGATCTCCTCCTCGATCCGAACGGCGTTGTCCCATTCGGAGGCGAAGATCTCCGCCGTCTCCTTGGTTCGAGCAGCGCCGGAATGGATGAGTACGGCCGGAAGCATGTGGCGATCGGCGAGCGCGACGGCGACTCTCGCCGCATCCTCCCGTCCGCGCCGGCTCAGCGGTCGATCGTAGTCCTCCCCCCCAGTGGGAGGCTGGGCCTTGGCGTGACGGACGAGAAACAGGCGGCGCATCCCATAGAGATTGCGCGAGGGCGGCCGGATTCGCAAGGCGGCTAAATGCAGCAGGATCTGGCGGTCTGCGTCAGGGATTAGCTGGCTCGCGCTCGTCCCGAGTCCGACGCGAACCCGTGATTCCAATGTGGCGCCGTGCTATTTTGCGCTGGGAGGCCCAGGCATTGAGCGGAGCGCGGAGACTCGCCGCCATCCTCGCCGTCGACGTGGCGGGCTATTCGCGGCTCATGGGCGAGGACGAGGCCGGAACGGCGAAGGCCGTGCGCGAGCGGCGCGAGGCGGCGGCGCCGATCGTGCGCGCCTTCGGCGGAAGGCTGGTCAAGACGACCGGCGACGGCGTGCTGTTGGAGTTCCCCTCCGTCGTCGCCGCGGTCGAATGCGCGATCCTCATCCAGAAGATGATGGCTGAGCGCAACGCGGCGCTGCCGGAAGCCAAGCGCATCCGCTACCGCATCGGCGTGAACCTCGGCGACGTGCTAATCGAGGGCGATGACATTCTCGGCGACGGCGTGAACGTCGCGGCGCGGCTCGAAGGGATTTGCGAGCCGGGCGGCGTCTGCGTCTCGGGCGCAGCCGTTGAGCACGTTCAGGGCCGTGTGGCAGCCGAGTTCGCCGAGCTCGGCGAACAAAGCCTCAAGAACATCGCGAGGCCCGTGCGCGCTTATGCGCTGTCGCCGCATGCTGTCGCGGCGGCGCAGGTTGAGCAGCCCGAGGCGGCGGTGAACGCGCCCGCCGCTCCTGCGCCCCCGCCTGCGCCGAAAGCGCGAGGCGGCTTCGCCTTGCGCTCCTTGCTCGCCGCAGCCGTCGCGCTGGCGCTCGTACTTACAGGCTGGCTCGGTTGGCGCGCCTATGCTCCGACGACGCCGGCGGCGGTGGCGACCGGCGAGGACAAGCTCGCGCAGGCGCCGCGTCTGTCGATCGTCGTGCTGCCCTTCGACAATCTGAGCGGCGATCCGGACCAGAACTATTTCGCCGAAGGGATCACCGAGGACCTGACGACCGATCTGTCGCACTTGCAAGACGCTTTCGTCATCGCCCGCGGTACGGCTTACAGCTACAAAGGCAAGCCGATCGACGTGAAGGCGATCGGGCGCGAACTCGGGGTGCGCTACGCGCTCGAGGGGAGCGTGCGGCGCGTCGGAGAGAGAATTACGATCAACGCGCAGCTCCTTTCGACCGAGACCGGGGCGCACGTCTGGGCCGACCGGTTCGAGGGCGAGCGCGCGAAGCTCGGCGAGTTGCAGGTCGATACCGTCGCGCGGATCGCCAACGCGCTAGGCGTCCAGCTGGTCAGGGCCGAGGCGCTTCGCGCGGCGCGCGAGCGGCCGAACAACCCGGACGCGGCCGACCTAGCGATGCAGGGCTGGGTGAAGAACAACGGGCAATTGACCCGCGAGACATCCGACGAAGCGGTCGCACTTTTCGACCGAGCGCTCGCCCTCGACCCGAATAACGTGTTGGCGCTGGCCGGCCTGGCGAACTCCTTGGCCTCGCGCGTTATTCAGGGGTACAGCGATGATCCGGGGGCCGACGTAGCCCGCGCCGAAACGGCCGCCAATCGCGCGATCGCCGCCGAGCCGGAGAGCTCCCAAGCCCATATGGCTCGCTTCTGGTCGCTTTACGCGAGGCATAAGAATCGCGAGGCCATCGCCGAGGCTGAAACGGCGATCGGTCTCGATCCTAACAACGCCGCGGCCCATGCCCAAGCGGGGTCTTTGAAGATGTTCCTCGGGCGAAGCGAGGACGGTTTCGCCGGCCTAAAGACCGCGTTGCGGCTGAGCCCGCACGACCCGGGCGTCCGGGACTGGCAATTCAACATCTGCCATCTCCACACGCATCTTGCGCAATGGGACCAGGCAATCGAATGGTGCAGCAAGGCGACCGCCGGCAACCCGCAAGACTGGTTCTCTTATGTCGATCTCGCCACGGCCAACGCCTGGCTCGGTCACGACAAGGAAGCCCGGGACGCCGCCGCTCAGTTGCAACAGGTCTTTCCCGGTTTCACCGTGCAGACCTTTGCGGGCATCGCCGCCCAGTTCAGCAATGATCCGACCTTCGCCGCCCAGATCCAGCGCATCCTCGAGGGCCTGCGCAAGGCCGGCGTCCCGGAGGGCGACAAGCCGTCGAACTGAGCAAGGCGAACGCCTTGGCGAACGGTAACAGGGGCGCGAGGAGGAGGCCGGAACGGCAAAAGCGGCGCGGGGCGGCGGCCTATTGCCGCTCCCTGCGTGTAAGAAACGCCAGCTTCTCGAACAGGTGCACGTCCTGCTCGTTCTTGAGCAGCGCCCCGTGCAGCGGCGGGATGAGCTTCTTCGCCTCGCGCTCCCGCACGGTCTCGGGCGGCACGGTGATTCCAGTCAAGCGCGTGCTGGGCATCGCGCCCCCGGAGGAGAAGCCCATGACTGGAGCCCGCACGCCGAGATGACGGCGCGGCAGAGTAGCGGGCGGTCTGCGCTTCATGTGCGAGGACGCCGCAGCCAACTCCACGATGACTGTGCGGCCTCAGGGCTCGTTCACCTCGGGCGCAATGAGCTCGACGCCGGGAAAGTAAGCCCGATAACGGCGCGGATCGCGGGTCAGGAGGGAGAACCGCGCGACGGCCGCGTGTGCGCCAATGAAGAAGTCGGGCAGCACGCCCGTGCGGGCGCCCCCTCGCGCCCGGTAAAGCTGAAACGCCTTGCCCGCCAGGAAGAGAGCCGGACGGGGCGTCTCCGCGAGCTTGAGGTCGACGTCGGCGAGAACCTTATCGACCTCCTCGATGCGCGCGTAGCCGATCGAGAGTTCGGCATAGACCACCGCATTGATCAGAACCGGGCCTCGAATGGCGGCCGCGTCCAGCCGTCCCAATGACCACGTCGCCCATTTCGGGTCGTTCGTCGCGATGTCGAGGAGAATGTTGGTGTCGACGAGCGTCATCAGCTAATCGCCGCGAGTCAACGCCATGATCTCGTCGGTCGTGAGCCCGCTCGTTGCGGTGCCTCGCATTTGCTCGAATCGGCTTGGCTTGACCACGGGTCTGCCGGCTCTGCGCAGATAGGCGCGACCATCCTCGCCGACCTCGAAATCGACCTTGCTGCCTGGATTGATGCCGAGGCGGTCGCGAACCGGCTTTGGGATGGTCACTTGACCCTTGCGCGTCACCGTCACCGCCATGTGCGCACTCCGTAATACCTGGGCAACAGTAGGTATTACATAGCACGGCGGCGCTCGTGCGGCCAGGAGCGCAATCGGCAGGAAAGGCGCGACGCCGCCCCTCCCTTCCCTCCCCACAAGGAGGTGCGCGCCTACCGCTCCCTTCGGCTCAAAAACGCCAGCTTCTCGAACAGGTGCACGTCCTGCTCGTTCTTCAAGAGCGCGCCGTGCAGCGGCGGGATGAGCTTCTTTAAGTCCTTCCCGCGCAGCGTCTCGGGCGACACGTCCTCGTTGAGCAAGAGCTTCAGCCAGTCGAGCAGCTCCGAGGTGGTCGGCTTCTTCTTGAGCCCCGGCGTCTCGCGAAGTGAGAAGAACGAGCGCAGCGCCTCTTCGACCAGCCTCGGTTTGACGCCCGGGTAGTGCGATTCAACGATGGCGCGCATCATCTCCGTGTCGGGAAAGCGGATGTAATGGAAGAAGCAGCGGCGCAGGAAAGCGTCCGGCAGCTCCTTCTCGTTGTTCGAGGTGATGATGACGATCGGCCTCAGCTTCGCCCGCACCGTCTCGCCCGTCTCGTAGACATGAAACTCCATCTGGTCGAGCTCGAGCAAAAGGTCGTTCGGGAACTCGATGTCGGCCTTGTCGATCTCGTCGATGAGTAGCACCGGCCTCATCGGTGAGACGAAGGCCTCCCATAGTTTCCCCCGCCGGATATAGTTCGAGATGTCGGAGACGCGCGGGTCGCCGAGCTGGGAGTCCCTCAGGCGCGACACCGCGTCGTACTCGTAGAGCCCCTGTTGCGCCCGGGTCGTCGACTTGATGTGCCAGGCGATGAACGGCGCGCCGATCGCCGAGGCGATCTCCTGCGCGAGCAGCGTCTTGCCCGTTCCCGGCTCGCCCTTGACGAGGAGCGGCCGCTCGAGCGCGATCGCCGCGTTGACGGCGGTCTTGAGCTCGTCGCCCGCGACATAGGTCCGCGTGCCGTTAAAGCGCATGTTCGATCCGCTCCCTGCAGCGAGCCGATCGATCACGCGTCCTGGCTCGTGGCGCCCTTCACCGTCTCGATCAGCTGCTTTAGCGTAAAGGGCTTCGGCAGGAAGACAAAGTCCTGGGTCTCGGTCAAGTTGCGCGAGAAGGCGTCGTCGGCGTAGCCGGAGACAAAGACGGCTTTGGCGCTCACGCCGCGGCGCCTGAGCTCGACCAGCATCGTCGGCCCGTCCATCTCCGGCATGATGACGTCCGAGACGATAAGATCGATCGGCTCATTCGCTTCCTCCGCGACGCGCAACGCATCGGCGCCCGATTCGGCTTCGAGCACCGTGTAGCCACGTGACGTGAGCGCGCGCGAGGCGAAGGCGCGCACCGCCTCCTCGTCCTCGACGAGGAGGATGGCCCCGCGGCCCGTGAGGTCGGCCGCCGGCTTGGCGGCTTCTTTCTTGGCGGGCTCTTCGGCTTCGTGTTCGACAAGGCGCGGCAAGAGGATGCGGAACGTCGCGCCCCTGCCCGGCTCGCTGTCGCAGAAGACGTAGCCGCCCGTCTGCTTGACAATGCCGTAGACCATCGAGAGGCCGAGCCCGGTGCCCTTGCCGACCTCCTTGGTGGTGAAGAACGGCTCGAAGATCTTGTCGCGCACATCGGCGGGAATGCCGTGTCCGGTGTCCGAGACCTCGATCAGCACGTAGTCGGCGGGAGCGACCGTCATCTCCTTGATGGCGGCGCATTCGGCGGCGGGAAAGTTGCGCGTCCTGAGCGTGATCTTTCCGCCGTCCTTCATCGCGTCGCGCGCATTGACGACGAGATTGACGATCACCTGCTCGAACTGGTTGAGGTCGGCCTTGACCAGCCAAAGATCGCGGCTGTGAACGACGTCGAGCTGGATCGTCTCCCCGACCAGCCGGCGCAGCAGCATCTGCAGCTCCGACAGCACGTCGTTGAGCTGCAGCGTCTCCGGCCGGAGCGTCTGACGGCGCGAAAAGGCGAGCAGCTGGCGCACGAGCCCGGCCGCCCGGTTGGCGTTCTGCTTGATCTGCATGATGTCCTGAAAGGACGGGTCGGTCGGTCGGTGATTGGCGAGGAGGAGATCCGAATAGCCGATGATCGCGGTGAGCACGTTGTTGAAGTCGTGCGCGACGCCGCCGGCCAGTTGGCCGATCGCCTGCATCTTCTGGCTTTGAGCAAGGTTCTCCTGAAGCGTCCGCTGCTCGGTCGTGTCGAGCGCAAAGATAATGGCGCTCGCCCCTTCGTCGCTCTTGGGGTCGGCGGCCGAGACAAAAAGCCGGGCGGAGCGCGCGTCGCCCGCGCCGTCGAGCGAGACGTCGAGCGGGGCGATCTCGCCCTTTCCCTCGGCCGCCGCGGCCAACGCCGCCTTGAGAGCGGCGCGGTCGCGCTCGGCCACGATGCTGAAAAGGGAGGGCTGGGCGTACGCTTTCAGCGCCGCCGGCGCGAGGCGCGCGAAGGCGGCGTTGGGGCGCAGGAGGACCCCAGCCGCGTCCACCGCCGCAATCGCGACCGGCGTGGAATTGAAGATGCGGGCAAAGCGAACCTCGGCGGCGCGCAAGTCTTCCTCCCCCTTCATTTCACCCGGCGACCGGTTGATGACCAACGAGCGAGACGGCCCCGGAGCGCCTTGCCCGGAAAAAGCAACCTTGTGGAATATGCGCACCGGCATCACCTTCCCGCTACGCAGCTTGAGGTCGACGTCGAACTGCCGCGTCGCCACCTCGCCGGGCCGGCCGGCCATGGTGGTCAGCATGGCCCCGCCCGCGGCGATGACGTCGTCGACCTTGAGCCGGCCGAGCCCGAACCCAGCGAGGTCGTAATCGAGCCAGCCGGCGAGGGTCGCGTTCATATGCACGATCGCACCGTCCGGCTCGCAGGAGAAGAAGCCAGCCGGGGCGTGGTCGAGATAGTCGATCGCGTGCTGCAGGTCCTGGAAAAAGGTTTCATGCCGATCGTGCTCGCGCGTCTCGTCTGAGACCGTCCACAAGATGGCTTGGCCACGTGAGACGCTCTCAAGCGGGCGGACCCGGACGCGATACCACGCGACCTCCCCCTGCCCGTTGGGCGGCGGCGACAGACGCAACTCCTCGCTGGCGCGACCGCCTGACTTCGCCGCCTGCGACAGCCGATAGACAGACTCCGACACGTCAGGCGACCCGGTGAAGAGGCGCTCCAGGGTCCGCAACTCTTCCGCAGCGGGCTCGCCGGACAAGGCGCGATAGGCGCCGTTAGCGTAGAGGATGCGCGCCTCTGAGTCGGTGACGACAAGGCCGTCGGGGCTCGAATCGGCGATGGCGCGGGTCGTGTCGAATCGGGCCGCGTGACTTCTCAGCTGCACAATGCCGCACGCGAAAAGGACCAGCGCCGCCAGCCCGCAAACGGCCAAGGCGACGATGATCGACGACACGATTGTCGCCGACGCGGCATTCGGGGCAAGCCAGGCCGCAAGGGTGGCGCCCGCCAATGCGAGCGTCAGAATCGCCAGCAAGACCGGGTTCGCCATGCGCTCGATCCGGTCCTCCGGAAAAGAAGGCGCCGTCGATTTCATCGAACGATCAAGCCCCGAGGACAACTGCTCTTCCCGAGTCGAACGCAATTGCGTTTGCTACCACGCGGATCGTCAAATGTCTCTGAGGCGGGCTGGGCCGCCGCGGCAGAAATGAGGCGAGAGCCACAGTTTTCAACGGGATCGTGTTTTGTTAAGGATGTCGCCCCTTGACCTGCCCTCTTAATCGACGTCAGGCGTTGCGTCGGCCTTGCGGGCGGCGCGGGGTCGGTACTCCATCGCGCGCGCTCTCATCTCGTCGACGACGCGCAGGCGGTCGGCGCGGGCGGAAACGCGAAGTCATATTTCGCCGTGGCTCAAGTTGGATAAAGCATGCAGTGGTTCAATGATCTTACGTTCGGCGAAAATCGCGTGGTTCAGATCGGACTGCTTGCCGCTTTCGGCATCGCGGCCCTGGTGGTCCTGGCGATGATTTACCGGCTGGTGTTCGCCCAACGGCTCCGTGTCCCGGCGGGACGGACCCGCCAGCCGCGCCTCGGCCTCGTCGACGCGTTCAGCCTTGACGGACAGCGCCAGTTGGTGCTGGTGCGCCGCGACAATGTCGAGCACCTCATCATGATCGGCGGGCCCAACGACGTCCTCGTGGAGTCGCAGATCAGCCGCTCTTTCGCCGCCGCTCGTGAGAACAACGCCGCCGCTCAGCCTGCCCCGGCGCGGCGCGCCGAGCCAGCGCCGCCGTCCGCTCCGCCGCCGGAACCAGCTCCGGCAAAGGCGCCGGCCCCTGCCGCCGCCCCCGCGGCGGCGCCGCGTCCGGCCGCGGCGGCTGCTTCAGTCAAGGCCCCGGCGGTCGCGCCGGAGCCGAAGCAGGCGCCAGCGCCGGCCGGCGCCGCGGCGCCTCCGCTAGCGGCTGCTGTGAAGTCGGCTCCGCAGCCAGAAACGCTGAAGACGGCGGCTCCTGTCACGAGCGCTTCGCAGCCGAAACTCGCGCCGGCAGGACGAGCGATGCCGCCGCCGATCACGCCCCCGGGTCGGGCCAATCTTACGCCCGCCTTCGTATCCCCGCCAGACAAAGCGGCTTCCGCGCAGCCGGTCGAGCATGAAAAGGTCCCGCCGGCGCCGTCGCATTCGGACAAGGCGCTGTCGGCGCCGGCAGCCACCTCCGTTTCTCCGGCCGCACAGCCGGACAAAATGAAGCTAGCGCCTCCGCCGGAGAAGCAGCGAAGCGCGCCCGCCCCTGGGCAGCCGGAAGCCGCTGCCGCCACGAAGCCGATCAAGCCCGATTCGCCGTCGCCGCGGCCAGAATCGGACCAGCACGCATCGGCGGCGGCCGTCGAGGTTTCGGCGACGATGGCGTCCCCGGCGGCGCATGCGCCCTCCATTGCCGAAGCCCAGATGAAGCCCATGCAACCTATCGAGCCGCCTTCGCCGGAAAAACCCGCGGCGGGAGCCCATTCACCGTCGTCGCAGAAGTCGGCCGCGGAGGATCCTTTCGCCGGCCTCGATTCGCTGGAGGCGGAGATGGCGCGGCTTCTTGGGCGGGAGAAGCTGAACTGAACGCGGCCTAACCGCGTTTGGTCTTTCCTACTCGTCGCGGTAGATTTTCTCGCGCCGCTCATGGCGCTCCTGCGCCTCAACCGAGAGCGTGGCTATCGGGCGCGCGTCTAGGCGGCGAAGCGCGATCGGCTCCCCTGTCTCCACGCAATACCCGTAGGAGCCGTCGTCGATGCGCGCGACCGCCGCCTCGATTTTTGAGATGAGCTTGCGCTGCCTGTCGCGCGCGCGCAATTCGATGGCTCGGTCGGTTTCCGAAGACGCCCGATCCGCAAAGTCCGGGTGATTCTCGCTTTCCAACTGGAGAACGGCCAGCGTGTCTCGGCTCTCCGCCAGAATCGATTCGCGCCAGGCGATCAACTTCCGTCTGAAGTATTCGCGCTGGCGCTCATTCATGAACGGTTCGCCGTCCGAGGGCTTGTAGCTGTCAGCGGCGACGTCGTTCATCCGGTTTGTTCCTGTGCCCATTGGCGATTTTGGCGGGCCTTATAGCGACCCCCCAACAAAGGAACAATGACAATCATTGAAGCTTTGCGGTGAGGTTAAGAGGCGGCCAAGGCGTCGGACAGGCGCGCTGCATTTTGCCGCAGGCGCTTGCCTAAAGCGCGGTCGCGGTTCACTTTGGCGAGGGCGTTCGGGCCGCAGCCGGTCGCCGGAGCTGAGGGATTTGCAATGTATAAGCGCATCATCCTGGCGGTCGATCTTGCGGAACCCACGACCGCGCCGAAGGGGCTGCCGCAGGCCCTCGAACTCACGAAGTTTGGAGGGGGCGACCTGCGCCTGGTGAACGTCCAGCCGGTGGTGCCGGCGACGTTCATGGAGTATGTGCCGGCGGATTTCGACACGGAGCAAATGAAGCGCGCGAAGGAGGCGCTCGATGCTCTGCTTGTGAAAATCGATCTGCCGCCGGAGCGGAAGAGCGCCGCGGCGCGGGCAGGGGGAATCTACCATGAGCTTCTGCAGGAAACCTCCGACTGGAACGCCGATCTCATCGTCGTCGGCTCGCACAGGCCGGTGATGAGCGACTATTTGCTCGGCTCGAACGCCAAGACGATCGTGCGCCACGCGCAATGTTCGGTGCTGGTCGTCCGGGAATAGCGACGTCAGGCGGCCAGCGCGCGCATCGCCGCTTCGACGCCCGCCGGGGTGAGCGGGAACATGCGCCGCTGGAAAATGTCGGCGATCATCGCGGTCGATTGCGAATAGGCCCAGTGGCGCTCCGGCGTCGGATTGATCCAGGCCGTGCGCGGCCAGGCGAGGATCGCCCGCTCGAGCCACACCCGCCCCGGCTCGGGATTGACGTGCTCGACCGAGCCGCCGGGGGCGATGATTTCGTAAGGACTCATCGACGCATCGCCGACGAAGACGACGCGATAGTCGCGCCCGTACGAATTGATGAGGTCGCGCGTCGAGATGCGCTCCCCCTGGCGGCGGCGGTTGCTCTTCCAGACGCTCTCGTAAAGGCAGTTGTGGAAGTAGAAATGCTCAAGCCGCTTGAACTGGCTCTGCGCGGCTGAGAACAGTTGTTCGGCCGCCTCGACGTGCCAGTCCATCGAGCCTCCGACGTCGAGAAACAGAAGAACCTTGACCGCGTTGCGCCGCTCCGGGCGCATCTTCACGTCGATGTAGCCCTTGTCGGCGGTCGAGCGGATGGTCCCGTCGAGGTCGAGCTCCTCGGCGGCGCCCTCGCGCGCGAACTTTCGCAAGCGCCGCAGCGCGATCTTGATATTGCGCGGCCCGAGGTCGGCGTCCGCATCAAAATCCTGGAAATCCCGCCTGTCCCAGACCTTGACGGCGCTGCCGCGGCGGCTCTTCTCCTGGCCGATGCGGACCGCCTCGGGATGGTCGCCGTAGGCGCCGAACGGGGACTTGCCGGCGGTTCCGATCCATTTCGAGCCGCCCTGGTGCCTGCCCTTCTGCTCGGCGAGCCGCTGCCGCAACGTCTCCATCAACTTGTCGAAGCCGAGCTTCTCGATTTGGGCCCGCTCCTCGGAGGTGAGGTAGCGCTCGGCAAGCCGGCGCAGCCATTCCTCCGGCAGCTCTTTCGCCTCGACGGCCGCTGCTACGGTGAGCGCGCCCTTGAAGGTGGCCGCGAAGACGACGTCAAAGCGATCGAGATTGCGCTCGTCCTTGACGAGCAGCGCCTGCGCCAGACGATAGAATTCGTCCACGGACGCGTCCGCCAGGTCCGATTCCAGCGCCCGCATGAGATCGAGATATTCCCTCGGGGTGACGGGGACCTGCGCCTGTCTCAGATTGGTGAAGAAGGTCAGAAACACAGGGTAAATTCTAGCGCGCCGGCGTGCGGTCGTGCAATGCTGACGGCGGCCGCAATGAGGGGCGCAAATGGCCGCTGTCGTTGATCGACGCTCTTTTCTCCTGCCGCGCGAGATCGCGCCGGACGCTGAGATTTTTGTGGTCGGCGACATTCACGGACGGCCGGACCTCTTGCGCCCGCTGCTCGACGAGGCGGCGCTCGAGCCGCGCCGCCGGAATAAGCGCGTGATCCTCTTCCTGGGAGACCTTGTGGACCGCGGGCCCGACAGCCTCGGCGCCATCGACCTCGCTATCGGAGCGGCGGAGCAGATCGGCGCGGACGAGAAGGTCTTTCTCATGGGCAACCACGAGGCGATGATGCGTCTCGCGCTCGACCCGAAATCGCCTTGGGACGACGCGCTCGATGCGCTTGAGACGTGGCTCATGAACGGAGGCGGCGCCGTTGTCCGGCAGTTCGCTCATTTCGAGACCCCGCCGCCCGGTCCCGAGGAGCTCCTGACCGTGATTCGCGTCGCCGTCCCTGCGCGCGTCCGGAATTGGCTCGAGTCGCTGAAATCGCACTGGCGGTCGAATGACATTCTGTTCGTCCACGCCGGAGTCAATCCGCGCATGGACCTAGCCGCGTTCCTTGCGGCGCCGTGGAACGCGCCTTTAGCGACGCTCGACGAGGAGCGGCACTGGGCCTGGGTGCGATGGCCCTTTCTCGAGCGTCGGCCAGGCCGGGAAGGCTTCAGCGGGCTCTTCGTCGTGCATGGCCACACGCCCAACGACGCTTCGCCGGACTCGACGCCTGAGCTTCAGATCGCCTGCTTCCGACTCAACCTCGATGTGGGTTCGGGTCTGACTGGCATGGCGAGGATGGGCGTTTTCCGTGGGTCGGAGGTCAAGCTCGTGACGGCGCTTGGGCCGACCAATCGTATGTTGGCCAACAACTGAGGGAGGCGCTCTACTCACTTGCTGGTTTTTTTACAGTAGTACAGACGGGGGCGGCAGATAATTTTCGCGGGGCGTCAAGACTTCGTCAGGCGGGCATCGGCCTACAGCGTTTCATCCAATTCGGGATAGTGGCGGAAAATCCCGGATTCATTGAACGGGATCCGGCGGGGCGAAGCCAGGTAGCGCTTGACGTTCGGTCGCTCGGCGGTCGCGGCCACAAGCGCGGCAAGCTTCGGGTACCGCTTTGCCGCGTCCGCGAACGCGCCGGGGAAGGCGTAAGCCATCCCCACCCAAATCTGGAACAGCGAGAGGTCGACGTAAGAAAGTCTGTTCCCGACCGCGTGCGCCGGGCCGGCTGGATTTTCCGTGAGGATGCGCTCGAAATAGCCGAAGAATTTTGGATAGCGATGGGCGAGGAAGGCGGAGGCGCGCGCTTTCGCTTCCGCCTTCTGGTCCTCGTAGTAGAGGTCCGTCGAGATCGGATGGTGCGCATCGTGGACCTCCATGACGAAGTCCGCGATCGTCAGTTGCAGTCCGTGGGCGAACAAGCGCTCGGCTTCGCCGTCCGGCGCAAAGCCGAGTTTCGGCCCGAGATAGAAGAGAATATTGGCGACATGCGAGACGAGGACGTCGCCGTCGCACAGGAAAGGCGGCGCGAAAGGCGTGAACGGCGCCGCGCCGCCGCCGAGCATGGACGTCAGCGCCTTGACGCCCCTGCCCGTCCCGCGCTCGCGCGCGACATCCACGTATTCCGCGCCGGCCTCTTCGAGCGCCAGACGGACGAATTCCCCGCGCCCCTGGATGCCGGGCCAATAGTAAAGCTCGTAGGGCATGTCGCCTCCAGTTCGCAGCCGAGGTCTCAATTGAGCCCGACCTTAGCGCAGTTGGCGTTTTGCCTCATGCGCCCGCCGTCGAACAAGTAGCAGCCGGGCTTGCCCGACCGCGCTCGCTCAAACGGAGAGGGCGAGGAATTTCGGGTTAGGGCGGACTCCCGACTTTCCTGTACGGGCTAGGTGTGCGGCGGCGAGCCTGCGGTTGCGAGGCCTTCATTCCGTTTTGGCTGCCTTAAAAAGGCCAGCCCACTCGCCATCTTCCTCGAGGGGAGGGCCTCCGCATGTTTCCACGTTAGGGTTCGGGAGGGGATTCATGGCGCTGCGTATCGAAGATTACGCCATCATCGGCGACTGCAAGACGGCGGCGCTGGTCGGCTCCGACGGCTCGATCGACTGGCTGTGCTGGCCTCGTTTCGATTCGGCGGCGTGCTTCGCCGCCCTGCTCGGGACGACCGAGAACGGCCGATGGCTGATCGCTCCGACCGTTGCTCCGCTCGGCGTGAAGCGCCGGTATCGTCCGGGCACCCTCGTCCTCGAGACCGAGTTTCAGACCGAGAGCGGCCGCGCTACGATTGTTGATTTCATGCCTCCGGCGGATGGGGCCGACCTTGTCCGGATCGTCATGGGCCAATCGGGGCGCGTGGACTTTCGCACCGAGTATGTCGCCCGGTTCAACTATGGAGCGACGGTCCCCTGGGTCAGGCGCCTTTTTGACGGGGCGATCAGCGCGGTCGCCGGTCCCGAGCGCCTGGTCCTGCGAGGTCCGGTGGCGCTCCGCGGCGAAGATCTCAAGACCGTGGGAGACTTCGCGGTCGAGGAGGGCCAGTCCGTCGCCTTCGTCCTGTCCTACGGCGCCTCCTATCAGGGTCCGCCAAGCGCAATCGACCCCTTCGAATCGCTCGAGCGCACGCAGACGTTCTGGCGGGAGTGGAGCGACCGGTGTCCCGAGGTCGGCGCCTGGACAGACGCTGTCAAGCGCTCGCTCATTACGCTCAAAGCGCTGACCTACGCCCCAACGGGCGGGATCGTCGCTGCGGCGACCACTTCGCTTCCCGAGCAGCTCGGGGGCGTCAGGAACTGGGATTACCGCTATTGCTGGCTCCGGGACGCCACATTCACGATCCTGGCGTTGATGAAGCTGGGATATCACAATGAAGCGCGCGCCTGGCGGGATTGGCTTCTCAGGGCGATCGCCGGAAGCCCGCACCAGGTGCAGATCATGTACGGCGTGGGCGGCGAGCGGTGGCTGCCAGAATTGGTCCTTCCCTGGCTCAAAGGCTACGGGAATTCTTCGCCGGTGCGGATTGGAAACGCGGCCTGCGACCAGATGCAGATCGACGTCTTCGGCGAGATCGCGGACGCGGCGTTTCAGACGTACAAGGTCGGCATGCCGCCGGCCGAGCGCGGCGTCGCCTTACGCCCGCTGATTTTGGATTATCTCAAGGATGCCTGGCGGCAACCCGACGAAGGGATCTGGGAGGTGCGCGGCGGACGGCAGCACTTCGTCCATTCCAAGGTGATGGCCTGGGTCGCATTCGATCGCGCCGCGCATGAAATCGGGGTCAAAGCCTTCCGCGAGCCCGGGGAGCGGTGGCGCGCGATGGCGGACGAAGTCCACGCCGAAGTGTGCGAGCGCGGGTTCGACGGCGAACTCAACAGCTTCGTGCAGGCCTACGGCTCCAAGCGGCTCGACGCGAGTTTGCTCTTAATCCCGCTTGTCGGCTTCCTTCCGGCAGACGATCCGAGGATTCAGGGGACGCTCAGAGCGATTGAAGAGAAGCTGCTCGTCAACGATGAATTCGTCCTGCGCTACGAGCCCGACAATCCAGGCGACGGCCTGCCGCCGGGCGAGGGGGCTTTCCTGGCGTGCAGCTTCTGGCTGGTGGACAATTACATTCTGCAGGGCCGCTACGAGGACGCTCAAAGGCTGTTCGAACGTCTGCTCGCCCGCTGCAACGATGTGGGGCTGCTGGCGGAGGAGATCGAGCCGGCGAGCGGCCGCATGCTCGGTAATTTTCCGCAGGCCTACAGCCACGTCGGTTTAATCAACTGCGCGCTCAATCTGAGCCATCGGACAGGCCCGGCTGAAGAACGCGCCTCCGCGAGTTCGAAGGGAAAGGCCGCGGGCTAGGCCAACCCCTACGGCTCTCCGCAACGCCAACGGCGGCCATTTGCCGGTCCCGCGCTCGCGCGCGACGTCCACGTATTCCGCGCCGGCCTCTTCGAGCGCAAGACGCACGAATTCCCCGCGCCCCTGAATCCCGGGCCAGTAGTAGAGTTCGTAGGACATGTCGCCTCCCGTTCGCGGCCAAGGGCCCAATTGAGCCCGACCTTAGCGCAGTTTGCGTTGGGCGTGAGGCGCCGTCGTCGAACGAGAAGCAGCCTCTCTCAGGCCGGCCGCGCTCGCGTAAACGGAAGGAGCGAGGCGCTGTCTCAGTTTGGATTTCGGGTTCGGGCGGAGAGCGCGCCTACAGGGGTCGCCTCGGGAAGGACCGGAGTCCGCGCGAAAGCCGTCACTCCATTTGCGAGCGTGAAGTGGGCTCCCCTTCTAAGCGGGCTTGATCAACGCGCCGGCAGAACATCGCGAAGGGAGGACTGCGATCATTCGAAGCCGCCATCCGGAACGGCCGGAGTGCGCTAAATAGCGGTCATGTCAGGATGACGCTCGTTAGTCAATGGCTATTTTCGGCGTTACGCGGGTCGTGAGCGCGGTCAGGTCTTCGGCCTTCTTCTGCGGAGAATAGTGTCCGCCTAGCCTCCTGCTGCACACAGAAGATGGCGCTCATAGTCTCGCGCATCGACCACGCGCGCAGCCGACCAGTCTTGGCCGGCGGCGGCATGAACGGGGCTATGATTTCCCACTCGCCGTCCGTCAGAACGCTTCCGTAACGCAGATGATCGCGGCTATGCACCCGCCGGGCGCCGGGGTCCAAATCAGGCTCTTATTAACTTGGCGTTCGCGCATTTTTGCTGTATAGGTTTAGTCGATAGCTTGTTTATACACACACATTTATTTTCTATTTTCAGCTACCGCGCCCAAATGTGCTTTGGCGCCGAGACAGGAGGAAGACATGCAGCTACCTCAAAATCCATTCTTGCCGGCGCCTAGCCGGCGCCTAGCGAAGCAAGCGCGTGGGCGGAAGGTTTCACCAAGGGCTTTGTAGCCATTGCCTCTCCCCAGCCCGGTGACGAGGTCGGGGCTGAGGATATCAACGCCTTCAATAAGGGAGTCGCGGCCGGCGAGGAGAGCGCAGGAACGGGCATCGAGTACGTCTGCCCACGTTGATGTGCACGTACATGTGTTCCAGGCCGGCTCTATTGATCGCAGCGACCAAACAATGGCCGAAATAATGCAGAAGGCGC
>Ga0209040_10001103_pt1 | contig 21064 bp, 16 predicted proteins | sample BogFormECP12_OM3_FD_188240 | JGI IMG/M metagenome (GOLD analysis project Ga0209040, IMG submission 188240) | Bog forest soil microbial communities from Calvert Island, British Columbia, Canada - ECP12_OM3 (SPAdes) (version 2) | ecosystem: Environmental > Aquatic > Freshwater > Wetlands > Bog ... | reverse complement strand
CAGATGTCCTTCTTCTTCCTTCTGCCGAACATCCTGCTTAGCGGCTTCATGTTCCCCTTCGAGGCCATGCCACGTCCTGCGCAGTGGATCTCCACGGCGCTGCCGCTGACGCATTTCCTGCGGATCGTCCGCGGCATCGTCCTCAAGGGCAGCGGCTTCTACAAGACCGACAGCCGCCCGGCCGTCAAAACCGGTGGCGGGTCGAAGGACGGGGGCGACGGCTCGCCCAAGGAGGCCACGGTGGCCAAGGACAGCGCCGCCGGCTCGGGGGACTCGGGGTCGGGCACCGGCGGGGGCGACACGGCCAAGGCCGATACCCCAAAGAAGGCAACGACCGAGGGCACCAAGGCCGCCACCTCCTGAGACCCGGCCGGCCCCGACCGGGCCGGCCCCGGCGTCAGGACCCGCTCAGCTGCATGTCGCCGATGGCGAGCGTCTGACCGGCGGCGATGCCGGGCAGCCACTCCACGTCGCCGCCGATGTGGAGGATCGCCTGGAGCATCCGCTGGAGCGTCGAGGCGACCGTGACCTCGCGGACCGGTTCGGCCAGTGCGCCGCCGCGCACCATCAGCCCCTCGGCCCCCACCGAGAAGTCGCCACTGACCGCGTTCACCCCGGAGTGCACCCCGGTGATCGACTGGACGAAGAGACCCTCGCCGACGGCAGCCAGCACCCCGTCCTGGTCGAGAGGGCCCGGCTCGAGGACCAGGGCCCGGCACCCGGCCCCCGGGGTGCCGGCGAAGCCGCCCCGGACGGCGGAGCCGGTCGACACCGTGCCGGCCCGCCGGGCCGAGACGGTGTCGTAGAGGAAGCCGTGCAGTGCGCCCCGCTCGATGAGGGCGTTGCGCCGGCAGGCCAGGCCCTCGCTGTCGTAGGCGGCGGCGCCGAAGGCCCTGGGGTCGGTCGGGTCGTCCACCAGGGTCACGGTCGGCGCGGCGACGGCCTCGCCCACCCGGCCGGCGAAGAACGAACGGCCCTTCACCACTGCCTCGCCCGACAGGGCCGAAGAGATGACCGACAGCAACGTTGAGACGACGCGGGGGTCGAAGACCACGCTGCAGCGGCCCGATTTGGCCTTGGTCGACCCCAGCATTCGGACGGCTCGCTCGACCGCGTCGGCCGCCGCCCGATCCGGGTCGAGGTCGCCCGGTGACCGACCCACGCTGAAGCCCGAGCCGGTCTGGCTGTCGGCGCCCTCGCCGGCGATGGCCGAGACCGACAGGAACACCGAGGTGCGCCGGGTGAACGAGCGGATCCCGGCGGTCGACGCCAGGGCGACCTCCACCTGCTCGTCGCCGTAGTCGGCCGAGGACACCTGCCGGACCCGGGGGTCGGCGGCCCGGACCTGTCGCTCCAAGGAGAGGGCCAGATCGACCTTACGGTCGATGGGCATCTCGGAGAGGGAGGGGTCCCACAGGTCCACCTCGGCGGCGGCGACGCCGTCGGGCTCGGCCAGGGTCACGTGCGGGTCGGCGGTCGCATAGCGGGCGTTGTCCCGGGCCTCGGCGACCGTCGCCGCCACCACCTCGTCGTCCAGCGACCCGGCCCAGGCGAAGCCGAGCCGGTTGCCCTCCCCGTCCCCGGCGGGCAGGAGCACCCGCACGCCGACCCCCGAGGAGGTGGCCGAGGACAGCGACTCGACCTCGCCGTCGTAGGCCCGGACCTCGGTGTCATGGCCCCGGGCGACGTAGACCTCGAGCTGCTCGCCCACTTCGGCCCGGCCGACCACCCCGTCGGCCAATGCGACCAGGTCGCTCACGCGGCCGTCCCCCCGATCGTCACTCCGGTGATGCGCAACGTCGGCTGGCCGCAACCCACCGGCACGCTCTGGCCGTCCTTGCCGCAGGTCCCGGGGGTCATGTCGAAGTCATGGGCCAAGGCGTCGATGCGCCGCAGCACCTCGGGGCCGTTGCCGATCAGGTTGGCGTCGCGCAGGGGCTCGGTGATCCGTCCGCCCTCGATGAGGTAGGCCTCGGTCGTCCCGAACACGAAGTCACCGGTCGCCGTGTTGACCTGTCCCCCGCCGAGTTTGGCCACATAGACGCCGCTCGGGGTCTGGGCCACGATCTCGTCGGGGTCGTCGGTCCCCGCCAACAAGAAGGTGTTGGTCATGCGCACCATGGGCAGGTGCTGGTAGCTCTGCCGACGGCCGTTGCCCGAGGACTCCCGGCCCTCCTTGCGGGCCCGCAGCAGGTCCCACATGTAGTCGGTGAGCACGCCGTGCTCGATCAGCACGTTGCGGGCGGCCGGGCGTCCCTCGTCGTCGACGGCGAAGTTGCCCCACTCTCCGGCCACCGTGCCGTCGTCGACCAGGGTGACGAGCGGGCTGGCCACCAGCTGGCCGACCTGGCCCACGTAGACCGAGGCGTCCTTCACGATGTGGTCGGCCTCCAGGCCGTGGCCACACGCCTCGTGGAACAGGATCCCGCCGCTCCCGCCGGCCAGCACCACCGGGACCTCACCCGAAGGCGCCGGGCGGGCCGACAGCTTGGAGAGAGCCCGGTCGGCCGCGGTGCGGGCCACGTCGTCCACGTCGACCCGGTCGAACACCTCCCAGCCCTCGGTGCGGGCCACGCTCTCGTACCCGGTCTGCATGCCGGTGTCCCCGGTCGCCACGGCGACCACGTTGAAGCGGGTCCGCACCTGGTCGTCCTCGGCGGCCAGTCCGTCCGAGTTGGCGATGAGCACCCGGCGCCGGGAGTCCCCGTACCCGACCTGGACCTGGGAGACCGCCGCCCCGGCCGAGCGGGCCGTGTCGTCGGCCCGGAACAGCAGGTCGAGCTTCGCCGGCTTGGCCACGCTGGAGGGCAGGACATCGGCACGGTGCCCGACCGGCGGCCGGTCCCCGAGGACCACCGTCCTCACCCCACCGCCGCCCTGACGGGCGACGGCCGCCGCGGCCTCGGCCGCGGCCAGCAGGCCCCGCTCGGTGAGCTCGGCCGTGTGGGCGAAGCCGGTCGTCTCACCGACCACCACCCGGATCCCGGCACCCCGCTCCCGGCCCGACGACAGCTCCTCGATGCGCCCGTCGTCGAGCGTCGCCCCCGAGGTCTGACGGTCCTCGGCGAACACCTCGGCCAGGTCACCGCCCCGAGCCAGAGCCGCACCGAGGACGCGCTCGAGCACGGAGGTCTCGATCAGGGGGCCCTCGCTCACGGGCGGTATCGTAATCGGCGTGCCCCGCACCCCATCCGAGAGCGACGCGCCCGACGGGCCGAACCTGACGGTCGGGCTCTGCGCCCGGGTCGACCTCCTCGTTGGCGACGACGACACCGCGCTGGCCCTCGGTTCGGGAGACGTCGCCGTGCTGGCCACGCCTCGTCTGGTGGCCCTGTGCGAGGAGGCCAGCTGCCGGGCCGTCGAGGGGCGGCTGGGTGCGGGTCGGACCAGCGTGGCCACTCGGCTGCAGTTCGACCATCTGGCGCCGGTGGCCGTCGGGTCCACCGTGACGGCCGAGGCCACCCTGGCCCGGGTCGAGGGACGGCGCCTGGTCTTCACCGTCTCGGCCACCTTGCGTTCCGACGGCAGCGCCAGGCTGGTGGGGGCGGGCCGTCTGACCCGGGTCCTGGTCGACCGGGAGGCGTTCCTGGGCAAGGCCGGCGTCGTCGCCCACCGCTGATCCCCGTCCCGGCCCGGTCCCCCTCGTGAGCATTCCGGAGCGGACCACCGGGCCGGAGCCGACGAGCGCGACCCGGGGCCCGGTGGCCGCCACCTTCATCGCGCTGGGCGCGTTCTGGGGGACCTGGGCGGTGTCGGTGGCCGACATCCAGCGGACCTTCAGCCTCTCGTACGCCCAGCTGGGACTCCTCCTGGCGGTGGCCATCGCGATCGCCGCGTTGGCCGGGGCGGTCGTCGGGCACCGGGCCGAGCGCTGGGGAACCGGGCGGTTCCTCACCTGGTCGTTGGTGGTGTGGGCCGTCTTCCTGATCGCCGCCGCCCTGGCCCGGGCCTGGGCCGCCTTCGCCGTGCTGTTCGTGGCGGCCGAGGTCTCCGGCGGGTGCGTCGACACGGCGATGAACGCGGCGGCCTCCCGGCGGCTGCTGGGCCAGCCCGGGGCGCTCGTCCGGTTCCACGCGCTCTTCAATATCGGGGCCCTGAGCGGCGCCGCCGTGGCAGGGTTGGTCCTGCACGCCGGATTGTCGTGGCGCTGGCTCTGGCCCGCTGTCGCCGTGACGGCCGGGGCGGTCGCACTGTGGGCGCACGTCGGGGCCGACCGGCTGGTCCCGGTGGCCCCCCGAGCACCGGGGCCGGGCGGCACGCCGGCGCCGGCGAGCCGGCCGGACGGGCCACCGGGCCAGGCGGCCACCCTGGGCCCGCTGGCCCAGCTTCGGGCCGACCGGCTGCTGCTCTTCCTCTTCGTCTTCGCCGTGGCCGAGGTCGTCGAGGGCGGCGTCGACACCTGGGGGGTGCTCTACCTGCGGACTCACCTGGCCGCCGGCGTGCTCCTCGGCGCCGGCGCCTACGTGGTGGGCCAGTCAGTGGCCGCCACCACCCGTGGGGCGGGGGGACCGATGCTCGGCCTGCTCAGCGCCCGGATGGGCCTGGTGGCCGGGGGCCTGGTGGCCGGGGGGGGCATCCTGGTCGAGTCGCTGTCGGTCGACCCGGCGGTGGCCGCGGTCGGCCTGGCGCTCGGCGCCGCGGGGGCGTCGCTCTTCTGGCCCCTGGTCATGAGCCAGGCCACACTGCAGGCGAGCCGGCCCACGGCGACGTCGGGGGCGTTCACGGCGGCCGGCTACGTCGGCTGGGTGGCCGGCGCCCCGCTCGTCGGGTGGGTCTCCGACGCCTTCGGGCCGGCCCGGGGGCTGCAACTGCTGGCGGCCATGGCCCTCGTGGTGGTGCTCGCCTCGCTCCTGCGCCGCGATCGGGGTCCCCGCCGACCGGTCCCGGGGTAGCGTGGGTCCACGGCCCGCCGCCGTCCCCGCACCCATGATCCTGCCCAGCATCGAGACCCCCGCCGACCTCCGAGCCCTCGGCTACGACCAGCTCAACGAGCTGTCGGCCGAGATTCGGGCCTTCATCGTCGAGACGGTCACCACCACCGGCGGCCACCTCGGCTCCAACCTCGGCGTGGTCGAGCTCTCCCTGGCCCTGCACCGGGTCTTCGAGTCGCCACGCGACGCAATCCTCTGGGACACCGGGCACCAGGCCTACGTGCACAAGCTGGTGACCGGCCGCCGCTACCGGTTCCGGGACCTCAAGCAGGAGGGCGGCCTCTCGGGCTACCCGAACCGGGGCGAGTCCGAGCACGACTGGATCGAGAACAGCCACGCCTCGACGGTCCTCTCCTACGCCCACGGTCTGGCCAGTGCCTTCGAGCTGGAGGGTGTGGCGGTCGGCCACGGCGGGGACCGGCGGGTGATCGCCGTGGTGGGCGACGGCGCGCTGACCGGGGGCATGGCCTACGAGGCGCTCAACAACCTCGGCCACTCCGGGCGGCGGGTGGTAGTGGTGCTCAACGACAACGGCCGCTCATACGCTCCGACGGTCTCCCACCTCTCGCGCAGCCTCACCAACTTACGGCTCAACCCGACCTATGTGCAGACCCGCGAGCGCCTCCGGAACCGGCTGCGCGACCTCCCGGCGATCGGCGAGCTCGCCTACTCCGGGGTCCACGGCCTCACCAGCGCACTGCGCGAGCTGGTGTCGCCCCACACCTTCTTCGAGGCGCTCGGCGTCCGCTACGCCGGGCCGATCGACGGCCACGACATCTACTCGATGGAGCAGGCACTGACCAATGCCGCCGAGTGGGACGGCCCGATCGTCGTCCACGTGCTCACGCAGAAGGGCCGGGGCTACGCGCCGGCCGAAGAGGACGAGATCCAGCGGCTCCACGACGTCAAAGCGGTGCGCGTGACCCTGAGCGAGAACGTGGTGGGCTCGGCCGCCGGCACGGCCATCGGGTCGTCGGAGGGATCAGAGAAGGGTGGCCAGGCGGCGATCGTCCGGACCTCGACCGGGGCGGCCGACCCGGCCACCATCCTGACCACCACCTACACCGACGCCTTCAGCCGCAGCCTGCTGCGCCTGGCCGAAGACCGGCCCGAGATCGTGGCCCTGACCGCGGCCATGCCCGGACCGACCGGGCTCCTCCCCTTCGAGGCCCGCCACCCGTCCCGCTTCTTCGACGTGGGCATCGCCGAGCAGCACGAGGTCACCGCGGCGGCCGGCATGGCCATGGGTGGGCTCCGGCCGGTGGTCGCCGTCTACTCGACCTTCTTCTCCCGCGCCTTCGACCAGGCCAACCTCGACGTGGGGCTGCACGGGCTCCCGGTCGTGTTCGTCCTCGACCGGGCGGGCATCACCGGCGACGACGGGCCGAGCCACCACGGTGTGCTGGACCTGGCCCTGACCCTGTCCATCCCTGGCATGACCGTTCTCGTCCCGTCGTCGGCCGAGGAGCTCGAAGCCATGCTCGAGACCGCCCTCGGACTCCCGGGGCCCTCGGTGATCCGGTTCCCCAAGACCCCGCCGCGCCACGTCGGCTCCCACGAGGTCGGCGAAGGGCTGGCGGCGCGCCGGGTGCGGGCGGGGGACGGTTCGGTGTGCCTGGTGGGCGTGGGCAAGCTGCTGGCCGCCTGCGAGGACGCCGCGGTCGAGCTGGCGGCGACGGGAATCGACGCCACGGTCTGGGACCCCCGCGTCGTCAACCCACCCGACCCGGCCCTCCTGACCGACCTGGCCCGTCACCGCCTGGTGGTGACGGCCGAGGACGGCGTGCGATTCGGGGGCGCCGGCATGTTCCTGGTCGACGCGACGGCCGAGGTCGCCCGACGCTCGGGAGGGCCGGTGCCGGCCTCGATCAACCTCGGGACGCCTCGGGCCTTCATCCCGCAGGGCAGGGCCGACGACATCCTGGCTGCCCTCGGCCTCGACGGGCCGGGGATCGCGGCGAGCGTCCGAAGAGTCGTCGGGGCACGCGCCATCCAACCCGCACCGGGCCCCTCCGCGACGCACGGCAGCAACGGGACCGGGGCGACCGATGGTGTCGCCGGGTCCGGCGACCGGACAGTGTCCGACGGTGGCGCGCCCGAGGCCGCAGCCCGACCGTCGGCCGGTGACACGGCACGCTGAGCCCGCCCGGCCGGCGCGTCAGGCCTTGTTGGCCCCGTGCTCGCGCACGAAGTCGTTGACTGCGTAGTAGGCGTCGATCGACTCCCCGGCATCCCCCCAGAAGCCCTCGAGCACGTCGTAGGCCATGGCTCCCTGTGCCACGTAGTGGTTGTTGACGTCGGTGATCTCAAGCTCGCCCCGTCCGGAGGGTTCGAGGGTCTTGATGACGTCGAACACGGTGGCGTCGTAGCAGTAGATACCGGTCACCCCGTAGTTGGAGGGCGGGTTCTCGGGCTTCTCGACGATGTGCAGCACCCTGCCCTTGTCGTCGATCTCGGGCACCCCGAGGTGCCGGAGGTGCTCGGGCTCGGTCACCTTGGTCAGCAGGATGCGGGCGCCGGTGGGCTGGGCCCCGAAGGCCTCGACCATCGGCCGGATCGACCCCTCGACCACGTTGTCGGCCAGCATCACCAGCACCGGGTCACCCTCGCAGAACCGTTCGGCCAGCCCGAGGGCCTCGGCGATCCCGCCCGGCCTCTCCTGGTAGCCGTAGGAGAGCCGGTCGATGCCGAACTCGTGCCCGTTGCCCAGCAGGCGCAGGAACTCGCCGGCATGGGTGCCCCCGGTGACCAGCATCAACTCGGTGATCCCGGCGTTCACCAGGGCCTCGATCGACCACTGGATCATCGGGCGGTCGTAGATCGGGAGGAGGTGCTTGTTGGTGATGCGGGTGAGCGGGAACAGGCGAGAGCCCGTGCCGCCGGCCAGGAGCACACCTCTCATCTGATCAACCCTACGAGATCGGGCCGGGCGGGCCCGCCGGCATCCCTCGAAGGCCGGTCATCCCTCGAAGGCCGATCATCCCTCGAAGGTCAGCACGCCCCGGGCCACCCGGCCGGCGTGCATCTCGTCCACCACCTCTGAGAAGGCGGCGAGGGGCCGGGTCAGGCTCACCAGCTCGTCGAGCAGCAGCTGTCCGGACTTGTAGAGGTCGACCATGAGCGGGATGTCGTGGTGGGGACGGGCCGAGCCGTAGCGGCAGCCGAGCAGCCCCCGGTCCACGTAGGCCAGCGAGTTCACGTCGACCGCCACCTCGGTGCCCCGGGGCGGGATGCCGATGGCCACGGCGTTGCCGCCCCAGTCGAGCGAGTCGAGAGCGCTGCGCAGGACGGCCGGGTGGCCGACGCAGTCGAAGGCCCAGGCGACCCCCCCCATCGGGTTGAGGGCGCCCGCGGCCCGCTCACGGTCGGGGGGCACCAGGGCCCGCACCGCGGCGGCCGCGTCAGCGTCCGAGGCGTCGACGAAGTCGGTGGCCCCGAACCGGCGGCCCAGCTCCTCCTTGGCGGCGACGGTGTCGACGGCGATGATTCGGGTCGCCCCCGAGATGCGCAGGCCCTGGATCACGTTGAGGCCCACCCCGCCCACGCCGAAGACCGCCGCCGTCTCGCCCGGTCGGGCCCGGGCCCGGTTCAGCACGGCGCCGACCCCGGTCAGCACCCCGCAACCGATCAGGCAGGCCGAGGTGAGTGGCACGTCGGAGGGGATGCGGACCGCCTGGACCTCCGAGACCACGGTCATCTCGGCGAACACCGAGGCGGCGGCGAAGTTGTGGGCCGGCTCACCCTTGAAACTGAAGGGCTGGCCGATGTTGCCGAGGGATCGGCGGCACCAGGTCGGGTGCCCGGTGCTGCAGGCCCGGCAGGTGCCACAGCTGGCCAGGGTTGCGATCACGACGTGGTCGCCCGGCTTGACCGAGCGGACCTCGGAGCCGACGGCGTCGACTACGCCGGCCCCCTCGTGGCCGAGGACGACCGGTAGGGGGAACGGGATCGTCCCATCGATCACCGACAGGTCGGAATGGCAGACCCCGGCGGCACCGATCCGTACCCGGACCTCGCCGGGGCGCGGGGCGCGGACCTCCAACTCGTCGGTGACCTCGACCCCGTCACCAGTGAAGACGATCCCTCGCATGCTCAACCTCTCCTCTCGCTGGTCACGATCTCGTCGGCCCCCTCGGCGAAGCGCCGGCGCAGGTCGCGCTTCAAGACCTTTCCGCTGGCGTTCACCGGCAGGGCGTCGACCGCGGCCGCGTAGCGCGGCACCTTGTAGTTGGCCATGGCACCCCGGGCCCACTCGAGGATCCGGGCCGCCCGTGCCGCCCCGTCGTCCGGTCGGCCGGCCGGCGCGACGACGTAGGCGCACCCCACCTCGCCCATCCGCTCGTCGGGGACCCCGACGACCGCCACCTGGCCGACGTCGGGGCATCCCCGCAGGATGGCCTCGATCTCGGCCGGGTAGGCGTTGAAGCCGCCGACCACGTACATGTCCTTCAGCCGGTCGGTGATCGAGATGTTGCCGGCGTCGTCCATCACCGCGATGTCGCCGGTGTGCAGCCACCCCTCGGCGTCGATCGCCTCGGCCGTGGCCTGCTCGTCACCCCAGTAGCCGGCCATGACGGTGTAGCCCCGGACCACGACCTCGCCCGGGTCCCCCCGGGCCAGCTCGTGCCCGTCGCTGTCGACCACCCGGACCTCGAGGCCGGGGATGGCCCGGCCCGAGGTGGTGGCCACGATCCCCGGCGGATCGTCGCGCCGGCACATGGTGACCGTCCCGCAGGACTCGGTCAGCCCGTAGGCGGTGAGCACGGTGTCGAAGCCGAGCTCGGTGCCCATGGCGACCACCAGCTCGACCGGCACCACGGCGGCCCCGGTGACCCCCAGGCGCAGCGACGACAGGTCGTGGGCCGAGCGGTCGGGATGGGCCAGGAGGGACTGGTAGAGCGTCGGGGGCCCCGGGAGCACGCTGATGCGCTCAGCCTCGATCCGCTCGAGCACCCGGTCCACGTCGAAGACCGGCTCGGGGACCACGGTGGCCCCGGCCATGAGGCTGGCCAGCAGGCCCGCCTTATACCCGAAGGTGTGGAAGAAGGGGTTCACCACCAGGTAGCGGTCGTCGTCGCGCAGGCCGACGATGGCGGCCCAGGTCCCGAAGGTGCGAAGACTCTGGGCGTGGGTGGCCATGGCCCCCTTGGGCCGTCCGGTCGTGCCCGAGGTGAAAATGAGGTCCGAGATGTCGTTGGGCGCCACCGCGCCGGCCCGGGCCGCCGCCGCCTCGGGCGTCACCTCGGCCGCGCCCGCCAAGAAGGCGTCGAGGTCGCTGCACGGAGGCCCGACGCGTCCGGGGCCCCCGGCAGCGCCCGTCGCCTGGTCCCCCCCGGCCCACCCCCGGCGCAGCACCACGATCCGTTCCAGGTCGCCCAGTTCCTCGCCGGCCAGGAGGCCCGGGTAGTCCACTCCCAAGAAACCCTGGACCGTCAGCAGGGTGCGGGTGCCCGACGCCCGCAGGATGTAGGCGGCCTCGCCCCCCTTGAACCGGGTGTTGAGGGTGACCAGCACCGCGCCCGCCCCGAGCAGCCCCAGCGCGGCCACCGCCCATTCGGCGCAGTTCGGGGCCCAGATGGCCACCCGGTCGCCGGGCGAGACCCCCGACGCCATCAGGGCGCGGGTGAAACGGGAGACCTCGGCGGCCAGCTGGGCGTAGGTCATCCGGCACTTGCCGTCGACCAGTGCCTCGCGCCGGGGGTGGCGAGCGGCCGCGTCGGCCACCAGGGCCGGGACGGTGCCCCATCGCAGGTCGGCCCGCGGGTCGTCGGCGCCGGGGTCGCCGGCCACCCCGGTCACGGGTGCTGGCTCGAGACCGAGACGATCTCGCCGCTCAGGTAGGAGGCGTAGTCACTGGCCAGGAACACCACCACGTTCGCCACCTCCCAGGTCTCGGCCCCCCGCCCGAACAGCTCGCGGCGGCGCAGGACGGCCAGGTCCTCGTCGGGGATGGCCCGGTTGAGGAAGGGGTGCTCGGCCAGGCTCGGGGAGACGGCGTTGACCCGGACGCCGGCCGGGGCCGCCTCGGCGGCGGCGCAGCGGGTGAGGGCCATCACCCCGGCCTTCGCCGCGGCGTAGTGGGCCTGGCCGGGCTGGGCCCGCCACCCGAGCACCGAGGCGTTGTTCACGATGGCCCCCGAGCGCCGGGGCAGGAGGTGCCCTAGCGCGGCCCGCATGCAGCGGAAGGTCCCGGTGAGCGTGACGTCGAGGACCTTGGACCACTGCTCGTCGCTCATGTCGACCAGCGGGACGGTGCCCCCGAGCCCGGCGTTGTGCACCGCCACGTCGAACCGGCCGTGCCGCTCGATCGCGGCCCGGTAGAGGGCCTCGACGTCGGCCTCCACCGTGACGTCGCAGGGCACCCCGGCGACGTCGGCGCCCGGAAGGGCGGCCAGCTCCTCGGTCGACTCGGAGAGCCGGCGGGCGTGGGCGTCGGAGAGCACGACCGCCGCGCCCTCCTCCACGCACCGCCTGGCCGTGGCGAAGCCGATGCCGGTGCCCGCCGCCGCGGTGACGATGACCACCTTGCCCTCCAGCAGGCCGTGACCACCGGGCGGCGGCGGGGGTCGGGGCGGGGTGAACGGGACGCCGAGGGTCACGCGTCGCCCTTGGGCTCGGGCGCCAGTCCGAGGACGCGCTCACCGATGACGTTGCGCTGGATCTGGTTGGAACCCCCGTAGATGGTCTCGGCCCGGCTGAACAGGAAGGTGCGATGGAAGTCGTCCAGCCCGTAGGGGGCGCCGGCGAGGACCATCGAAGCCGGGCCGCGGACGTCCATGGCCAGCTCCCCCAGCCGCTGGTGCCAGCTGCCCCAGAACAGCTTGGCGATGGAGGCCTCGGGCGGGGCCACCGGGCCGTCCACGCCCGAGAGGCTGCGCAGGGTGTTGTAGCGCATAATGCTCAGCTCGGCGTAGGCGACGGCAAGGCGCTGGCGCAGGACCGGGTCGGCGGACCGCCCGTTGTCCCGGGCCGCCTCGATCAGCCCGTCGAGCTCCCGGCGGAACGAGAGCTGGTGGCCGAGCATGGCCACCCCACGCTCGAAAGCGAGGGTCGCCAGGGCCACCCGCCAGCCGTCGCCGACGCCGCCGACGACGTTCTCGCGGCCCGTCCGGGCGCCGTCGAAGAACACCTCGTTGAACTCCGAGGTGCGGGTGACCTGCTGGATCGGCCGAACCTCGACCCCGGGCTGGTCCATCGGGACCAGCAGGTACGAGAGGCCCTTGTGGCGGGTCGACCCCGGCTGGGTCCGGCACAGGACGAAGCACCAGCCGGCCTGGTGGGCGAGCGACGTCCAGACCTTCTGGCCGGTGATCACCCACTCGTCGCCGTCCAGCACCGCCTTGGTGGCCACGTTGGCAAGGTCGCTCCCGGCACCCGGCTCCGAGTAGCCCTGGCACCACAGCTCGGTGCCGGCCACGATGCCCGGGAGGAAGCGGGCCTTCTGGGCGTCGGTCCCGAAATGGATCAGCGTGGGGCCGAGGAGGCCCTCACCGACGACGCTCACCCGGCCCGGCGCCCCGGCCCGGACGTACTCCTCGTTGAAGATCACCTGCTGGGCGATACTCGCCCCCCGCCCCCCGTGCTCGGCCGGCCAGCCCAGGCAGGTCCAGCCGGCCGCGGCCAGCTCGCGCTCCCAGCGCAGCCGGGTCTCGAAGCCGAAGGTTTCGTCGCCCGAACCACCCCGGCCCCCGAGGGCGGCGTACTCGCCGACCACATGGTCGGTCATCCACGTCCGGACCTCCTTGCGGAACGACTCGTCCTCGGGGCGGTCCTTGAGGTCCATCGCCCCGGAAGGTTACCGGCCCGCCGGGGCCCTTCCTGACGCTGCGTCAGAAGGAATACCCCGCTGGTCAGGGGGGTTGAAACCGGCGTATGCGACTTTGGCAGCGGCTCGGCGGTCGGGCGACCGCCGGCGATCAGAAGGAGGGGGGTACCATGGCTCCCGAGATCGAGCTCCCCGACGAGGAGTGGCGGGCCCGGCTCACCCCGGCCCAGTACGAGGTGCTGCGGCGCCAGGCCACGGAGCCGGCCTGGTCGGGCGACTACGTCCATGTCGACAGCGACGGCGTCTTCCACTGCGCCGGCTGCGGGGCCGAGCTCTTCGCGACCGACGCCAAGTTCGAATCGGGATCGGGCTGGCCGAGCTTCGACCGGGCGGTGGCCGACGGGGCGATCGTCGAGAAGACCGATCGCAGCCTCTTCATGACCAGGACCGAGATCACCTGCGCCAAGTGTGGCGGACACCTCGGCCACGTCTTCTCGGACGGGCCGACCGAGACCGGCCAGCGCTACTGCGTGAACTCCCTGGCCCTCGACTTCACCCCCGAGGACCCGGCCTCACCCGCCTGAGCGACGCGTCCCCGGGGCACCGCCCCGGCGGCGAGACCCCCTTCGGCCAGCGCGAAGGCCCGGGTCAGCGCCGCCGCGGCGGCTGGCCGGCCGAGGCGGGCGAGTTCGGTCTCGCCGGTGGCGAGGGCGTCGCAGATCTCGAAGAGGGCGTCCTTGTCGAGCCGGACCCATCGGCCGAAGGCGACCGATCTCGAAGATGTCCGGTGCGCGACGGCGGCACTCGCCGGAGGCGCAGCGACGTCGCCGCCAGGGCCCCGACCGCAACCACCGCACCCAGCGTCGCCGGCCGCCCCGCGGCCCAGGCCCCCAACAGGGTGGCCCCTGCCGGCAGCGGCATCCCCAAGGGTGCGACGAGCGGCGCCGGGTCCAGCACCGCTCACGCCTCGACCGGCACGTCGGCGCCGGCGCTGTCCACCTGGTCATCTCCGTCGGCCCCGTCGGCGCGGGCCGACCGCCGCTCGTTCCGCTGGACCTCGGCGGTCGCGAAGAGCAGGCTCGGACCGATCTCATCGGCCACGATCTCGACCTTCGAGCGGCGGTCCCCGTCCTCGGTCTCCCAGCTCCGCTGCTCGAGCCGGCCGGTGACCACCACCCGCATGCCCTTGGCCAGGCTGAGGGCGGCGTTCTCGGCCAGGTCGCGCCAGCAGACCACGTCGAAGAACGAGACCGCCTCCTCCCACTCCTTGGTCTCTCGATCCTGCCAACGCCGGTTGACCGCCACCCCCAGCAGGGTGGTGGCCTGGCCGTCGCGGGTGTAGCGGATCTCGGGATCACGGGTCAGGTTGCCGGTCACCGTCGTGCAGTTGTTCATCTCGCGCTCCTCGCTCTGCCCGGCCGAACCGCCGGGCCGTCCGATCCTGGGCGCGCCGCCTCGCCGGCGACCTTGCCGGGGAGCTCGCCGAATCGGCCGCCGTCGCCGGCGGCGGGGACCACTCGGTGGCGACAGCGGAAAGCTGGTGGGCCCGTGGCGCGACGCGGGTCCGACGGGACCGCGGCGGAACCGATCAGACGTCGAGGAAGCGGCGGATGGCGATGCCCGAGCCCAGGGTCCCGATGAACACCCCGAGCACGAGAATGACCACGTCGGTGATGAACACCTCCCAGCCGGTCAGGCGCATCAGGGTCAGGACGGCCCCCGGGTTGGTCACCGGGTTCCCCAGGTCGTTGAGGACCACGTGGAGCACGTAGACCATCGCCGCGGCGATCCCGGAGCCGATGAGGCCCTGCACCATGCCCTCGGACATGAACGGGACGCGGATGAACCAGTTGGTGGCCCCGACGAGCTTCATCACCGACACCTCGCGGCGCCGGGCGAAGATGGCCATCCGGATCGTGTTCAAGATGAGCACGGCCGCCGAGACCAGCAGCACCAGCGCGACCACGAGGAAGACCCACTGCAACACCGTGATCGTCTGCTCGAGGCTGTGGATCTGGGCCAGCGGCGCGGTGACGTTGCGCACCCCGGCCTGACCGGTGAAGCGGGCGATCACTGCCTGGGCGTCCTGGGGCTGGGTCGGGGTGCAGCGCCACGAGGTGGGGATCTGGGCGGGGGTGATCCCGGCCTCGGTGATCACACTCGAGTCCAGCTTCTTGGCCTCGTCGTAGTCGTACTGGTGGTCACGGTAGACGCAGGGCTGACGGACGTAGGGGAGGGTCTTGAGCTGGGTCCCCACCGCGCCGACCTCGGTCGTGCTCGCCGTGGGCTGCATCCAGACCGTGACCTGGGTCCCCCGCTGCCAGTCCACCTCGGCCTTGGCCGCGCCCTGCTTGAGCAGGAGGGCCGCCCCGACCAGGGACAACGAGACCGCCACGGTCAGCACCGCGGCGATGGTCATCAGCCGGTTGCGCCAGAGGTTTGCCGCCGTTTCGCGGCTGACGTACTCGGCCGAGACCGGCGCCATCAGCCCGCTTCCTCGATGGCCCCGGGGCCGTCGATGCCGTAGACGCCGCGGGCCTGGTCGCGCACCAGGCTGCCGTGGTCGAGCTCGACCACCCGGCGGCGCATCCAGTTCACCAGCACCTCGTCGTGGGTGGCCACCACTACGGTGGTGCCGGTGCGGTTGATCCGGTCGAGCAGTTGCATGATGCCCTGGCTGGTCGCCGGGTCGAGGTTCCCGGTCGGCTCGTCGGCCAGCAGGATGAGCGGGCGGTTGACGAAGGCCCGGGCGACCGCCACCCGCTGCTGCTCACCGCCGGACAGCTCGCCCGGCAGGTTGTCGCGCTTCTTGGACAGGCCGACCAGGTCGAGCACCTGGGGGACCTGGGCCGCCACCACGTGCTTTGGTCGCCCGATCACCTCCAGGGCGAAGGCGACGTTCTCGAAGACCGTCTTGTTGGGCAGCAGCCGGAAGTCCTGGAAGACGCAGCCGATGTTGCGCCGCAGGTAGGGCACCCGCCACTTGGGCAGGTGGACGATGTCCCGGCCGGCCTCCCAGATGCGCCCCTGGTCCGGCAGCTCCTCGCGCAGGAGCAACCGGATGAAGGTGGTCTTGCCCGAGCCCGACGCCCCGACCAGGAAGACGAACTCCCCCTTGTCGACGTCGAGGCTCACGTCGCGCAGCGCGACGGTGCTCCCCTTGTAGGTCTTGGTGACGTTCTCGAATCGGATCATGAAATGAGGGTCCTCGCACAGCGCCGTTTCACGGCGCAACGGGCGCCTTCAGGCTCGATCAGGCGCCTTCAGGCTCGATCAGGCCCGGCCCCGCTGTGCCTGCGGACCGTGAAATCCTACCGGCCGTGACCCCCGGTGGGGTGACACCCTGTCTGAGCGGGCGCTCAGCGGCCGGCCGCGCGGTGGTCGGCCGTTCAGCCCGCGCCGGTGCCGGCCCCCCGCTGGTGCCGCAGCTCGGCCTCCATGAACTCGTCCAGGTCGCCGTCGAGCACGGCGTCGACGTTGCCCGTCTCGACCCCGGTGCGGTTGTCCTTGACCATCTGGTACGGGGCCAGCACGTAGGAGCGGATCTGGCTCCCCCATGCGTTGTCGGTCCGCTCGCCGCCGAGCTTGTCGAGCTCGGCCCGACGCTCGGACCTCTTTCGCTCGGCCAGCTTGGCCCCGAGGATCTGCATGGCCTTGGCCTTGTTCTGATGCTGGCTCCGCTCGTTCTGCACGGCGACCACCAGGCCGGTCGGGAGGTGGGTGATGCGAACGGCCGAATCGGTCTTGTTGACGTGTTGGCCGCCGGCACCCGACGAACGGTAGGTGTCGATCCGGAGGTCCTTCTCGTCGATGTCCACCTCGTCGGACACGTCCTCCAAGAAGGGCACCACGTCGAGCGATGCGAAGCTCGTCTGTCGGCGTCGCTGGGAGTCGAAGGGGGACATGCGGACGAGCCGGTGGACACCGCGCTCGGTGGCCAGCAACCCGTAGGCGAAGCGGCCCCGCACGATGAACGTCGCCGACAGGAGCCCCGCCTCCTGGCCCGGGGTCGCCTCGTCGACCTCGACCGTGAAGCCGCGCCGCTCGGCCCAGCGCTGGTACATGCGCAGCAGCATCTCGGCCCAGTCCTGGGCGTCGGTCCCGCCGGCTCCGGCGTGCACCTCGGCCACCGCGTCCCGGTCGTCGTAGTCCCCCGAGAACAGCGACTGCAGCTCGAGCGAGCCGAGCCGGCGCTCCAGGCCGGCCACCGACCCGTGGAGCTCCTTGGCCAGGCCCGCCTCGGGGGACCCGGCGGCGGCGGCCTCGGTGACCAGCTCGCAGAGCACCCGGGCCTCGTCCAGGTCGGCCCGCAGCGTGTCCAGCCGCTCGATGTCGTCGGAGGCCCGGCCGAGCTCAGTGGTCACCGCCCGGGCCCGGTCGGGGTCGTCCCACAGGTCGGGGCGGGCGGCCTCGGCCTCGAGCTCGGCCCGCCGGGCCTGCAGGTCGCCCAGGTGGAGGTAGGTCTCGGCGTCGGCCAGACGGCCCGCGAGGACCTCCAGCTCGGCCCCGAAGTCGCGCTGGTCGCCCGGCCCGGCCGCCTCAGGCGGCGCCATGGCAGAGCTTGTACTTCTTGCCGCTCCCGCACCAGCACGGGTCGTTGCGTCCGATCTTCTCCTTGGGCGCCCTGACCACGGGGACCAGCGTCTCCTCGTCGGGCGGCGCCTGGCCCCCGCCCCGGGGTCGGCGGCCGGCCCCGTTGGATCCCCCGCCGTCGGACGGAGCCCCGGCCGGCGCGGCCGGACTCAACGTCGCGACGTCGACCCCATGGTCGGCCAGGGCCCCGAGGGCGTGGCTGGAGGAGTCCTGGACCGGCTCGAAGGCCGCCCCGTACTCCGCCTGGGCCAGGTCGGGCTCGGGGGCGGGCTCGGTGATCGCCTCCACGTGGAGCACGAAACGCAGGTAGTCGTCGTCGATGGCGTCCATCAGCTGGCCGAACATCGAGAACCCCTCGCGCTGCCAAGCGACCAGCGGGTCCTGCTGACCCATGGCCCGCAGGTTGATGCCCTCACGCAGGTAGTCCATCTCGGCCAAGTGGTCCCGCCAGCGCTGGTCGATCACCTGGAGCATGACCTCTCGCTCGATCTCGCGGGCCTGCTCCTCGCCCCCGGGCAGCCCGGCCGAGTGCTCGTCGTAGTAGTCGAGGGCCTCGGCCAGCACGCTCTCGGTGACCTGGGCGATGGTGGTGGCCTCGGCCAGGTCCTCCTCGCTGAACCGGGTCGGGTAGTACTGGGCCACCTCGTTCAGCAGCTGGGCCAGGTCCCACTCCTCGGGGAAGTCCGACGGGCAGGCCGAGCGAACCAGCACCTCGAGGGTCGACTCCAACAGCTCCTTCGTGCGCTCCTGGAGGTCCTCGCCGTCGATCACCTGGATGCGCCGAGCGTAGATCACCTTGCGCTGCTCGTTCATGACCTCGTCGTACTTGAGGACGTCCTTGCGGATCTCGGAGTTTCGTCCCTCGACGGTGTTCTGGGCCCGCTCGATCGCCTTGGTCACCATCTTCGCCTCGATCGGCATCTCGTCGGGGAGGGTCTTGCCCATCACCCAGTTCATGGCGCCGGTGGCGAAGAGGCGCATGAGGTCGTCTTCGAGGCTGAGGTAGAAGCGGCTCTCCCCGAGGTCGCCCTGGCGTCCCGAGCGGCCCCGCAGCTGGTTGTCGATCCGGCGGGACTCGTGGCGCTCGCTGCCCAGCACGTAGAGCCCGCCCAGCTCGCGCACCCGGGCCCCCTCATCGGCGCAGCGTGCCTCGTGCTGCTTGGTCAGACCCTTGAGCTCCTCGATCCCCTCGTCCGTCGACAGGTCGACGCCGTTGGCCACCGCCTCGTGGCGGGCCAGCATCTCGGGGTTCCCCCCCAAGATGATGTCGACCCCACGGCCGGCCATGTTGGTGGCCACCGTGATCCCGCCCAGCCGCCCCGCCTGGGCCACCACCTCGGCCTCCCGGAAGTGCTGCTTGGCGTTGAGGACCTGGTGGGCGATGCCCCGCTTCTCGAGCAGGCGGCTGAGGAGCTCGGACTTGGCCACCGAGGCGGTGCCGACCAGGACCGGCTGGCCGATCTCCTGACGCTCGACCAGGTCCTCCACCACGGCGTTGAACTTCGCCTCCTCGGTCTTGAAGATGAGGTCGGGCTCGTCCACGCGGATCAGCGGCTTGTTGGTCGGGATGGGGACGACGGCCAGGTCGTAGGTGCTGGCGAACTCACCGGCCTCGGTCTCGGCCGTCCCGGTCATCCCGCCGAGCTTCTCGTAGAGGCGGAAGTAGTTCTGGAGGGTGACCGTGGCCCAGGTGTGGTTCTCCTCTTTGATCCGGACCCGCTCCTTGGCCTCGACGGCCTGGTGCAGCCCGTCGGACCAGCGGCGGCCGTCGAGGGTGCGCCCGGTGAACTCGTCGACGATCTTCACCTCGCCCTGGTCGACCAGGTAGTCCTTGTCCCGGTGGTACAGCTCCTTGGCCCGCAGGGCCTGGGTGAGCTGGTGCACGTAGTTGGTCGACACCGAGTCGTAGAGGTTCTCGGCACCGACCGCCCGCTCGACCTTCTCGATCCCCGACTCGAGCGGCACCACCAGCCGCTTCTCCTCGTCGATCTCGTAGTCGGAGTCGCGCTCGAGGGTGCGGGCGATGCTGGCGAACTGGTAGTAGAGCTTGGCTGCCTCGTCGGCCGGCCCCGAGATGATGAGCGGGGTCCGGGCCTCGTCGATCAGGATCGAGTCGACCTCGTCGATGATGGCGAACACGTGGCCCCGTTGGGCCATGGTGTCCCGCGAACGGGCCATGTTGTCGCGAAGATAGTCGAAGCCGAATTCGGTGTTCGTCCCGTACGTGATGTCGGCCGCGTAGGCCGCCCGCTTCTCGTGAGGGTCCTCGATGTCGGGCCCCACCCGGCCGACCGTGAGCCCGAGCCACCGGTGCAGCCGGCCCATCCACTCGGCGTCCCGGGTGGCCAGGTAGTCGTTCACCGTCACCACGTGGACACCCCGGGCATCGAGCGCGTTCAGGTACACCGGGAGCGTCGAGACGAGCGTCTTGCCCTCACCGGTCTTCATCTCGCCGATCCAGCCGAAGTGCAGGGCCATGCCGCCCATCAGCTGGACGTCGAAATGGCGTTGGCCGAGCACCCGCCAGGCGCCCTCCCGGACCACGGCGTAAGCCTCGACCAGCAGGTCGTCGAGGGTCTCGCCCTCGTCCAAGCGCTCGCGGAACTCCACCGTCTTGTGCCTGAGCTCCTCGTCGCTCAGGGCCTCCATCGCCGGCTCGAGGTCGTTGACCATCGGGACGAGCTCGGCCAGCCGACGGACCTTCTTGCCCTCGCCGGCGCGCAGAACTCGGGTGAAGACGCTCATGACCCATCGATCCTACCGGTCGCCGTGCCTGGAGCTCCGCCGGAGGTCCCGATCGCCCGGCCCGGGGGGACCCGGGCCGGGCGCCCGACGCCCGGAGGGCCGGTGCAATGGGCTGCGTGCGGCTGACCTGGTCTTTGACCCCACACTCGCCTGCAGCGGGGCTGACGGCCCGGCCCGGCGGCCACCGGAGTGGCCCTGCGGCACCGACTTCGGCACGCGTCCCCCCGTCGCCGTCCGCACCCGGGGACCGGGTGTCGGGCGGGCAGGACTTACCTCTAAGTCGCACCATGCTCGGCAACCACAAGTTGCCTTACGTGGGTCGTTTCGCCTGCGACTGGCCTCGACTTTCAACCACAGACCCGCACGCAGCCCGGGGCAGTCTACCGGTCCACCGAAACGAACGTCGGTACGATTGGCGCATGAGCCGGCGCGACGACTGGGAGCGGGCCTACCGGGCGTCGGGGGGCGTCGACGGGGTGGCCGAGACCATGTCGGGCATCCGCGTCGACCCGGTCTACGGGCCCGACGACGGCGAATTCCCCGGGCAGTTCCCCTACACCCGGGGCCCCTACGCCTCGATGTACCGCTCCAAGCTCTGGACGATGCGGATGTTCGCCGGCTTCGGCACGGCCGAGGACACGAACACCCGGTTCCGTGAGCTCCTGCGGGCCGGGGGGACCGGGCTGTCCACCGCCTTCGACCTCCCGACCCTGATGGGGCGCGACTCGGACGACCCGCTCTCGACGGGCGAGGTGGGCAGGTCCGGGGTGGCCGTCGACACCCTGGCCGACATGGAGGACCTGTTCGGCGGGATCGACCTTTCCACCGTGACGACCTCGATGACCATCAACTCCCCGGCCATCATCATGATGGCGATGTACGTGACGGTGGGCGAGAAGTCCGGGCTCGTTCGGTCGGCCCTCGGCGGCACGCTCCAGAACGACATCCTGAAGGAGTACCAGGCCCAGAAGGAGTTCATCTTCCCGCCCCGGCCCTCGATGCGTCTCGTGACCGACGTGGTCCGGTTCTG
>Ga0209040_10001102_pt1 | contig 21073 bp, 15 predicted proteins | sample BogFormECP12_OM3_FD_188240 | JGI IMG/M metagenome (GOLD analysis project Ga0209040, IMG submission 188240) | Bog forest soil microbial communities from Calvert Island, British Columbia, Canada - ECP12_OM3 (SPAdes) (version 2) | ecosystem: Environmental > Aquatic > Freshwater > Wetlands > Bog ... | reverse complement strand
TTGCCGGTCTGCCCGCCGATCTCGCCGCTTACGAAGACTTCGTCCGGCGCACCATGACCGACAATCAAAAGCTGCGCGGCGGAGTGGCCATTAAGTTTGAAGCCGCGTACTTTCGCACCCTATATTTCACGGATCCGCCACGGGCCACCGCCGAAGCCATTTATGCCAAGTATCGCGGCGGCGGCGTGCCCAGCTCCGAGGAATACCGCGTCTTTCAGGATTACATTTTCCGCGTGCTCATTAATCAGGCGGAAAAACTCAATCTGCCCGTGCATTTTCACAGCGCCGTGGGCATCGGCGATTATTTCAGCCTGCGGCAGGGCAACGTTTTGAACCTGGAAAACGTCTTGCGCGATCCCCGCTACAAAAACGTGAAATTCGTGCTGCTCCACGGCGGCTGGCCGTATGAGCGGGAAGCCGCGTTGCTCACTGCGGTGAAGAATGTCTACCTCGATACTTCGTTTCAATCCGAGATTCTCTATCCCTCGCAGATGAAAGAAGTCTTGAAGCAGATGCTGACGCTCTTTCCCGACAAAATGCTGTTCGCCACCGACGCCTTCCCCTTCAGCGACGCGCTGGGCGCGGAAGAAAGTTTCTGGATCGCCAACTACACCTCGCGCACGGCCCTGGCCGCCGCGCTCGCCGAACTGGTTTCCGAAGGCGCATTCAGCGAAGAAAAAGCCCTGGAACTGGCGCATCTGTATCTGCACGACAATGCCGCGAAACTTTACGGAGAAACGAAATGAGCACTGGCGAACTCAAATATATTCCCTGGAACCTGGTGGTCCGCGAGGAATTAAATCCCAAGATCGACCGCGAAATGATCGTCGGCGAGCAAATCATGCTGGCCCGCGTGCTGATAAAAAAGGGCGGACACGTGCCGCTGCACCACCATATGAATGAGCAGGTCACCTATGTCCTCGAAGGCGCGCTGAAATTCGCCGTCGATGGCAAAGAGATCGTAGTCAACGCCGGCGAAGTGTTGTGCATCCCACCCAACATGCCGCACGAGGCCTGGGCGCTCGAAGACACCGTGGACCTGGACGTTTTCAATCCCCCGCGCCAAGACTGGCTGAATAAAACCGACGATTACCTCCGCCATGGGCGCTAATGGCCCGCAACTCCGGTAATCCTTCGGGGGTTTATACCCTTGGCACTTTTTTGGGCGCCGGGACCGCCAGGCCCCCTGTGCCTTTCGCGCGATTTATGCGAAAGGGCATAGACAAATGGCCTCCCTCTTGCTTACCGTACCTGTGTGGCATATTCCTGGCGTGAGTGGCCCGCCGAGGGGAATGATGATGAGACGAATTTTGGCTGGCGCGGTTTTGTTTTTGGGCAGTGTGTCTGCGATCCAAGCGCAGCAGGTGCCTGGCTTCGATGCGGGGATGCCGCTGCAAGCGGTCACTAACAATGCGTCCGCGAGAGCGCCCTTTGCGGCCGTTTCGCCCATGCGCGATGCGGGCGACTTAACGAACGTTGGCATTACCATGCTATCTGAAGCGAACTTGAGCGATCCGAGCTTTGCCACACCGGCAGCAGTCCCTTCCGCGGCCCTGCCCAGCAACCCTGCGCCGGCGCCCGACCCGAAATTCATTTATGGCAGCCGCGATGACTATCGCTGGCAGCTCGGACTCGGTGCCAGCTGGGAGCGCTTTCGTTCCACCATTTTCAATGCCAGCGCGGTCGGCGTGAATACCTCCATTTCCTACTATCTCAATGATTGGCTGGGCGTCGAAGGCAACGTGCTGATTGGGTTCGCTCCCCAAATCTTCGACCGCGAGCATGTCAAACTGTCGAACTTTACCGGTGGCCCGCGCATCGCCTGGCGGCAGCGCCGCTGGGAGCCGTGGGCGCATGCCCTGATCGGGGTGGCGCACGAACAGCCGCAAACCGCCGGTCACAGCAAAAACGCCTTCGCGGTGCAAGCTGGTGGCGGCGCGGATTACCGCATTAACCCGCGGCTTTCCCTGCGTTTGGAGGGCGATTGGCTGCATACCCAGTTCTTCAGCCAGACGCAGAACAACTTCACCCTGATGGGCGGATTCGTCATTCACTTCTAGCCGCGGCGACGCTGATACATACACACCCGAGCGTTTCAGTAGACTCCGTGATTTGAGCCAGTGGTCATCAGTGTGCCGTTGCGCACGGCAATCTCGTAGTCGTCGCCATCCGCTCCCTTCCACGTTTTCAGGTCGAACTTTCCTTCGCCTTGCGTGCGGTGCACCTGCACGTGGGACATGCCAAGAAAAAACCTTCGGCGGCAGGTTTCCGGCTTCTCGCTGGTTTCCAAAAAATAGGCCGCTCCTTTGCCGGCCACTTTTGCCGAGCCATCCGGCTCCAGTAGCACAGCTGTGTTTTCGTCCACGGCGATAGCGCGCACCCTGGCGGCCCAGCCGTCCTGCAATATGCGCGCGAGGAAAACCAACAGACGGCCCATACGATCGCGTTTGGCGAAATGGGTATCGGTAATCATGCCGGCAAGCAGCGGGAGGTGCAGAAAATCCCGCGTCAGCGTCACCTTGTTGCCATAAGGATCGGCAAGAGCTTCCGGGGAATGAATGGTGTCAATCATCGAGGAAAAGGAAAATTCACCGAGAATAGCAAGGCCCGCGCTGGAGCCGCCGATGGGTTTTCCCGCGGCCACATGCTTATCCAGCGCCTGCTGTACCGGCGTCTCCTGCCAGAAACGCACGTAATTGGATTGATCGCCCCCGGCGATGAAAATCGTCTCCGCATGCCCGATGATATCGAGCAGCTTGGCATCGTCGGAGTCATCGCGGCCGGCGAAAACAATGGTGGCTACGGAATTCAGCGGGCACAGGGCTCTAACCTCGTCGTTTTCCTCCTTGGCATCGGCGTCGTCGGTGTTGGCGCGCAGGATAAGAAAATCGCCGCCGTTAGTGCGTTCGCAGAGAAAGCGGAAGGCGGCCTCCTGGTGCGCGCCGCCGCCCATCAGGGCAAAACCCGCTCGGGGTGTTGCGGTGCTGTCCGCGGAGTTGCCAGCGCGAAAATACTTCCATCTCGCCTCCGCCGCTGATGCGGAGTTCACCGCGGCTGGCGCATTCGTCGGGACTTTCGTCGGGACTTGGGCTCTACCGGCGATGGCCAAGGCCATGAAAATCGCGCAGCTTGCTATAAGGGTGCGTGACAGCATTCAAGCCCCATCCTTGGCGCTGAGAATTTTTGTGAAAAGATCAGCACAGCGCAATCGTTTCACGAGCCGAGACGGCTACTTTGCGGGGAGCGGTTGCTGATATTTGGCGAGGTCGACGGATTTCCATTCGCCGCTGATGATACCGGTGCGAATTTGCGTGGCGGTCTTGCCTTTGCGCGACTGCTCGTAGGTATAAAAAGCTTCGGCCATGCAGATGTTGCAGCCCGACCCGTGCTTTCCGGCGAAGCAATCGAGCAGGCTGCCGTGTCCCTGGCTCTGGTCGCAGTGGCAATAGCAGGGCTGCTGATATAGAAGTTTTCGGACCTGTGCGGCGAGAGCGTAAGCGTTCTGGACGATGGTGGTGGCGAAGAGTTGCGGGTCCAGAGTCTGCGGCAGCGGCGTGCTGGGCAGCTGCTTGTGGTACGCGGGAATGGGTTCCTGGCCGGAGGGCAGCGACATATCCATCCCTGGCATGCTCTGGGCCTGTGCAGCGGGAGTTGCGGCGTGCTGCGGGAGCGCCAGCAGCGCGACGATCAAGGCCACAAACAAAAATCCCGCGATGATTTTTTGCATCGCCGCTTTCCGCACTGCAGGTTTCTGAGATGTATTTTCTTGGGCTGCGTTCATGACGTTCTCTCTAGGAAACCAGGATGGGGCGGCGAACCCTGGGATCGGGCGTCGCGTCGATGCTGCCTAGTGGGCGCGCAGCCATGTGGCGCGCGCGCAGGTGGCGTTGCACCCGGCGGCCCCACCCGCGCACGAAAGTGTAATTCAGGACGCCACCCACGGCGGAACTGGCTAGAGGAACGATGCGGGCGGCCCATTTTTCCGCGGCTTCCACGCCGATCTTGGTGGCCAGGCGCTGCGCCACGCGGGGGATCAATTTCTCAAGAATTTGCTTTTCCGCGAAATCCTTGCCGAGGTCCACGCCCGCCGCGGCGGCCGCGGCTTTCCACATCTCCAGGCGTTCGCTGCGCGTGGAGGTGTCAAAACCATAGAGCAGAGAAAGCTTCTGTATCAAGCGAAGGGTGATGAGCGTCAGGAAACTGGTGTCCGGCAGCAGCGTGATAAGTCCGCCCAAGCCGAAACCCGCGCCCTCCGCCAACGCCAGTCGCGCAGCGTCGCGAATGAGTTTTTCGGCGATGGCATCCAGCTGTGCGACGGGCACGTCGCGCATGCGCGTGAAATCGGGAACCCAGAGCCTGTGCTTGTTGGCCAATTGTTTGCGGAAGGTTTCCGGCCTTATTTCCACGGAACGCAAGCCGCGCAAAACCCCGAAGCGGAGGAAGCCGGTCAGACTTCGCCCCACGAGCGAATGGCTGCTCGAAATCGGCAACTTGGCTTTGGAGGCCTTGGTCATGGCTCTCTCAGCATCCTAGAGCGATTAGAACCGCATAGCAAGCGCGGCGTTGTACAGCGATTCACCGAGTACTCTCGCGCATCGTGCGCCGAGAGCGGCTGCGCGCCGGCGCAAAATCCACGGAGGTAAGACAAATCCGCGACCCAACGCGCCAACCCTCCCTGGCAGGAATCGCAGGAGGCCGATGCGGCATCTGAAGGAGTTACCGGTAACGCTGCACTGGACCTCTGGTCCTACTTGACGCGGCAAGGTTTTTCGGTAAACTGCGGATTCGCTATGGCGACCCACGTCGCACAATTCGTGCCCAGCGAAGTCGTAAACGACTTCGACTTCCCGCAGCGGGAAGCGGCGTTCTTTTATGGCCTGTTCCTGCGCGGGCATTCGGCGGACCGTTTGCGCCAGGATATTCAAGTACCTCCCGCGGTGTTGCTGAAATGGCATCGCGAGGCGGAACGGGAGCCGGAGCTGCGGGATGTGTTCACGCGCATGGTGGAGTACCGGCGGCATGTGCTGGCCATATTTGATCTGTTAGTCGGGTCCGAGAACCACCAGCAGCGCGTGCAGTGAGCCCGCCTAGCCAAATCCTCTTGAGCTCCCGACGTCTCCGCAGCGCTTGTTTGTAGGTTCTTTGCCCCCCTCTAATTTCGCAAGATACTGAGGGCAATGCCCTTAAAGTTATTTGTTCTCAATATCTTGCGCAAGTGTTCATTCTAAATGGCTTACAGCCATCGAGCATTGCATCCCTTGATACTAAGGACCGGCGACGAAAACTGGCCAGACCTGCGGCCTTGACGCCCGGGGCCTGGTCGCGATGCAAAGCTGCAGCCCGCGCACTAGCCAGGCTGAAAACCTTACGCCTACAACAAGCCATCGGCGCAACGCAGGATAGCAACAGCATTATCGATGTTGCAAGTTCAATTGTGTACAATAGAGGTGCAGGAGGGACAGCTGTACCATTTTGGAGTGGCAGGGATTCGTACAGGGTCGGAGGGACAGGTGGGGAAAAGCGAGGCAACCATTTTCCGGGAGTGGCAATCCAAACCGAGTCTGGGGCAAGTGTCACAAAATGAAGGGGATTACGCGATTGACGCGGGACCTTTCCGGGGTTAAACTTCACAGCTGTCCTAGGAGTTGAGGTGTTACTAATGTCTGTATCGGGGTCACAGGTAGTCCGCTCCCTGTTTGCAACCGTATTCTCCATTACCTTGCTGACACCTCCGCTGCCGGCGCAGCAGCCGCAGGCGCAAGACCCGCAAACACCCATCACGCACCAAAACCTGGATAAAGAGCAGAAAAAAAAGATCAAGCGGACGCTGAAGGAACTGGATTCTTCCTACAAAACCTGGTTGAACGAAGACGTGGTGTACATCATTTCGCCGGACGAGCGGAACGCCTTTCTGCAATTGGCGACCAACGAGGAGCGCGAGCAGTTTATCGAGCAATTCTGGCTGCGGCGCAGCGGCAACCCGGATTTGCCTGACAACGATTTTAAGGAAGAGCATTATCGGCGTATCGCGTATGCCAACGAGCACTATGCGTCGGGCATTCCGGGATGGAAGACGGATCGCGGCAAGATGTACATCATCTGGGGTCCGCCGGACGAAATTGAATCGCATCCGACGGGCGGAACATATGACCGGCCGATGGAAGAGGGCGGCGGTTCGACGAGCACGTATCCGTGGGAGACGTGGCGCTGGCGGTACCTGGAAGGCATCGGAGAAAACGTGATTTTGGAGTTCGTGGACCCCAGCGGATCCGGGGAATACCACATGACCATGGACCCTTCGGAAAAGGACGCCTTGCTGCACGTTCCCGGAGCGGGCTTGAGCTTGATGGAACAGATGGGGATGGCGTCCAAGGCGGACCGCTTTACACGCTCCGACGGCACGAACCTACCGAAGTCACTGGGCGGAACACCTGCGAGTATGGACGAATTTAACCGCCTGGAACTGTTTGCCAAAGTGCAGCAGCCGCCGCCGGTGAAATTTAAGGACCTGGAAGCGGTGGTCACGGCTCGGCTGGTGCGCGACCAGATGCGCTTCACCTGGCGGACGGATTTTCTTAAGGTGACTAACGATACGGTGTTGGTGCCGGTTACTGTGCAAGTGCCGAACACCCAGCTGTCGTTCAAGCAGAAGGATGGCGTTTATTCCGCAACCATCAACATCTTCGGTCGGGTGACCACCCTAACAGGCCGCGTGGTGCAAACCTTCGAGGAAGCGGTGAGCCGCGACTTTCCGGACTCCCTCTACCAGCAATCGCTGAAGCTGCAATCGATTTATCAGAAGGCTGTGCCGCTGCGCCCAGGGCTATACCGGCTGGACCTGGTGATCAAGGACGTGCAGAGCGGAAATATCGGCGTGGTGAATACCGCGCTGCACGTGCCGCGCTATGAAGATGAGAAACTGGAGGCCAGTTCGCTGATTCTGGCGGATCAGATCGAGCACGTGCCGGCCAAGCAGATCGGCACGGGACAGTTCGTCATCGGCTCATCGAAAGTGCGGCCGCGGCTGGAGGGGGATTTCACCACCGCGGACAAGATGGGAATTTATATGCAGGTGTATAACCTGAAGCCGGACGACAAGACCCACAAGTCCGAAGCGACGTTTGAATACACGGTGAAAAAGGGCGAGCAGCAGATCATGCAGTTCAAGGAAACTTCCGCGGAAATGAAGCAGACCGGGGACCAGATCACCATCGAGCGCTTGTTGCCGCTGGCCACGCTGACCCCCGGGAAGTACACGCTGCTGGTCAACGCCACGGACACGCTTTCCAAGCAGACCATTTCTCGTAGCGCGGAATTCTCGGTGAAAGCGCCGCTGGATACTAAGACGGCGGCCAAGGTAACGCCCGGGAGGTAACAGCCTGTGAAGTACGGACTGCTCCGAAACATGGGGGCCCTGGTCCTGGTCGCGCTGGCATCGGCGATGTTGCCGTGCGGCGCGGAAGCACAAAACAAGCCCGCTGCCGGCGTGCTTTCTGGAGTTGTGCGCGACGCCAGCGGAACCCCGCAAATGGGCGCCAGCGTGGAAGTTTTGTCCGAAGCCGTCGGACTGCTGGCGGTGCATGACTTCCTCACGAACACACGCGGGGTTTTTCGCGGCGAGAAGCTGACTCCCGGCCTGTACACCGTGCGCGTAACGCTTGCGGGCTTCCTCCCCACCATCGAACAACATGTGCGCATCAGTCCCAATCTGACCACCGTGGTGCGAATCGAGATGGAGTCGATGTTTGCCTCGCTGGAGCACATGCGGCGGCAGCCCGCGAATCTGAACGCGGAAGCGGACGATTGGAAGTGGGTGCTGCGCTCGGCGCCGTCGCTGCGCCCGGTGCTGGAGTGGACGGATGCCAGTTCGGGCAGCGGCAGTGTGGCAAGCGCAGCCATGAACGGCGCGGGCATGGACAACAGCGTGCCGCGGCCGGTGCGCATGCGGCTGGAATTCACGGATGGGGCGCGGCAACTGGCCTCACCTTCGAACCTAGCGCCGGCGCCAGCCACGGCGTTTGCCTACGACCAAAACATGGGTGGCCTAGGACGCTTGATCTTCGCCGGGCAGGTGAGTTACGACGGCGACGCGCCCGGTGGGGGCATGGCGACGATCTGGCTGCCTTCGGGCACTCTGGGAGCCGGACCCCATACCGCGCTGGTGCTGCGGGAGGCCAAGAGTTCGGCGGATGGACCGATGTTCCGCGGGGTCCGGATCGACCAGGGCGGATCCCTGGGACTTGGCGAACGCGCGGTGTTGCAGTACGGCAGCGAGTACGTGCTGGTGGGACTGGGGCGGGCGGCATCAGCGATTCGCCCGCGCATGAAATTGGAAGTAGCGGCCACCGACCACTGGCACGCGGCGCTGATTTTTGCGGCGTTGCCCAGCGGCCCTTCGGTGCTGGACGAGCCCCAAGACGGCAGTGCGCAATCGACGGACATGCAAGGAACAGAATTGGCCGCTGCGCTTGCCGAGCTGGACGCCTTTCCCGCGCTGCTGTGGCGCCATGGGCGGCCGGTGTTGCAAAACGGCTGGCATGAAGAGGCCGCAGTAGAGCGCAAGGTGGGCGAGCACGGCAAATTGCAGGTCGCTGCGTATCATGACGATCAGCGGCACGTCGCGGTTTACGGGCGCGGCACGGGGTTGCCGGCCGCAGATTATCTGCAGGACTTTTACGGCAACGGCTTCGCGTACGACGGCGGCTCTTCCAGCAGCTGGGGCGGGCGCATCGCGTGGACCCAGAAGATCAATGACAATTTGCAGCTAACCGCCTTGTATTCCTATGGCGGAGCTTTAATCCCCTCGGAAGACGGCGATGATTTGCTGCGCGACGTCTTGCGCACGCAAAACCGGCACTCCGCGGGAGCAAACATCTCCGCCAAGGTGCCGCGCGTGGGGACCAAGCTGGAGGCCGGTTACAAGTGGGTGGGCGGGCCAACGGTGTCGCACGTCGATTTGTACGGTGAGTCGCTGTACCAAATGGACCCCTTTTTCCATTTTGGCATGCGCCAGCCGCTGCCGCGGTTCGCACTGGGGCGTTGGGAAGCAGTCGCGGAGTGCGACAACCTGTTTGCTCAGGGATACGTGGCGGCGGGAAGCAAGGATGGTCAAGTAGCGCTGGTGCCGACGTTCCGCTCGTTCCGGGGCGGGCTAAGCGTGCAGTTTTAGTCGCGGGAAAGTCCTTTCGAAACCTGTAGATGCGCTATTAAAAGCTGTATTGGCAAGGAGCGCGAGCGCCCAAGTTCCCATAAACAACTGAAAACAAATAGATTATCAATTTGCTACGCTACCAAACATTGGACATTGATTTGCTGCAGTAGTGCTAGATAGGGGTGTCTGGTTCGGTCGGCCATGAAGCAGAATCTGCGCGTAAGCCTCGGAGCGGTGGTACTGGCGCTGGCAACAGTGGCGGCGCTGACGTTTGCCATCCTGAATTTCGAACAACGCCGCATGTTCGAAACCGCGGATGACGGGGTGGCTTGGCTGGATACGGACCATGGGGTAATGGCCTGGAAAGTGGCGCCGAATTCTCCGGCGGCACAGGCCGGGATCCGTGCGGGCGATCAACTGGTGGCGTTCAATGATGTGGCCATGTCGCGCGCGGTGCAGGTGACGCAGCGGCTGTGGCGGGCGGGCATCTGGACGCAGGTGCGGTACAAGCTGGCGCGCAACGGCGAAGAGTTTGAGACCCCGCTGGTGACGGCCCCGGCACCCAAGCCGGCATCGATTGAGAACTATTTGCGCGTAGTGGGCTTGCTGTATTTGTTCATCGGCATATTTATTTTTGTAAAGCGCTGGAACGCTCCGCGCGCGGTGCATTTTTACGTCTTTTGCCTGTTTTCGTTTATTTTCTGTTCCTTCCACTACAGCGGAAAATTGGACACTTTTGACTGGGAAGTGTATTGGGCGGAAATCGCGGCGCGCCTGTTAGCGCCGGCGCTGCTCTTGCATTTCGCGCTGGTGTTCCCGGGCCGGACGGAGCCTCCCATTCGCTCGGCGGCGAAACTGTTTGCGGTGTACGTGGTGCCGCTGGGCCTGCTGCTGGTGCATTTGAGCACGGCGCTGAACGCATTTGGATTTGTGCCGTGGCTGGGCGCGTACGCGGTGCTTTCGAAGCTGGAATTCAGCTTCCTGGCGGCGTGCCTGTTGGCGGCCGGTGTGGTTTTCTATCGCAGCTACCGCGAGGCGCCGGCCGGAGTGCTACGCCAGCAGTTGAAGTGGCTAACGGGCGGCACGCTGGTGGGTATCGTGCCGGTTACGGTGCTGTACATTGTGCCGCTGGTGTTTGACGTGCCGCCGCAAGGCTGGATGACATTTTCAGTGTTCAGCCTGGTGCTGATCCCCTTGTGTTTCGGCTACGCCATCATTCGTTACCGCTTGATGGACGTGGACATCATTTTCAAGCGCGGGTTGGCGTACACCGCGGCGACGGCGGGCGTGGCGGTGGTGTATTTCGCGCTGGTAGCGGTGATCGCGGAGATTTTCCACGCCAAGACTTCCGGGCCCGTGGCGGGAATGATCGCCATCGTGATTGCGGCGTTCCTGTTTCAACCGTTTCGCGAATGGATCCAGATGCGCCTGGACCGCTTCTTTTACCGCGACCGGCTGGATTATCGGCGCACGCTGATTGAGTTTGGCCGAACCCTGACGCACGAGGTGCGTTTCGACCCCATGCTGGGCTCGGTGATGGACCGCATTTCGCAGACGCTGCTGGTGGACCGCCTGGCAATATTCGTGGTGGACGACGCCGCGCCACTTGGCAAGAGTGGGGGGCAGATGCGCATGGCGCGCTCGATGGGCGTGCGTTTATCAGAACCACAGGATCTTAGCTTCCTCGAGCCGGCCCGGCCCGAGTTCGCGCGCGGGGCGCTCTTTTTTGAGTCGCCCCGTGCCGCGAGAGACGTGACCGACAGCGTGCGGCGGACGCTGGAGCAGCTGGACCTGAATTATTTTGTGCCCTGCCGGATTCGCGAGCACACCGTGGCGGTGTTGGGACTGGGCAAGACGGTAGACGGAGACTTCCTGTCCAGCGAAGATGTGGAGCTGGTGGAAACTATCGCCGGGTACGTGGCCGTGGCGCTGGACAATGCGCAGCTGTATACCTCGCTGGAGCAGAAGGCCAGCGAGATCGTGCGGCTGAAGGACTTCAGCGAAAACATTGTGGAATCGCTGAATGTGGGCGTGCTGGCGGTGGATTTGCACGGCGTAGTGGAATCCTGGAACACGCGAATGGAGCAGCTGTTTGGCGTAGCGCGGCGGGATGCGGTAGGGCGAACGCTGGAGACCCTGGTTCCGGAAGAGCTGGCCACGGAAATCGCGGCGCGCGGAGATGAAGAGCAGGTTTCGGGAATATACAAACAACGCTTACACCATCAAGGGTTGGCGCTGACGGTGAATGTTTCCATTACCCCGCTGGTGAGCAAGTCCGGGGAGCGCATCGGGCGGCTGCTGCTGTTTGACGATGTAACGCAGCGGGAGCGCATGGCCGAGCAGATGACGCAGACGGAAAAGCTGACGTCCCTGGGACTGCTGGCCGCGGGTGTGGCGCACGAAGTGAATACGCCGCTAGCGGTAATCTCCAACTACATTCAGATGCTAGCCAAACAGCTGCCGGAGAACGATCCGAAGCAGGCGCTGATCGAGAAAATTGTAAAGCAGACGTTCCGGGCCAGCGAAATTGTGAATAACCTGCTGAATTTTTCGCGCACGGGGGCCGGGGAGCTGGCGGATATCGACGTGAACCGTGTGGTGGAGGAAACGTTGTCGCTGGTGGCGCACCCGTTGAAAACTTCGCAAATTCGAATCGTGCGGGAGTTTGGCGAAGGGCTGCCTGCGGTGCGCGGCTCGGCCAACAAGCTACAGCAAGTGTTTCTGAACCTGTTCCTGAATGCGCGCGACGCCATGCCCTCCGGCGGAATGCTGGAAGTGCGCACCGCGGCGCACAATGGCAGCGTGGAAGTGGAAGTTGTGGACACCGGAGCGGGCATTCCACGGGAGTTGATCCATCGCATCTTCGATCCCTTTTTTACCACCAAGGCCAGCGGGCGCGGGACCGGGCTGGGCCTCTCGGTGACCTACGGCATCATCAAAGAACATGCCGGCAAAATCGATGTGCGGTCGACGCCGGGCAAAGGCACTTCATTCCACGTGGAGTTCCCAGCGGTAAGGAAAGCGGTTCATGTCTAAGGGCTCGATCCTAGTAGTTGATGACGAATCGGAAATTCGCGAGGGCCTGGAGCTGCTGCTGAGCAGCGAGGGCTACGGGGTGTCCAGCGCGGAGACCGGCGAATCCGGCCTGGCGAAGATTGGCGAACATCCTTTTGACTTGCTGTTGCTGGATGTGAGCTTGCCGGATGGCAATGGGCTGGACTTGCTGCGGGAGATTCGCCGCCGCGACCCGCATCTTTCCGTGGTGCTGATCACCGCTTACGGTTCCATTGACATGGCGCGCGCCGCGTTCAAGGGCGGTGCGCTGGATTTTATCACCAAGCCGTGGTCCAACGACGAGTTGCTGGCGCAGGTGGCGCAAGCGGTGGAGTCGCGGCGGCTGCGCGACGAAAACGTGCAGCTGAAGCGCGCGCTGAAACAGCGCTTCAATTTTCCCAACATCATCGGGAAGAGCGACAAGATGCAGACGCTGCTGAACTTGGTGACGCAGGTGGCGCCGTCGCGCTCCACGGTATTAATTAGCGGGGAAAGCGGCACGGGCAAGGAGCTCATTGCCAAGGCCATTCATTCGGCATCGCCACGGGCGGATCGTGCGTTCGTGCCGGTGAATACCGGATCGATCCCCGTGGATCTGCTGGAATCGCAGCTTTTCGGGCACGTAAAGGGCGCATTCACCAGCGCGGTGGCTTCTAAGAAAGGATTGTTCGAGGTGGCGGACCAAGGCACGATTTTCTTCGACGAGATCGCCACCATCGGGCCGGAAACACAAGCCAAGCTGCTGCGCGTGATTCAGGAGCGCGAGTTCATGCGCCTGGGCGGCACAGAACAGTTGAAGGTGGACGTGCGCATCGTGGCGGCTTCCAACGTAGAGTTGCTTACACTGGTGCGCGAAGGGCGCTTCCGCGAGGATTTGTATCATCGCTTGAACGTGATCCACCTGACGCTGCCGCCGCTGCGCGAGCGGCGCGAAGACATTCCCATGCTGCTGCTGCATTTTCTGGAATTCTATTGCCAGGAAAACAGCAAGCCGCTGCGGCAGTTCACGCCGTCGGCCATGAAGCTGCTGATGGACTACGATTGGCCGGGCAACGTGCGCGAACTGGAGAATGTGGTGGAACGCGCGGTGGTGCTGTCCACGCAAGAGCGCGTGGACGCCGATCTGCTGCCGGAAAGCGTGCGCAGCAAGGAAATCGTGCGCGGCGTACGCCTGCAGCTTTCGGAATTCCTGCCGCCCTTGCCCGGTGAATCGGGGGCGCGCACGGGCGCGGATCAATCCATGCCCTCGCTGTTCCAGATCATGGATGAGATCGAGCGGCGCATCATTATGGACATGCTGGAACGCACGGGCTGGAACCAGACGGAAGCGGCGGAACGTTTCCTAATTCCGCTGTCCACGCTGAACCAGAAGATCAAGCGGCTGGGCATCGACGTGCGGCGGCGAGCGCGCGGAGAAGATTCCTACTCGTCCTTTACGGTTAAATAACTAACAATTGTCGGTCATCAAACGGTGCTGGGGCCAATTTCAACTTGCATCTCCTGCAGGGTCTAGGCACAGTACTTTCGAGATGATGCTGCGTCTGTCCACGTCCGCCGAGCGTATGGTGGTGCTCGGCGTCGCTATCTTGATTGCGGCGTTTTTGTGCTTCTTCAGCATGCGCGTGGCATGGGCAGCGCATCTGGCCGCGCTGGGGACGGAGTTCGGTTTAGAGCACGCCACGCGGCTGGAACCCGACAATTCCGAGTATTGGCTCGAACTGGGGCGCTTCTGGCAGTACAACCTGGACAATTCCGACAGCCAGAGGGCCATCGCGGCGTACCGCAAGGCCCTCGCGAACGATCCGCACTCCGCGGAGGCCTACATCAACCTGGCCACCGCCTACGAGAGCGAAAATGATACTGCCGCGGCGCGCGAGAATTTCCTAAGAGCGAAAAAGGCTTATCCGGTTTCCGCCGAAGTTTCCTGGCGCGTGGGCAATTTTTTTCTGCGCCAGGGAGACCTGGACGACGCGTTCCACGAGATTCGTGAATCGGTGCAGGCCGACCCCAGCCGGGGAGCGGAAGCGTTCTCTCGCAGCATTCGCGTGGAACCTAACATCAAGACTGTGCTGGACCGTGCGCTGCCCGATAGTCCGACGGTGTATTTGGATATCATCCACGATTTGTCGGACGAAGGGCGCACCACCGAGGCATTGATCGTGTGGGACCGCCTGGTGGCCACGCAACCAACCTTGTCGCTGCTGGAGATTTATCCGCTGGTGAATGCCTTGCGCAGCAAACGGGAGTACACGGAAGCAACGCGGGTTTGGCAACTGGGAGTGCGCTTCGCGGGCCTGGGGAATCTCGGCGATCCCGCGACCTCCGTGCTATGGGACGGGGGATTCGAATCCGGCGCCAGCAACCTTGGTTATTCCTGGAATTACTCCAGCAACGCTCGCGGAGTGCAAATCCAGCGCGACGCCAAGGAGAAGCATTCCGGTGCATTTTCCCTCCGCCTGACCTTTGACGGAAAATCGGACGTAAATTTCGCCGACGTTTGTCACAGCGTTCCCGTCACACCGCTGGTTGGGTATGAATTTTCCGCCTGGGTCCAGACGCGCGACCTGACCTCCGACCAGGGTGTGCGCTTTCGCATTCAGTCCGCGAACGGCGGGACCCCAATCCTGACGCCCGAAACTCACGGGACACAGGCGTGGACGCAGATGGAGATTCCGTGGACCGCGGACGCCAACACTCACGAGGCGCAAGTGTGTATCGTGCGGCTTCCCAGTGACCAGCCGGACAACCGTATTCGCGGCACGGCGTGGCTCGACGATGTGGCGCTGGTTCCTAGCGCGGCGGCAGGCTCCTCCGGAAGCGCGAAACCATGAAATTTCTGAGGATTGGTATTTGCGCGTTGCTGGTTTTTGGCGTGGCCGCGCATGGCGGGGTGGAGGACTGGGCCCGCATGGTGCTGGAAACCGGCGCCGGGATTTTGCTGGTGGCCTGGGCCCTGCGCGTCTATTCCCATCGCGAAGAACAGGTGGTGGTTTCGCCTCTGCTGCTGCCCATGGGCGCGCTGGTGCTCCTGGTATTCATGCAATGGGCTTCCTTCCACACGGAATTTGCCTACGGCACGCGCACCGAACTCCAACTGCTTCTGGCCGACACGGTCGTGCTGTTTCTTACCGCACAGGCGTTCCGCACCATGGAAGACTGGAAACAGTTCGTGTGGTTCGCGATGTTTTTTGGTTTTCTGGTGTGCACCTTTGGCATCCTGCAGCACTTGACGTTCAACGGAAAGATTTACTGGTTCCGGCAGATGCGCTTCGGCGGCATCCCCTTCGGGCCTTACGTTAATCGCAATCATTTTGCCGCGTTCGCGGAATTGCTGATCCCTATCTCGCTGGTCCCGCTGTTGCTCGGCAAAGTCCGGCGCGAACGCTTGTTCGTGGTGGGACTCTTCACCGTGCTGCAGATTGGTGCGCTACTGCTTTCCGCTTCGCGTGGCGGCATCCTCAGCTTCGGCGTGGAATTGGCTGTCCTGGTGACCTGGCTGGCCTTGCGGCGCCCCGATGGCAAGCAACTCCTGGCCGGCGGCGCGATACTCACGCTGGTGCTGTTGCTGGTTTCCTGGATCGGCATTCGCCAGATCACCCAGCGTTTCTCCACCATGCAGTCGCTGGAGATATCCACGGGCAAGCGTGCAGCGATGCGCGCGGACACTTGGCGAATCTTCCTCGATCATCCCGTCCTAGGCACGGGTCTGGGCACCCTCGAGGCAGTGTTCCCGCCATATGATACCCTTTATGATGGCAAGATAGTCAACCACAGCCACAATGATTATCTGGAGGCTCTGGCGGAGACGGGCGCCTTTGGGGGACTGTGCTGCTTCTGGTTTCTGGGCACGCTTTTTTCCCAGGCGCTACCGCGGGCCAGGCCCTCGGAGCGCTCCTTCTCCTCCCTTCTGCATTTTTCCGCGTTATTGGGCTGTCTGGGATTCCTGGTGCACAGCCTTTTCGACTTCAATCTGCACATTCCCGCCAACGCCATGCTGTTTTTTGTCCTGGCATATCTGGCCACGGCGCAAATCGCGCCCGCCGCCCCAGTCGAGGTGAATCTTCGTTCACGGCGTCGAAATCAGTGACTCCGTGACCCTCTGTGCCTGTATAATCATCTGGGGGATGTCTATTCGTATGTCGCGGGCCAAGCTGAGTCCATTCACGAGGTTGAGCATCGCCGCCGCGCTTCTCTCGCTGCCACTGTTGTCGCCGCCCGCGCGCGCGCAGTCGGTGGCCGATACCCCGCAACAGGCCAACGAGCGCATTAAAGAACTATCCGCGGCGGCGGCCAAATCCGCGCCCCACGATTATATAATTGGTAATGGCGATCTCCTGGAAGTGGAAGTATTTGACGTGAAAGAGTTGAGCCGCGACGTCCGCGTCAGCCAGACCGGAACCATCGGAATCCCGCTGGTTCCGGTGCGCTTGCACATTACCGGGCTGACCGAAACACAAGCCGAGCAAAAAATCTCCGAGGTGCTGCAGGCCAACGGATTGGTCTCCAATGCCGCGGTCAGCGTCAGCGTGAAGGAGCATAAGAGCAAGCCCATCACCATCGTTGGCGCCATCTCTCATTCGATGGTGTACCAGGCGGACCGCCAGGTCACGCTGCTGGAGCTGCTGGCCGAAGCGGGCGGCATTGCCAATGACGCCGGGGACACGGTAATCATTACGCGCTCGGCCGGCGCGCAGTATGTGGATGTTTCCGAGCCTCCAGTCATCGGGCCGGAGCAAGCCATCAGCAACGGCGTCGCGGCGGCCACTTCCGAACCTCCCAGCCTGGACGACCCCAAGCTCACGGCCCCGCCTGCCGCGCTTCCCGTAGCAGCGCCGGATGCCACTGCTGCCGTCACCACTGCTACAACTGGAACTGCCGCCAAGCCCAAAGCCTCCGCGCCCGTGATTTCCGGCAATACCATCACCATCAATCTGAATGACCTCGTCGAGACGGGAGACACGACCAACAATATTCCGCTGATGGCCGGCGATATCGTCACCGTGCCGCACGCTGGCATCGTTTACGTTCTGGGGGCAGTAGGCAAACCCGGGGGCTATGTTCTTTCCAACGACCGCTCGGAAGTCAGCACGCTGAAGATTCTAGCGCTAGCCGGGGGCATGACCACCACGGCGAAGTCCGATCACGCGGTAATAATTCGCAAGAACGATCAGGGCCAGCAACATGAAATGGAAGTAGATCTGAATAAAGTATTGAAACGGGAAACCGAGGACGTGCAACTGCTTCCCAGCGACATTCTGTACGTTCCAGATAGCAAGGCTAAAGCCGCGCTGTTGCGGGCCGTGGAATTCGGCATCGTACTGGGAAGCGGCATCGCGTTATACCGATTGGCGTACCACTAAAACATGGCTGACGAAAACAAAATCATTCCGCGCGACACTGGGGCCCTGAATGGCTCGCACGGCACCGTGGAAATTGACCGCCTGCCGGCCTGGGAGCTGTCGCCGCGCGAACCGCATCTCTACGATTACCTGCTGATCCTGCGCAAACATCAGTGGCTGATTCTTTCTTTCGTGCTGGCGGTGGTCACCATCGTCTCCGTGGCTACCTTCAAAATGCAGCCCGTGTACGTGGCCACCGCGCGCATCGAAATCGACCGTGACACCTCCAATATTTTGCCGTTCCAGGGCAATGATTCCTACGACGCAGCCATGGACCTGGACAATTACATCGAGACGCAATCAAAGGTGCTGACCAGCGAGACCCTGGGGCTGCAGACCATTCGCAATACCGGCCTGAGTGCCCGTCCGGAGTTTTCCGGATCGTCCGGACCCTCCGAAGCCGTGGCCATCGGTAGCCTGGCCAATCAGCGGCGGCCCCCTGAACTGGCGGAGTTTCTCGGCAGCCTGAGCGTCCACCGCGTCCCGACCAGCCGGCTGCTGGACGTTAGTTTTGAATCCACCGATCCGGTGCTGGCGGCAAAAATTGTAAACGCGCATCTGGAAACATTCGTGGAGCAGAATTTCCGCAGCCGCTACGAGGCCACCACGCAGGCCTCCACCTGGCTGGCCGACCAGCTCGACGAACTTAAAATTAAAGTGCAGAAGTCCGAGGATGCACGCATCGCCTACGAGCGCCAGAATCAGATCTGGTCGCTGGACGACAAATCCAACATCACCACGCAGCGCCTGGCCGACGTCAACCGCCAATTGACGGAAACGCAGACCGAGCGCATGAAGAAAGAGTCGCTCTACGAATTCGCCATGGCCGGGAATCTGGATGCCATCCCGCAAGTGCAAAGCAATCCCAGCCTGTTGGAGCTAATCCACCGCCGCAGTCAGCTGCAGGAAAACTACAATGACGCGTTGAGCCAGTATGGGCCGAATTTCCCCAGGGTTGTGCGCATGCAGGCCCAGCTCAAGGAGCTGGATGCCGATCTAGACAAACAGAAGAGAAACATCGTCGCCGGCCTCGAGAGCGATTACCGCGAAGCCCGGCAACGGGAGACGCTGCTGGCGCAGGCACTCGACCAGCAGAAAGCGGACGTCAACGCCATGTCCGAGAAGCTGGTGGAGTACAACATTCTGAAGCGCGAAGCGGAAGCCAACAAAGCGCTGTACGACGGCTTGCTCACCAAGCTCAAGGAAGCGGGTATTACCGCGGGTTTGCGTTCTTCCAATATTCGTATCGTCGATCCGGCCATGATTCCTTCTTATCCTTCGCGTCCGGCCAAAGCCCGCAATGTGGCGCTGGCCTTTCTCGTGGGTCTCGTCGGGGGCATCGGGCTGGCGCTGATGCGCGAATACATGGACAACACCGTCAAGACGCCCGACGACGTGGAGACACTGGCGCGGTTGCCGTCCCTCGCTGTGGTGCCGCAGTTTGCCGGTTCGAGCGCCGGCAAACGCGCCGGCCTGCTGCAGGGGCTGGCCTCCACGAATGGCCACGACAAACGCATTGAGCTGGTGGCCCAACACTTGCCCAAGTCCCAGATGTCGGAAGCCTTCCGCGCGTTGCGCACGTCGTTGTTGCTTTCCCAGGCTGGCCATCCTCCCCAGGTGATCCTGGTGACCAGCGCCTTGCCGCGGGAGGGGAAGACCACCGCGGCGGCCAATCTGGCGGTCACTCTGGCGCAACTGGGAGACAGCACCGTGCTGGTCGACGCCGACCTGCGCAAACCTGGCGTGGCCCGCTTGCTCAACATGACCGGAGGTAAGTACGCCGGTCTCAGTTCCTATCTTGCGGGTGTCAGCAGCCTGGATTTGGTTACCGTGCCGCATCCTGCCATCGCCAATTTGGCGGCCATTCCCACAGGTCCGCTGCCGCCCAATCCTGCGGATTTGCTTTCTTCCCACAAGCTCACCGAAGCTATCGCCGAACTGCGCACCAAATATAAATTTGTGGTCATCGACTCACCGCCGGTGATGGCCGCCACGGATGCCGTCATTCTCTCGGTGCAGAGCGACGGCGTGCTGCTGGTGGTACGCAGCGGGGAAACCCCCAAGGAAGCGTTCACCCGCACGCGCGATCTGCTCGTCAGCGTGAAGTGCCATCTGCTCGGCGTAGTGCTGAACGCCGTCGATTCCAGCGCGCCCGATTATTACTATTCTTATCGCTACTACCCATATTCCTACGGCTACGGTCCGCAGGAGTCCATGGATACGCCGCATCAGGAAGAGACACAGGCGGCGGTCACGCAGACTCGTTCCCACGAGCGTGATTCCGTGCGTGACGAGGATACAGACACTCTTTAAGGAGAGCCCGTGCGGTTCTTAATCACCGGTGGTGCAGGATTTATCGGTTCACATCTAGCGGAGCGGCTGCTCGATCGCGGCGACCACGTGGTGTTGCTGGACAACCTGTCCACCGGCAGCGTGGAAAATATTCGCCACCTGAAGTCCCACGAGCGCCTGCAGCATCACTTCGACAACATTGAGAATCGCCAGTTGGTCGCGGAGCTGGTGGACGACGCCGATGTGGTGGTGCACCTGGCTGCCGCCGTAGGCGTGAAGCTTATCGTCGAAAGCCCCGTGCGCACCATCGAGACCAATGTCAACGGCACGCAGATGATCCTCGAAGCCGCCTGCAAAAAGCGCAAGCTGGTGCTCACCGCCTCCACTTCCGAAGTTTACGGCAAAAATACCAATGTGCCCTTCCATGAAGATGCCGACCTTGTTCTGGGCGCCACCACCAAGGGCCGCTGGAGCTATGCGGCATCGAAAGCCCTCGATGAATTTCTCGCGCTCTCGTACTGGAAAGAGAAAAAACTGCCGGTCATTGTGGTGCGCCTGTTCAATACCGTGGGCCCGCGGCAAACCGGCCGCTACGGCATGGTGCTTCCCAACTTCGTGAAATCCGCGCTGGAGCACGCGCCGATTCACGTCTACGGCAACGGCCAGCAGTCGCGCTGTTTTTGCGACGTGCGTGACACCGTGGAGAGCTTGGTGCGCCTCATGGATACCGATAAATCCGTAGGCGAGGTCATCAACGTCGGCAACACCGAGGAAGTCACCATCACCGCGCTCGCGCAGCGTGTAAAAAAACTCACCGCCAGCGCTTCACCCATCGAATATGTCCCCTACGATAAAGCCTACGAGCCGGGTTTCGAAGACATGATGCGCCGGGTTCCGTGCGTCGATAAGTTGCACGCGCTCACCGGCTTTCGCCCGCAAACTTCCTTGGACGAAATCATCGATCGCGTCACCGTTTTTTTTCGTGAGAAAAATTCCCGGCTCGTCAACGCCAAGATGGCCACCACCTCTGCATGATTTGTGCGATTTTCTGCTTTGCTTTTTCGCCCGCTAATTTGTATTCATATATACTTGCCGTCGTGGATCAGAAACGCCCCACGATGCGCCGCCCAAGCGGGATAGTCTGCGGCATTTGGCTTATCGCAGCGCAACTTTGGTA